>OHIL01000561.1_pt1 | contig 15039 bp, 14 predicted proteins | sample 1568231 | NCBI WGS metagenome assembly OHIL01 (sample SAMEA3879565, study PRJEB24766) | human gut metagenome | biome: human-associated habitat; feature: feces | place: USA | collected 1985/1987 | reverse complement strand
AAAAGAGCGATTAGGTTTGATTTATTTAGTTGTTTGATATGATATAGTAGTGTGGAATGGAGAGGTGAATATGAAGAAAATATTAATTTTATTAGTGACAATGATGTTATGTGCCTGCTCACCTGCAGAACCTATGTCACTTAAAGACAGCTATGGACAGTACAAACAAGAGAAAATCGTATATGCGAATAAGAAGGATTACATAAAGAAGAAGGATGCTTATAATGCGTATCTTGTTTATGAAATCAATAAAGATGCATGTACATTTGAAAGTGATTTAAAGTATCAGAATATCCAGTATAAGAAGGTTGAACTATCAAAAGATGAGAAAGAAAAAGTTCCTGAAGCACTCATCAAATATAACCTTTATGAAGGTGAAAAACAGTTAGGTATTGCGGTTTACTTAGGTGAAGAAACTGTTTATATTTCTAGCTATGATCAATATGATGGTAAACCTGTATATATTGCGAAAATGAAAAAAATCACAAAGAAGAGCTAAAATTTACGAAAAACAGAAAATAAATAATTTTGTTTATATTTAAAGAAAAATTATTGACAAAGTAAAAAAGTGATTGTATTATAGACCCAAGTTAAATAAACAAATCGATGAACGAGAAGAGTATCTTACAATCACCTACAGCGAGATGACATAGAGTGGAAGGTCATCAGGAAGATATAAGAGAAACGCACTCGGGAGAGTCTGTTGGAATTGAGTATAACAGAACGTGAATCTGCGTTAATGAAGAGGTGGTTTGTATGATACAAGCAACTAGAGTGGTACCGCGTTTATATACGTCTCTGGATTAATCCAGAGGCGTTTTTTGTTTATTAAAGGGGTGTTTGATATGAAGGAACGACGATTTAGTTAAGTAGTGGGGCATTAAAATAAAACATCAAACATTAAAGGAGAAGAAAATTATGGAAAAGAAAACATTTAAGAAAGTTGTATTAGCTTATAGTGGAGGATTAGATACTTCAATTATTATTTCTTGGTTAAAGGAAAATTATGGCTGTGAAGTTATTGCAGTTGCTGCTGATGTGGGACAGGGTGCTGGAGAACTTGATGGTCTTGATGAAAAGGCTGCAAAGACAGGTGCTTCTAAATATATTTGTGTAGATTGTAAACCTGAATTTGTTAAGGATTTCTGTTTTGAAGCAGTTAAAGCCAATGCATTATATGAAGGTAAATATATGTTAGGTACTTCTCTTGCAAGACCAATTATAGCGAAGAAGTTAGTAGATATCGCTTTAGAAGAAGGTGCAGATGCAATCTGTCATGGATGTACTGGTAAAGGTAATGACCAGGTAAGATTTGAATTAGCTATTAAAGCATTCGCACCAGATATGCCTATTATCGCTCCTTGGAGAGAATGGGATATTAAATCAAGAGAAGAAGAAATCGAATATGCGGAAGCAAGAAAGATTCCTCTAAAGATCAACAGAGAAACAAACTACTCTAAAGATAAGAACTTATGGCATTTATCACATGAAGGTTTAGATCTTGAAGATCCAGCTAATGAACCTAAGTATGATGAAATCCTAGAAATGGGTGTTTCACCAGAAAAGGCACCAGATGTTCCAACATATATCACTTTAACTTTTGAAAAGGGTGAAGCCGTAGCATTAAATGGTGAAAAGCTTGAACCAGTAGAAATGTTAGCTAAGTTAAATGAAATCGGTGGTGCGAACGGTGTTGGTATCGCTGATATGGTTGAAAACAGACTTGTTGGTATGAAATCAAGAGGTGTATATGAAACACCAGGTGGAACTATTTTATATGCAGCACATCAGAACCTAGAAGAAATTACTGTAGATAAAGAAACACAGCATTTCAAACAGCAGGTAAGCTTAAAGCTTGCTGATAATATCTACAACGGTCAGTGGTATACACCTCTTACTGAAGCATTACTTGCATTTGTAGATAAGACTCAGGAAAACGTAAATGGTGATGTTAAACTTAAATTATATAAGGGTAATATCGTAGGTGCTGGTGTAACATCTCCAGATACATTACATGATTTACAGACAGCATCATTTGATGAAGATGATGATTATGATCAGTATGATGCTAAAGGATTCATCACATTATACGGTTTACCAATTAAGGTAAAAGCTAAGTTAGATCAGAAGAAAAAGAAATAGGAGTTTAAGATATGGTATTGTGGAAAGGTAGATTTTCTAAAGAATTAAATCATGAAGTGAATGCATTCAATTCATCTCTTTCATTCGATCATCGTATGTATAAACAGGATATCAGAGGATCTCTTGCTCATGCAAAGATGTTATGTAAACAGAGTATTATTGAAGAGAAAGATTATGAAGAGATTGTAGAAGGTTTAAATGCAATTTTAAAAGAGATTGAAGAGGGTACACTCCTCTTTGATCCTGAAGCTGAAGATATTCATATGTTTGTGGAAAGTGAACTCACAAAGCGTTATCCAGTAGCTGGTAAAAAACTACATACAGGACGTTCTAGAAATGATCAGGTTGCATTAGATCTTCGTTTATATGCACATGATGAAATTCTAGAAATCAAGAAAATGCTAGTGAACCTGATTCATACATTAACAGGTTTAGCTGAACACAACCTTGATACAATCATGCCAGGATATACACACTTACAAAGAGCACAGCCTATTACTTTTGCACATCATTTAATGGCTTATGCATCAATGTTTATAAGAGATATTGATCGTTTAGAAGATGTTGATAAGAGACTTTATGTATCACCTCTAGGAAGTGGTGCACTTGCAACAACAACTTATCCATTAGATAGACCATTTGTGGCAGAAGAATTAGGTATGTATGATATTATGTATAACTCTTTGGATGGTGTGAGTGATCGTGATTATGCGATTGAGTTATCAAGTGCCTTAGCCACAATCATGATGCATTTATCAAGATTCTCAGAAGAAGTGATTCTATGGTGTTCATGGGAATTCAAATTCATTGATCTTGATGATGCTTATGCAACAGGTTCTTCTATTATGCCTCAGAAGAAGAATCCAGATATTGCAGAATTAGTAAGAGGTAAGAGTGCAAGAGTCATTGGTGATGTGAATACATTACTTACAATGATGAAGGGACTCCCTCTTGCTTACAATAAAGACATGCAGGAAGATAAAGAAGCTTTATTTGATGCAATTGATGAAGTCAAGCTTTGTCTTCCAGTCTTTACAGATATGATGGCAACTATTACTGTTCATAAAGATAAGATGAGAGATGCTGCTGCAAGAGGATTTATTAATGCGACTGATTGTGCAGATTATCTTACTAAGAAGGGTATGCCATTTAGAGATGCTTATAAGATTACTGGGGAACTTGTAAGATACTGTATTGAACATGGAGAAACATTAGAAACACTTCCTCTAGATGTTTATACAGGTTATACAGATATGTTTGGTGAAGATGTTTATCAGGCTATTTCATTAGAAACATGTCTTAACAACAGAGCAGTTGTTGGTGGACCTTCTCCTAAAATTGAGATGGAGAATATTCATAGAATCAATCAGAAAGTGAGTGGATATTGTGATTAAAGCAGGTATTATTGGTGCAAGTGGTTATGCAGGATGTGAACTATTAAGAATCTTATTAATGCATCCTGAAGCAGAAGTAACAGCTATTTCTTCACATAGCTATACTGGTAAGAAGATTTATGATCTTTATCCTAACTTCTATCAGGTATGTGATTTAGAGTTTATTGAAGATACAGAAGTCATTGAGAAAGCAGATATTATTTTTGCATCTCTTCCTCATGGCTTATCTGAAAAGTATGCCAAAACATGTGTAGAAAAGGGTAAGAAGTTTATTGATTTAGGGGCTGACTTCAGACTTGATAAGGAAGAAGATTATCAGAAATGGTATGGTTTAGATTATAACTTACCAGAACTTCATAAGAATCAGGTATATGGTTTACCTGAAGTCAATAGAGATAAGATCAAGGATGCTACTATTATTGGAAATCCTGGTTGTTATCCTACAACTATTACTTTAGGCCTCTATCCTTTATTAAAGAATAAGCTCAATGTATCACAGAAGATTATTATTGATTCAGCATCAGGTACAACAGGTGCTGGTAAGAACTTAAGTGATGGTATGCATTTCCCAAGATGTAATGAATCATTCCATCCTTATAAAGTAGGTGTACATAGACATACACCAGAAATTGAACAGGAATTAAGTAAGATGAATGAAAAAGATGTACATATCACATTTGTCCCTCATTTACTTCCTGTAGACCGTGGTATTGTTTCTACTATTTATGTTCCTGTAGATCAGTCTCTAGAAGAAATCTATGAAACATATGTAGAAGCATATAAGGATGAACAGTTTGTGAGAGTATTACCTCTTGGACAGGTCGCAGACTTAAAGTTTGTGAAAGCATCTAACTATTGTGATATTTCATTACATATGGATGAACGTGATCATACATTAATTGTAGTGTCTACAATTGATAATATGGTGAAAGGTTCTGCTGGCCAGGCAGTACAGAATATGAATATTATGTATGGACTCGATGAGAATACAGGTTTAAATCTTGTCGCTCCATCATTCTAAGGAGGATGTTATGAAAGATATACTTGGTGGTGTATGTGCACCAATAGGATTTAGCGCAAATGGTATTCATGCAGGAATGAGAAAGAATAAATCTAAGAAGGATTTATCTCTTATTGTGAGTGAAGAGTTATGTACAGCAGCTGCAACATATACACAAAATAAAGTAAAAGGTGCTCCTTTGACAGTTACAAAGCAGCATTTAAAGAATGGTCGTGCAAGAGCTATTATCTGTAACTCAGGTAATGCGAATACATGTAATGCGAATGGTATTGAGCTTGCAAATGAAGTATGTGCTTTAGCTGCAAAGGAATTAGGTTTAAAGGAAGATGATATTATTGTCGCTTCTACTGGTGTTATTGGTCAGCCTATGTCTATTGATCCTTTTAAAAATCATATGAAAGAACTTGTAAAGGGATTAAATGTAGATGGGTCTCATGATGCATGTTATGGAATCATGACAACTGATACACAGCCTAAAGAATATGCAGTAGAGTTTAAATTAGGCAATGTTAAATGTCATATTGGGGCTATCGCAAAGGGTTCTGGTATGATTCATCCAAATATGGCAACAATGCTTGCCTTTGTAACAAGTGATGTAGCCATCTCTAAAGAATGTCTAGAAGCAATGGTACATGAAGTTGTCGATGATACATTTAATATGGTTAGTGTTGATGGGGATACATCTACTAATGATATGTTATGTGTATTATCAAATGGTATGGCACAGAATAATAAGATTGTCTTAAAGGATCAGTCTTATAATATTATGAAGGATGCGTTATATCATATTTGTGAACAATTATCTCGTGGTATTGCGAAAGATGGTGAAGGAGCCACTAAGCTTCTTACATGTAATGTCAAGAATGCGAAGACACTACAGGATGCCAAGATTGTTGCAAAGAGTGTCATCACTTCTACTTTATTTAAAGCAGCGATGTTTGGTAGAGATGCGAATTGGGGTCGTATCTTATGTGCTATTGGTTATTCTGATGCTGATCTAGACATCAACAAAGTATCCGTGACATTGGCTTCATCTGCAGGAGATATTCATGTTTGTGAGAAGGGCATGGGTGTCATCTTTGATGAAGACAAAGCATTAAAGGTCTTATCTGAAGATGAGATTGATATTAATATTGATTTAAATGATGGTATGTGGGATGCAACGGCATGGGGCTGTGATCTTACTTATGATTATGTGAAGATTAATGGGGAATATAGAACATAATGGAAGAAAGAGAAATATATCGAGCAAAAATCTTATCTGAAGCTGTTCCTTATTTACAGGAATACAATGGTAAGACAGTAGTAGTAAAATATGGTGGAAATGCGATGATCAATGAAGAATTGATGAACAATGTCATTTCTGATATATGTCTAATGACTTTAGTTGGTATTAATGTGGTATTGGTTCATGGTGGGGGCCCTGAAATCAATAAAGCATTAAAACGTTCTGGTATAGAATCAAAGTTTATTGATGGGTTACGTTATACTGATGAAGAAACAATTGATATCGTACAGGAAGTATTAGCTGGTAAAGTCAATAAGAATCTTGTAAAGCTGATTATGAATGGGGGAGGCCGTGCAGTAGGTCTTTGTGGTATTGATAATAAGTTGTTAGAGGCGAAGAAGATTAAAGACGAATTAGGTTATGTAGGTACTGTCACAAACGTAAACAATGAAATCATTAAGGATGCAATCAAGAGTGGATATATTCCAGTTATTGCGTCTATTGCGATGGATGATGAAGGTAATAGCTATAATGTGAATGCAGATTATGCAGCAGCAGCTATTGCGGATAGTCTAGAAGCAGAAAACTTGATTGTAGTTAGTGATATTCCTGGTTTATTAAGAGATCCACATGATGAAAAGACATTGATTCCAGAGGTATCTATCCAGGATGTAGAAAACTTAAAAGAAGAAGGTATTATTGCAGGAGGTATGATTCCTAAAGTGGATTGTATTACTCATGCATTAAAAGGCAATATGTCAAAAGCAGTCATTATTGATGGTCGTATTCCACATTCTATTCTTATTGAAATATTATCTAAGGATGGTAGTGGGACACTATTCACAAGATAACAGAGTTACATCTGTTATCTTTTTTTTACCTCTAAAATAGTATATTATTAAAGATAAGGAAGGGTAAGACGATGAAAAGATTATTATGCTTATTATTATGTAGTATATTGTTTGTGGCATGTGGTACTACGAAAGAGACAAAAAAGAAAGATACGGCAGTAGTAGAGAAACAAAAGAAAAAGGAAGCTAAGAAACTAGAAGAACAAAAGAAAAAGGAAGAAGAAGCTAAGAAACTAGAAGAACAGAAACAAATAGAAGAACAGAAGAAATTAGAAGAACAGAAAAAACTAGAGGAACAGAAAAAAGCTGAGGAAGCTAAAAGACAGGAAGAAGTAAAAAGACAACAGGCACCTGTTGCGATAAATAATAATGTGGTAGCTATTGATGCAGGACATCAGGCGAGAGGTAATTCACAATTGGAACCGATTGGTCCTGGTGCTTCAACACAAAAGGCTAAGGTCGCAGGTGGAGCAACAGGTACTGCGACACGTATTCCTGAATACCAGACAACGCTTAATGTGAGCTTAAAACTAAGAAATGTATTACAGTCTAGAGGGTATAAGGTTGTTATGATCCGCACAACCAATGATGTGAATATTTCTAATAGAGAAAGAGCTGAAATGGCTAATAACGCAGGAGCAGGTGCTTTTATTAGATTACATTGTGATGGTATCGATAATAGCGGTGTCACTGGTGCAAGTGTACAGGAACCAGCTAATGGAAATCCTTATATGAGTGCAGGTAATGTGTCTGCTTCACAATCTTTAGGAAGAACAGTGCTTAATCACTATTGCAGTACTACAGGCATTAGAAATAGAGGAATGGCTGCACGTAATGACTTAAGTGGAATCAACTGGTGTAAGACACCTGTCTGCTTACTTGAAATGGGATTTATTTCTAATGGTGATGAAGATAGAAAACTCAACAACAGTGATTTCCAGCAGAAAATTGCGGAAGGTATTGCGAATGGTATTGATGCGTATTTTGGTCGATAATAATTGCATTCACGCCTATTAACTGTTTATAATGTTTTTTGATAAGGTTATCCTTATAGGATAACCTTGAATTTTAGAGTATATTCCTATTGGTTTAGTAGGGACAAGAGGTGAAATAATGGATAACATAAAAGCGATAGAACGTAGTATTATTACAAATTTTAGAAAACCTTTATGGCGTAGATTTATTAAGGGTATTCAGGATTATGAACTCATTGAACCTGGTGATAAGATTGCGGTATGTATTTCAGGTGGAAAGGATTCAATGCTTCTTGCGAAGCTATTACAGGAATTACAGAGACATGGAAAGTTTCATTTTGATTTAGAGTTCATCTGTATGGATCCAGGCTATAATCCTGCCAATAGAAAATTGATTGAAGAGAACGCAGAAAAGCTAGGTATTCCTATTCAATTCTATGAGTCAGATATATTCAATGTCGTACATGGAATAGAAAAGAACCCTTGTTATTTGTGTGCAAGAATGCGTAGAGGGTTCTTATATAATAGAGCACAGGAATTAGGATGTAATAAGATTGCGTTAGGACATCATTATTCTGATGTCATAGAAACAATATTAATGGGTATGATGTATGGGGCTCAGATCCAGACTATGATGCCAAAACTTCATAGTAAGAACTTTAAAGGTATGGAATTAATTCGCCCTATGTATTTGATTCATGAAGAAGATATTATTGCCTGGGCTGAGAAGTTTAATTTAAAGTTCTTGCAGTGTGCATGTCGTTTTACAGAAGAATCTGAAGCGCGTGGAGAAATTGAACATACATCTAAACGTGCAGAAACTAAGATGTTGATTAAGAAACTAAGAGAAATCAATCCTAAAGTAGAACAGAATATCTTTAAGAGTGTAGAGAATGTCAATCTTAAAACAATTATTGCCTATACTGACTGGGATGAATCAAAGAAAAGTTTCTTAGATTTCTACAAGGAGCAGGACTAATGGATGATCAGTTTACAAGATTAAGATGGGTAGCAGGTAATGAATCTATTGATATCATGAAGACGAAACATGTTGCAGTGTTTGGTTGTGGTGGTGTAGGAGGCTATGTCATTGAAGGATTGGTTCGTTCTGGTATAGGAACAATTGATGTGTTTGATCATGATACAGTGGATATCACAAATCTCAATAGACAGATCATTGCCTTACATTCTACAGTAGGTAAGAAGAAAGTAGATATTATTAAAGAACGTATGTTAGATATTAATCCAAATTTAAATATAAATACGTTTGATACATTTTATTTACCAGAGAATGCTGATACAATAGATTTATCTCAATATGATTATGTAATTGATGCAATTGATACAGTAACTGCAAAGATAGAATTGATTAAGAGATGTACAGAATTGAATGTACCTATTATCTCTTCTATGGGCACAGGTAATAAGCTTGATCCTTCTCACTTACAGATTACTGATATCTATAAGACAAAGATTGATCCTCTTGCGAAAGTAATGAGAAGAGAATTAAAAGCAAGAAGAATTAAGAAGTGTTTAGTTGCTTATTCAGATGAGATTCCTGCAAAGACAGGACAGAGAACACCAGGTAGTAGTGTCTTTGTGCCAGCGAGTGCAGGATTAATGATTGCAGGATATGTGTTTCAATCATTGATAGGAGGATAATAGTATGGCTAAAGTTGCAGTTTTAATGGCAGATGGTTTTGAAGAAGTAGAAGCCTTAGGTGTAGTGGATATCTTAAGACGTGCAGAAGTGGATGTAGACACTGTTTCTATTAAAGAGGAGCAGGTTGTCATTTCTTCTAGAAACATTCCTGTACGTGCCGATAAGACACTTACAGACATGGATTATTATGATATGATTGTGATTCCTGGAGGAGCAGGTGCTTGGACCTTAAGAGATGATGATCGTATTATTTCACTCATTAAGAAATATGATCATGAAGAAAGATATATTGCCGCTATATGTGCAGGACCTATGGCTTTAGGTAAAGCAGGTGTAATCACTAATAAGAAAGTCACTTCTTATCCAGGAGAAGAAATTGAAAGTTATTTAAAAGCAGGTAAATATGTTGAAGAAGAAGTGGTTGTAGATGGTCATATTATTACAAGTAGAGGACCAGCCACAGCATTTGCGTTTGCCTATAAGCTTTTAGATGTATTAGGTATTGATTCATCAAGTCTTAAGCATGGAATGTTGTATGATTTATACAGATAGCCTTTGTGCTATCTTTTTTTATTTAGGTATAAAAAAAACGATCCCGAAGGATCGTAGTATTTAATATGGTGACCGGTACGGGATTCGAACCCGTGAATGCATGCGTGAAAGGCATGTGAGTTAACCGTTTCTCCAACCGGCCAGCGGAATTGAGTATATCATAGGAGAAACGAATACGTCAATAGTTATTTTAATATTTTGATAATGAAAATGCTGAAATTTTTTTGTCTTTAAAAGTAAACTTAATTTGTATGTTCTTCTCTTTATATTTATAGGTTATTGTACCTTTTCCGTTATTGTAATGGTTAGAAGTAGGAGAAAAATAAGTATGCTTTACTGTAGAATAATCAGTTCCAACAGTAATATTATTCTTAAGTTTATACTTCTTAGTAAAGAGAGTGATTGTTTGGATTTTTCCATCCTCTTCTGAATATTGAATATTAGAATCAAATAAAGCATCTGACATCTTTGATGCACTCACACCAGGATAAACCTCTTTATTCTTATAAATGACTGTATAGTCCTTTATATCAGTTTGAGCACTACATGCACATAATAAGAGACATAGTAATAATAGCATCTTCTTCATATGTATACCTCCTTGTCTTTATATTAGAACTTTAATAAGAAATTGCAAGAGAAGTTTGACAGGGAGTAACTACCGTCTAGTAGAGTAAAGAAATGTTAAAGAAAAAAGACTTCATTTGAAGTCTTTAATGGATATTGCGTTTTGATATCATCTTTTGGATGAATATAGGTATAATGCATTCTATTACAAATGAAGAAGCATAAAATGATGCGATATGAATTTTGGTGATAGGCATGATTAATGGAATAATCATCATCTTTATTGTAAAAATCATAATCACTTCTAGAAGAACCCATACAAATGTACCTAATATTAATGCGTTTTTCAAGTATGTGCGATAGAAGCTGTGATCTATTCTCTTAGTTGTTAAACCCATGTTATAGAGATAGTCTCTTGTCTGTTTCTCTTCTCTTAAAATGAGATACTTAAGGTAAAAATAGAAACCATACAATAATATAAAGACAACTGCAATGAATTGTATTAGTACTTTCTTGTTGTTATTGATAAGAGAATTAATTGCATCATTATCTACAAATGCACCCTCTACCTTAAAACCTAATCTTTCTAATTCATTCTTTACCTTATTGATATTCTTAAGACTATCTACTCTTAATGTATAAGCATCTGGACGCCATGGTGTTTTCATGATGATATCATCTACATCATTCATAGTATAATTTTCAGGAAGAACATTTTCAAATGTTACACAACCTTTTTCACTATGAGGATCCTCTATACTATAAACGACAACACTTTCTTTGGCTTTAAAAGCTTCCATATATGGTGTAATACAGTCTCTAGGAATGTAAACATACGCATCTCCTGTGCCGACACTATTAGTGCTTATAGCTGATCCTGATTTTAAAATTCCTCGTACAGGCAGGGTCATATAAACAAGTTTTACACAAGGTGTGTTGATATCGATCCACTCATCACCATCAGATGATGTTCCTATTTGAGAAATACCAGAAGCATTATAGACAGGTATTGGAACCCATAATCCTATTTTTAACTTCTTGATATTAATATCCTCTAGTCTAAGGTTATTTTCTTCTAAGAAAGCTTCCATTTTTTCGTTGCTTAAATAGACACCTTTATTATCAGCATGTTTAATAGTGATGTTTGTATAATCATCCCTACTATCATAAGTTTGAAGCATAAAGATGGATGAACTACCATTCATATGACCATCAGATAGTGATATCTGATCATAGTTATTTTCTGTTGCACCATTCATATCATCCATCCATTCTGAGAAGGTACTATAGTTAACATCATATCTCCATGTGAGACGTTCTATGTGACTGACACTTTTGATTTTATTGTAATCCTGTTGACTCAGAGGTGTTTCTCCAGAATAGTATGTATAATAATCATTCTTATATTTTTCTTTGTAGACAACAAGGTCTCTAGAAGCAACAGAATTAATTTTGTCTTCATAAGAAGCACTATATGTTCCATAAATATTATAACTATAAGCACATATAATCATTGTGAAAGCAATAAGTATATTCATTACTGTTCTGAAAGTACGATGCGAAAAACGAATATCCATGTTTTTATCTTTTAGGATAGGTGCTTTTATTAGATTCTTCTCTTTAGATATATCTCTATCTATGATTAATGCACCCTCCACTTTATAAAGCGTATCAGCTGCTTGAATCATTCTACTATCATGTGATGCACTAATTACATAATGTCCTTTATCGGCATATTCCTTGAGAATATGAATCATTGTCTGTGCATAACCTGCATCAAGCGCAGCAGTAGGTTCATCTAAGATGAGTATTTCAGGCTGTCTTATTAAGGCTAAATAAACAGCAGCACGTGTTTTTTCTCCTCCAGATAAACTTTTAGGGTATTTATTTTCAAGGGGCTTTATACCTAATTGTTCTTCATAGTCAGGAATTCTTTTACATCCTAATTTTTCTAGCTGTTTAATATGACTGCCAATAGTCATTCCTTCTATAAATAAAGGGATCTGATGAACATTTGCGAGATGATTATAAATAAACTTTTGTTTATTTTCTTCATCAAGAGTATCTATTCTTTCACCTTCATAGAGATAAATACAGTCATAAGCAAATTGGAAGGCTTTAAGAAATGTGGATTTTCCTGATCCACTTCTTCCTTTGATAACAGTTAAATGTCCACATTCAGCGCAGAATGAAGCATCTTTAAATAGAGTCTTTTTTCCAAAAGACACATTAAGTTGTTTAATTTCAAGCATATTAAACCACCTCATTTCTTAGTTCTGTAACAATATCAATCTTTTTGATAAATCTAGATTGCGTAATCACTCTTTCTAAAAGAAGTGCAATTATAAATACAAAAGTAGATATAAGAGGTGCTACAAGTGAGGATATACCTGTTAAAAGCAACATGATAATAGATATAATTGTACTAATTACTAAAACAGCACAAAGCCCAATAATGCTTTCGGTAAGAGATATATGAATCAAATCTTTTTCTCTTAAACCAGAAATTCTTAACAAAACAAGTTCGCTCTTTCTTTGCATTAATAAATGTGACTCAAGAACAATATCAATAATCATAGCAACAAGAATAATAATACCTGCAAACGTAAACATCAGCATTTGATAATAGTTGTTTAAGCTATTCATCGATTCTCTATCTGTAAATGAATCATTGATTGTATAACCACTGCTTTCATAGTCCTTAAGAGCTGTTTCTAATTTATCGTATGTATCATAGCATATTACGTATCCTATATATTGTTTAACTTTACTATTCTTTTCATAAATGGATTTCATTAATGAATAAGGCATGTAGATATATCTTTGACTTTTTACTACATAATGGACTTTTTTAGAATTTTTAAATACACCATTCATATCAAAACTATGTTCAGTTTGATGCATTCCTTCTCTATCTTTAATGGTTATATCAAGGTTTATTTTATTGTTTTTTGATTTCTGATTGAGAATATAGAAGGTAGATTCATCCATATAGATACCATTTTGTTTATCCTGTATAGGTCTATCTATATACTTGGATAAATCATCTTCTTTGAAATAAGGCACAATATAAACTTCTTCACCATTTATATCCGTACACATCTTATATAAAGGATATGCATTCTTGTCTTTTAATGTGATGAGTTTGCTGTAGTCTTGATCTACATATGAATGCTTATCTTTTGTGATAATAGCTTTGTTTTCTAATTGTCCTACTAGCATCTGCATTGCTTGTTTTTTGGAGTTATGAATAATTCCAGTCATAACCTGACATGAAACTAGACTTAAAACAAAAACCATCAATAAAAGAACATACATAAAGCTATAATGCTTCATGTACGTTTTAACATATTCAATGCAAAAATTATGATTGATAGAAGGGGCTATACCTTCACCACTTTGATCAACAGATGATGAGAAGTCAGAAGATGAAAGCGTACCATCTTTAATCATATAAGTAACATCAGCATATTCTATTGCACATTCAGAATGTGATGCCATAACAATAGTCATATCATGACTCAGTTCTTTTAGTATTTCATAAATCTGTATTTCATTGTCATGGTCTAAAGAAGCAGTCGGTTCATCAAGAATAAGAACCTGTGGATGACTAATAAGGGCACAAGCAATAGAAAGTCTTTGTCGCTCACCAAGAGAAAGTGTCATAACATTTTGTGAAGGAGAAACATCTAAATGCATCCTATCAAGGCATTCATTTATATCATCATCCGTTAATACTTTATTATGAATACGCGCAAAATATTGAAGTGTACCTGTCACATCAAGATGAGGAAGAAGACTACTTTCTTGTAAAACATAACTTATACGACTTCTTCTATATTCATCTCTCATCTTTCCTTCTATGAGTTTTCCATCATAGAAATATTTATAATTACTTTTATTATCCATAAGAGCAATACAGTAAAGAAGAGCTGTTTTTCCTGAACCACTTGTACCTCTAAGAAGAGTGACAGAGTGAGCAGGAATACTGATTGTTGCATGATCTAGAATGACTCTATCATAGGTGATGGTTACATCTTTGAGTTCAATCATATTATTATTCCTTTCTAAATATAACTCCCAGTAGAACTGGGAGTCGTTAAAATTATTTTATATTACATGTAGACCATTTGTCAGTTGCACCATTTACAGACCAATGATAAATCATGCTGCCGGAATGGGAAACGTAATTATAATCAGTGCCTGAAAAATTAACTTTTTGTTCACAATGGTAAATAGTGGAATTTTTTTATAAGATTTTGGATTTCCTGATTTAGCAGCATATCCGCTTTTACAGAATAGCCGATACTGGTTGGTGATCCTACTTTCCATCGTGTTGTTTCGTGAGTATAGTAAGTCGCTGTTACACTAGCAGAGGTTCCTGCACATGTTCCACGTAATGTCTTAGACATTGATGCAGCATGAACAGATTGAATGCTAATAAAACATGCAGTACCACTTGCTAATATTATAAATTTCTTTTTCATAAGTGATCTCCTTAAATGTTGTTACATTTATCACAATAATATGCTACACAGAATGTGTAAAGCCTTACATAAAAAACTGTGTTAAATTAAAACTAGTATAATTGTTCATGAATTTTTTTGAAAATTAGATTATTTATTGTAGATATACAAAACAAATGTA
>OHIL01000528.1_pt1 | contig 15319 bp, 14 predicted proteins | sample 1568231 | NCBI WGS metagenome assembly OHIL01 (sample SAMEA3879565, study PRJEB24766) | human gut metagenome | biome: human-associated habitat; feature: feces | place: USA | collected 1985/1987 | reverse complement strand
CGCTTCAAGCTTTATTTACTTACGGTGTGAGTCAGGAGATAGTCGGTCAGCTTATGGCAGTAGCTCGGCTGCATATGGATGCCGTCGGGGGAGGCGTCGTCGGGCAGTGAGCCGTTTGAGGCAAGCGCCTCGAAGCCGTTTACGAAATAGACCTGCTTATCGGCACACATGCCCTGTATGCGCTCGTTGAACATCTGCACTCTGTCGTTATTCAGCATGTCCGAGCTCTTTGCGGCCTTTGCGCCGACTGGCAGTATGCTTATTATGTATATGTCGGCCTCGGGGTGCGTCTCGCGCAGGAGATCGACTATGTTTCCGTAGTATTCGACGAATTTATCGAGGTTATACCAGCCCAGCTCGTTTATGCCGAGCATGACGTAGACCTTGCCGTATTTCAGGTCATTGTGCAGAGCGTCGGCGACCGTGACCGAGCCGGACTCCGTCTCGATATATGGCTTTGTGAACACGTCCGCGACGTTCAGGCCGACATGTGAGAAATTCGAAGCGTACTCGAAGTCGGCATAGTTCATTATGCCCTCCATGCGCGAATCGCCCACAAAGGCCGCGTCCCTGAACCAGGAATTATCCTTTGCCCCGGCCTGCGGAACGGGCTTTGAATAGTCATAGCTGGGCTTCGGGGTCGGCGTCGGCTCGACGGCGGCCGTGTCATAATACGCCTTGGACTCCTTTTCGACGGCCTTGGCGTCCTTCAGAAGCTCCTTTATCCTGCCTTCTATCGCCGTGGGGTCCTTTGCCACTATCATCACCGCATAGTCTCCCTGCGTGAATATAACGGCGCTCTTGAGCATCTCGACGCTCTCGGGGCTGTACAGCTCAAAGGTCTGACGCTGCATCTCGCGCCGTCCCTCCAGCGCGTCGGTCAGGGTCTTCATATCCGTGCCCTTGGCGGCGACAAGAACGCTTATCTCGTCCGATTTCGCAGCCGAGGAGTATACTATCGCGTAGTCGCGCACGGCGCTTGTCTCGATGCCGTAGAAGTAATAAAATTTGTTTTTCAAGCTCTGATCGTCCGAGCCGCACAGTATGTCGGCGTTCTCGGGCTTTTCCGAGTTTAGCGTTGCCGCGATAAGGTCTTTTGCTGAAACGTCTGCCGTTTTATCCCCGTCGTTATTGCACGCGCAGACTGAAAGCATGCAAAGCACGGCAAGCAGCAGTGCTGTAATTTTTTTCATGGATGCCCCCTGATTTTTTCGCTGTAATGACAGAATATCAATCTGTGACCTTTAAGTCAACATAATTCTGTGAAAATGTCAGTAAATTTTCTCACATATTTTTAACGCCTGATTTGTGCACTTTTTCTGAGAGAAAAAGGAAACACTATATCTTGTATTCCCTTCTCAGCTGGGCATACAAGTCGTCACGGTTCTCAGGCGTGATGATATATAATTCGCAGTCCGGATGCCGGCGGATATCGCGCAGAAAGCCGGTGTTCTGCGCCTTCACCGAGGCGAGAACGTCGTAGGAACCGGAGAGTATTTTCATAACGGCGGCCTTGAAGCGCTCCTCGTGCTCCTCGAGCGTTCCGAGCTCGTCGAGAACGACAAGACTTCCCTCGGGGATGGATTCCAATATGGGAGCGGCGATGCTGCTCATATACTCCGGGTGCTTTTCAAGCTTATCGCCGCGAATGCGCATTATGACCTGCGCGTCCTCTATTCTCTCCGGCGGGGAGGAGATATCGTAAAGATAGACGTGCGAAACGCCGCGTTCATCCTCCGGCATGCGTACGGTGATGTATCCGTGCGCCGGGCGGTTCAGGTCGGAAACGAGCCGCCGTATGAGTGTGGATTTTCCGGAATTAATGTCTCCGCAAAGCAGAATTTTCATTTTATTTGCTCCTGTAGCATAATCACTTGTAAATATAAAATATTTGTTGTATATTTATCAATAGAATTATAAAACTCCCGTTTTCAATTGTCAAAGGAAAGGAAGATATATCATGGCAGAAAAAATAAATATCGGAGATCTTATGACCGAAAGCTATTCGGACAAGACTCTTAAAGCATACTCCGTTATGATGGCTGACCCCAAGGACGTCTTCGGCCTGGGCTCGGCCGCGGCGGGCTCTTCGATGTGCGCCGCATCAATGGCGCTGCGCGCCATTCGCGTCACCGCGTCCGAGGATGCCGACATGCTGCATGCCGAGCAGGATATGGAGAAGCTGCGGGTTTATTTCCTGCATCTCATAGATGAGGAGAACAAGGCCAAAAAGCCGCTTGAAAAGCTGCTTAAGCAGGAAAACGCCGACGACACCGAGCTTGAGGCCGCCTATCGCACCGCCTGCTGCATCATCGACGAGATATTCTACATGTCCATCCGCATCGTCGAAACGCTCGAGCCCATAGCCGATAAGCTCGCCCCTGCCGGAGCGCCCTTTGCCTCGGCCGCCGTTCATTTTGCAAGGTGCGGCATGGACTCCGTGCGCATCCTCAAGGCCGTATATTCAACGAAGATGAACGAGCCCGTTTTTGCTCACACCACCAAGCGCGAGCCCGAGATCGCAATCGAGAATAATAAGGAGCTTTTCGATGACCTTATCGCAAGGCTCGAATCCGAGATATGCTGAAAGAATAAACTTCACCGGCAACAAAACGAAAAAATCTCCGGCCAATGGCCGGAGATTTTTTCATGCTTAAAATTACTTGCCGATGTGGAAGGCATTGCCGTCCTTGTCCTGGAAGTACTGATTTGCGTAGTTGTCCTGGATGCAGTGAACGACCTTGGTGAGGATGTCGCAGGTCGGGGTGGGAATGCCGAGCTCCTTGCCGTACTCTGCGATCTTGCCGTTGAGAACGTCGATCTCGGTCTGACGCTGATGGAACAGTGCATCCTGACACATGGAGGGGTAGTAGTCGCCGATGTTGGTGACGATGTCGTTGTGATCGTGAGCGATGAACTCGTCGGCATCCATGGGAACGCCCTTTGCGGTGGCGACAGCGCAGGTCTCGCGGATAACGCCGTGGAACAGCTGCTGGCCCCAGGGATCGGCCTCGACCTCGCCGATCTTCAGACGAAGCACCGCGCAGACGGTATTGACGGTCGCGTTGACGCAGACCTTTTTCCAGATGAACTTGTAGATATTGTTGTCGGTGCCCGGCTCGCCATCGCGCCAGTATGCGTCGCAGCCGCCGTCGCGGTAGCACTTGAGCATCTCGGCGCACGCAGCGTCGTTGAGCTCGCTTCTTACGGCGCCGCCGAAATTCATTTGAACGCCGCCGGCGGGTGTGGACACGCAGTGGCCGGGCTCGGGCAGTGCGGTGCCGAGAACGCCGGAGCCGATGACGCAGCGCTCCTTCGGAAAGACCTTGAAGAGGTTGTCGTCGTTGCCGAGGCCGTTTATGAGGGAAACGGCAACGGTGCTGTCGCCAACGACGGGCAGAGAGTCCTGAATCGCCTGCTCGAGCTGGGTTGCCTTGGTCATGTAGATGATAACGTCGACCTTGCCCTCGGCCTCTGCGGCTGCTGCGGAGCTGGTGTAGGTGCGGAAGCCCTTGAGCTTATAATCATAATCGGTGTATGCGCCGTTCTCTTCCTGATGGATGGTGAAGTGCATGCCGTCCTCGGCAACCTTCTTCATGTGAGCCTCATAGCGGTCGATGAGGATCATGTCTGCGCCGCCCTTCTTCAGGTAAGAAGCAAAAACGCTGCCTGCTGCGCCGGAACCATACATTGCAATTTTCATTTCTATTCGTCTCCTTATAAAATTTAATCAGATATTACTTATTGTTTGCAATACTGCATATCGTAGTTTTTCTGTATTGTCTGTATCATGAGCGTCAGCGCCTCGTTGACGGGGGTGGGGATGCCGAGGAGCCTGCCATAGTGCACAATTGCGCCGTTTAAAAGCTCAACCTCGGTCTGACGCCGGTTGATGAGCACGTCCTGTGCCATTGAGGGGTAATATTTCGCAAAGCCCTCCCGGAGTCTCGGCAGCTCCTCGAGCATTTCCTCCCAAAGGTCGACGCCTGTGAGAGCCTTGGCTACCGCGCAGCCCTCCGCCCATACGCTTTTTATGAGCTGTCTGCCTTCCTCGCAGTCGAGCATGGGGCCGACCTTGAGCCGCGTGAGCGCCGAGAGCGTGTTGTAGCCGCTGTTGGATATCGCCTTTTTCCAGACGAAGGGGCGGATATCCTTTTCAAAGCTCGTCAGGCAGCCGCCGTCGCAGAAGCACTTCTCAAGCGCTCTGCCGGCCTTTTCGGAAACCGGATCGTTTTCCGCCGCGCCGAAGCGCATGATAACGCCGCTTTCGGGCTTTGAAACGCATTTGCCCGGCTCGGGAAGCTCCGTGCCTATCGTGCCGAAGCCGTAGAGTATTCTGTCCGCCGGGACGTATTTTTTAAGCACATCGTCGTTGCCGATTCCGTTTTGCAGGGAAACGACGACCGTTTCCCTGCCGATGCAGGGCATGACTGAGGGCATTATGCCGTCGGTCTGAGTGGCCTTGACCATGAGTATGACCATGTCCATTACGCCTATATCCTCGGCGGAGGCGGCGGTGTGAAAGCCCGTGAGCAGCTCCTCGCCCGAGGGACTCAGGAAGGTCATGCCGCACTCGGCGACCTTGTCCATGTGCGCCTTGTAGCGGTCAACAAGCCAGAGCTCGGCGCCGCCCTTATTGAGATAAGAGGCAAAAACGCTGCCGGCCGCGCCGGAGCCTATCATAGCAATTTTCATATTGAATTTCCTTGTCAAACACCACCGGTTTCCCGGTGGTGCTTGAAATCAGCTTTATTGTTCGAGCTCGGCTTTCTTTTCCGCCGAGAGCTTCCTGACCTTGGGGATGCCCCAGATCAGGACGGGGAGGTAGATAACGAGGATGGCGTAGTAGCCGTCGTAGCCGTAGGCGTATTTGATGATTTTGCCGAGGCCGAGCAGGGAGACGGCAAAGCAGATAGTGATCACGATAACGCCGACGATAACGCCGCGGACCTTCTCGTTGTGGATGGTCTGGGGGAAGCAGTGACCCTGGAAGCGCTGGATCATGGTGAACACGAGGGTGACGCTGGTGGATACGAAGGCGCTGAACAGCAGGATGCTGAAGATGATCATCATCCACTTGATGCCGACGAGCGTCAGAACCGTCTGGTTGGGGATGCCGATTATCGCGTTGGTGAAGCCCTCAATGCCTGCGCCCTGAAGTGCGGCAAGCAGCGGATACCAGCGGCAGAGCATTGCCGCGGAGGCAGCCAGTGCAAGGCCGTTCATGAGCCAGCCGAGGATGTTTGCGCGCTTGATGCCCTTGACGGACAGTCCCTCGCTCGCTGCGATCATCGGAGGGATGGAGACGCACTGGAAGGCAGAGTAGATAACGATGCCGAGCCATACGGCCTTTGCCGGACTGTCGGTGTATGCCGCGGCCTGGAGGTTGTTTGCGCTCAGGTACTGTGCGGAGATCGCGTCAAGATCGGTCGCAAAGCCGGTAACGACGATGACTGCGGTGGAGATGAGGATGGCGATGGAAAGAACGGTGGACGCCGCGATAACGAGCTTAACGCCGAAGATGCTCAGAACGATGAGCAGCGCGACGACGAGGAGGTTAAACAGAAACTTGGTTGCCGTGACGGTGTAGTCGACGCCGAAGAAGTTCGCAAGGACCTCGCCCGCGCCGGCGACCGCCGCGCCGACTGCCGCAAGCAGGATGATGATATAGAATATCTCGAAGAATACCTCCATCCAGGGCTTCGGATAAAGTGCCGAGAAGGTGTCCTTATAGTTGGTAAAGCCGCTGAGCTTTGCAAATTTCATGACTGTGTACATAACAAGCGCGAGTATGCCCATTGCGATGATGGGGAATGCGACTGCCATCCAGCCGTACTGAGAAAAATAGTTGACTACCTGGTTACCGGAGGCGAAACCGCCGCCGACGTGGGTGCCGAACCACACCGATGCGACCGTAAACGCGGCCGCCCATGTGCCCTTGGCTGCTTTGTTGTTCATAATAACTCTCCTTTTTCTAAGTCTCTTCTATTTTGGTCTGACATTTCCGATTTCGCGCAGCGGCTCCTCAACCGCACGGCGAAAGCCCGGAATAATGCTTTGACTTACACACGCTTTGTTAAAACCAAAACAAAGTCCCCGCTGCTCCAAAGGAACGGTTCGCTAAAACAATTCCTTGGGCAACAGGGCTTTACCGGAGAGAAAAATCTTGCCGCGGCAGACAAACGGGCGGCTTCTTCGCCCGCTGCATTCCGACGGGGAAGGCCCTGCGGAATTGTCTTACGCATTATTGGGTTACGGTTTTATTCAAAACGCAATCACATTGTACATTGCCAGTTCACAATGCGTCAAAATTTAAGCCGATAAATTCAACAAAAACCGACTGTCAAAAATCCAACGAATACGCAGTTTTCGTCGATTTTACTAAAACAGATAAGAAATGTTCAAAACAAATTAATAATTAATCCATGCAAATAAAATAACCAAAAAATTTAAACTTTTTGCACGAATACTGAAAAACTGTGGCAAATAATTGTTCTGCGCAAAAAAACAAGCAGTTTCAAGGCTTTGCGGCTTTTTTAACAGGCTTTCCGAGCAACAATACGCGCAGTTTCTTGTGTTATTACAATTTGGCAACGCTAATTAATTGACAAAGTGTATGATTTCATGATATAAAAGACTTTAGACCAATGTAAGAAGGTACATACATTAAATTATCAATTAATGATCAGGGGGAAACAACATGGCAAACAGACCGAATATTCTTGCGCTGGCGTCCAAGATCAGCCTGGAAAGCATGACCTACACCGGCATCACCTACAAGGATCCGGAATACAGGATCCTCGAGCCCATCGTCGATGACGATATGTGCTCTGTCATGATGCGTATGCGTCTTGAGAAGGAATTCTCTGCGGCAGAGCTCGCAAAAAAATGCAAAAAGAGCGTTGAATTTGTTCAGGAGCAGTGCGACAAGCTCGTAAATGCGGGCGTTATCCGCGTGCGCTATCGCGGCGAGGAGCCCTGCTACTACTACCCCATCTGGGTGCCCGGCATCATGGAGGGCATCCTCTCCAATCGCGAGCAGTGCGATAAGTATCCCGATCTGGGAGCCTGCTTTGAGGAATACACCCGCATCCGCGTCGGCATGCTCGCCCCGGTTCTCGGCAAGGGCGTTAACTTCATGCGCGTCATGCCCGTTATGAGCGCCGTCGAAAGCAACACGCGCACGGCATCCTACGATGAGCTGGCAACCATCATAGAGAAGGCAAGGGCGATCTCCGTCGGCCCGTGCTCCTGCCGCCGTTCACGCCGCCTGATCGGAGAGGGCTGCGGCCATCTTGAAGAGGATATGTGCATGTACCTCAACGACAATGCCATCAACTTCTCCAAGCACGGCGAGCACCGCCTGATCAGCAAGGAGGAGGCTTATGAGGTGCTCAAGCGCGCCGAGGACAACGGCCTTGTTCACGAGGTCAACCAGGCGCTCGGCTTTGACGAAGTAAACGCCATATGCAACTGCTGCGGCTGCTCCTGCTACGCGCTGCGCATAGCTGAGCTGTTCCGCTCTCCCGACGGCGTAAGCTCGAACTTCATCGCCAAGGTCGATAAGGACAAGTGCGTCGCCTGCGGCCAGTGCGTCGAAAACTGCCAGACCAACGCCGTAAAGCTCGGCCAGAAGCTGTGCACCACCGATCCGCATGTCTCCGACGCATATCAGTCGGATAAGGAAGTTCCCTGGGATAAGAAGAGCTACAACGTCGATTACCGCACAACCCGCACCGACGTCATGGAGTCCGGCACGGCGCCCTGCAAGGCACAGTGCCCGGCGCACGTTCCCGTTCAGGGCTATATCAAGCTCGCCGCTCAGGGAAGATACACCGAGGCGCTTGAGCTTATAAAGAAGGAAAACCCCTTCCCGGCAGTCTGCGGCCGCATCTGCAACAAGGCCTGCGAGGACGCCTGCACCCGCGGCGATATCGACTCGCCCATCGCGATCGACGATATCAAGAAGTTCATCGCCGAGAAGGACCTTGAAGCAAAGCACCGCTTCGTTCCCAAGATGGTAAATCAGACCGGCAAGCCCTATGAGGAGAAGATCGCCGTCATCGGCGCAGGCCCTGCCGGCCTGAGCTGCGCATACTACCTCGCGGTCAAGGGCTACCCCGTCACCGTATATGAAAAGGAAAAGGCGCTCGGCGGTATGCTCACCATGGGCATCCCCTCCTTCCGCCTTGAAAAGGACGTCATCAATGCCGAGATCAAGGTTCTCAAGGATATGGGCGTCAAATTCAAGACCGGCGTTGAGGTCGGCAAGGATATCACAATAGCTCAGCTCAAAGAGCAGGGCTACAAGGCGTTCTATATCGCCATCGGCTGTCAGGGTGGCAGACGCCCCGGAGTCAAGAACGACGACGCACCCGGCACGCATATAGCGGTCGAGTATCTGCGCCACTGCTTCGAGCACCGCGAGGATACATTTGACGGCAGCGTAGTTGTCATCGGCGGCGGCAATGTCGCTATCGACTGCGCAAGAAACGCTCACCGTCTCGGTGCTTCCGAGGTCAGCATGTTCTGCCTCGAGTCGCGCAAGGAAATGCCCGCGAGCCGCGAAGAAGTCGCAGAAGCTGAAGAAGAGAACATCAAGGTCAATCCCTCCTGGGGTCCCAAGGAAGTCCTCGTCGACGAGAGCGGCAAGGTCACCGGCATCGTGCTCAAGAAGTGCGTGCGCACAATTGACCCGGAGACAAAGAAGTTCTCGCCCGTATACGATGAGAGTGAGACTGTTGAGATCAAGGCGGACAAAATTGTCTTTGCTATCGGTCAGGCTATTGAGTGGGGCAACCTGCTTGAGGGCACGAAGGTCACTTTCTGGCACGGCAACTATCCAGTCGCAGACAAGTTCACCTATCAGACCGAGGATCCCGATATCTTCGTCGGCGGCGATGTTTACACAGGTCCGCGCTTTGTTATCGACGCTATTGCCGCCGGTCATGAGGCAGCAGAGAGCCTGCACCGCCACGCCCGCCCGGACGCTTCCATGACCATCGGACGCGACCGCCGCAGCTTCACTCCGCTGAACAAAGACGATATCAAATTCCCGTCCTATGACACGGCAGGCCGTCAAGAGGCCGGTATGGACGAGTCGATAGACGCGAAGATGTCCTTCAAGGACGCGCATCTGGATCTGACCGAAGAGCAGGTCAAGATTGAGACCGGGCGCTGCCTCGGCTGCGGCGCATCGTATGTCGACTACAACAAGTGCATCGGCTGCGGCCTCTGCACGACGAAGTGCGAATTTGACGCTATCCACCTCGTGCGCGACCATCCAGAATGCTCGAAGATGTGCGTTGCCGAGGACAAGGTCGGCGGACTTCTGAAATATTCCGTCAAGCGCGCCTTCAGGATTCTGGGTCACTTAGGCTCGGACGAGGCGAAGGAGATGGCTAAAAAGCGCAAGGCCTATAAGCAGGCTCAGCAGAACAAGGATTGATTTCATGCATGAATTAGGCATAGTTCTCCATGTCATAGATCAGGTGGAGGAGCTCGCCAAGGAAAACAATGTCAGCAAGGTGACCCGCCTCACGCTTGAGGTCGGCGAAGTGTCGTCGATAGTTCCGTCGTATTTTTCGGACTGCTTCGAATGGGCGAAGAAAAAGACGGAATATATGCAGGACACCGAGCTTGAAATGATTATTCTCGAGGGCATCTCCTACTGCAAGGACTGCAAAAAGACCTACAAGACTACGGAATACGCAAAAAAATGCCCGTACTGCGGCAGCGACGACACCTATCTTGTGACAGGCAGCGAGCTGCGCATAAAGGACATTGCGGTTATCGATAAAAAGTAGCCGCGCAACAGCGAAAAAACAGCACCGTTTCTCTTTTTGAAACGGTGCTGTATGTTTTTATTCAGTGTCTCTCGTCGAAGTTCGAATATGTCTCGCAGAAGCGTGCCTGGAATGACGCGGGCTCCCCTCCCGCATAGAGGTGCGAGATATCGCCGAACGCGTTGCATCTGAACAGAGCCTTCCCCTGCTCGCGCTCCTCGGTTATCAGGGTAGTCACCGAGGTCGGCAGAGCGACGAAATTATGCCAGAGCACAACGGGCGAAATTTTCATAATATGCGAGAGCAGGACGCACTCCACGCCGAAATGGCAGAAGAGCACGACGGTGTCGGTGTTTTCCCGCTCGACTCTGAACATCTTGCCGTCGTGGACATAGCCGTGGCGCGCAAGCAAACCGTCTATGCCGTCGCAGACAGTCTTATATTTCTCGGGCACGTCTCCGCTGCTGTAGAACGTGGTGGAAAGCCACTTGTCCATGTCGTAATAGTCGTCGTTCTCGCTCAAAAACGCGGGTGTTCTGTCCCACGGGTAGGTGCGCTCCCCGCTCTCGGGGTCTATGACATAGCCGTCAAACTCGCGCAGCCAGTCGAAAATTTCCGCTGTTCTTCCCAGCGCGTCGAGCGTAGCCTTCGCGGTATCCTTAGCCCTGCCGAGCGGCGAGCAGTAAAACGCCGCGACATCCGACTTTGTCAGCCTGTCCTTGAGCAGCTCCGCCTCGCGCCAGCCCTTGGGGGTCAGCGAGTCTATCGAATAATCCGGGTCTCCGTGACGAACGATAAGAAGTTTCATATAATGCCTCCGCAGTTGAGTCTTTTAAAATTATATTACTTTCGTCGGGATTTTTCAACAGGAGTGAATATTTAAAAAAGCCGAATGTAAATAAAAAAGATCATGATCCGTAAACCATGACCTTTTTGCTTTCTATGCCGTGCGTAGCTCTCGTTTATTCCTCGCTGACTACGCTCGAATATGCGGTAGTCACGCTGAGCCCCGGGACAGCCCCGAGCTTTTCGGCGAGCGACGAGATAGTCTCGAGTGGCGCATCGAGGGCGACGGAAACTATATTCACGCCCTTTGCGCGGTAAGGTATTCCCATTCTGCCGATTATGTGTTCGCCGAAATCGTGCAGAAGCGCGTTGAGGGACTCGACGGACTCCTCTTTTTCGACAACAACCGACATCACGGCAACTATCGTCTGCATAAAAACATCTCCTTACTTGAGAATCTTTATATTTCCGATAATCGGCAGCTCCTTTGCAGTGCCCTTGGCGGCATTGATGATTCCGATTACCGTAAACACCGCAAACGCGATGTTAACCAAGCTGCACACGCCGCCTATAATAAGAGAAACGGTTTCGTTGACGGCTCCGACAGCGCTGACTATTATTCTGCTAACGAACGTCCATGCGAACTGGGCTATCGCGAGGACAAGTCCCTGATTCGTGTGGAAGCGCGCATATCTCGATTCCCTTGCGGCAAAGAGCGGAACAAGCACGAGTATTCCCAAATAAGCGAGTACCGCCATAACCTTGTTCGACTGAATATCGTTTTGGTCGAACTCGGACGTTGTGTCGGGCGTGTTATTGAGCTCATTGATTTTTGTTCCGAAATCCTTCTTTTCCTCTTCCCACGGCTCTGCCTTAGGCGCTCCGGGCACAACGGGTGCGCCGCAGTCGGGGCAGAAGCGCGCCTCGTCATCTATCTTTGAGCCGCAGTTGGTGCAAAATGCCATTCTTGTGTATCCTCCCTGATTCCTTAAAGTATTCTAATTATACCAACATTCCGCAAAGTTTACAAGCGCAAAGCGGCACTCGCTCTCAAAGCTCTCTCTGTGCATCGGCAAGCAGACTCTTCTCTTCCCTGTGCCAAAGATAGGCGAGCGTGCCGATATAGCCCTCTTTCCACGGCTTGTATTTGCCGTTATAGTGGACAATAGAGCAGTTCTTCTCTATCCACTCATGGGTCTTGAGGCTGTGGAGCGCGGTCTTTTCGTCGAGGTTATATATCTCCGGCGAGATATAGCGCGTTTTGGTGCAGTAGAGCGCGTTTATAACATCCTGGTCGCCGAGAGGCAGGTTATCGGCGTTCTTGTCGATATAGTCGAAAAGCTCCTTTGACGTGTAGCTGCGCCTGAGCTCGTCAAGGTTCATCATCAGCACGCCCGCGTTGATATAACGCGAATCCTCGGGCATATCCAGGCGCAGATGATTGATATCCTCGACCACGCCGTGGGTGTGGCTTGCGCCGGCGAAGCAGAAGCCGCCGAGCTCCATGTTATACAGATCCGATATGGGATTGAGAATCAGCGTATCGGGGTCGATGTAGAGTATTCTGTCAAGCTCTGCGGGCAAAAATTCATGCGCGGTGAGCCGATAATATGTCTCTTTGGTTATCCTGTCCTCGGTCGGAGCGTCGGCATTGAGCTCATGGGAGAGACGTATGGAATGCACGTTGAAGCGGCTGCGGTCGATGCCGCGGAATATGCTGTCGATATTTTCGTCGGTCAGCGACGAATGAGCTATGTATAAATCAAACTTCGGGCACTTATCCGCACGGACAAGCGAATGGAGCATTACGGACAGCGGACGGATATAATTTGCGTCGAGCGTCACAAGTATGTTCATCAAAGACCTCCCTGTTATATTCTTTGCAGTTTAATTGTAACGAATGTATCGCAAAAAAGCAATATATTGTTATAAAAAGTCGAAAAAGTTAATAAATATACATATAAAAAATCGGCCATAAAAATGTGACCGATTTTTCTGCTGTTCTGTCTGGCTTTAATTTTCCTCCGAGGGCGCTCGGATATGAGGAAATACTACATCAGTTTTGCCTGAGCACATCCTCTTTGTCGAGCATGGGATATCGGGCGAGGGAGTCGGAATCGAGATTTTCGCGGTGCATATCCACGGCGGTTATGCGGCGGTTGTTGTAGGTTGTGTAATAATACACGCCCTTGTCCGCATTGAAGCAGGAGGTATATGGTTATCTCGTATTTGTCCTGCGCGACCTCGCAGCAGCCGCGCACCTGCTCGACAGAGCCGAGAATATGGAAGAACTGACCGACGCTCTCCGCCTCGCCGCTTCCGGAGAGCGAATTGAGCTTGGTGAACGCGGCTCTGACGAATCTCGACATCGAGGATAAGTCGCCGGGCAGACCCAATCCGCCCATACCGCGGCTGTATGTGCCGAGATCGAGAGCGTCCGAAAAGCTGTTTTCCGGCTGCTTGGGCGAGAGGCGCATATAGTTGTTGAGGTTAAAAAGCTGCATATCAAACGGAGGCTCGTTCGTGAGCACGCCGGGGGCGTTGTCATATATTTTCAGCCCGCCCTCCGTCGGCTCGACGGTTATCGCGCCGCTTTTGTCCGCGATTATCCAGTGCATTTTTGCCGCCGGATAGCGGCTGTCATAGGTCGTGCCGACGAGGTTTATCTTCTCTATAGCGCTGCGTGCCTGCCCGAGAGAGGCAAATTGACTGAGCACCCACGGTATAAACTCAAACTGCGCGACATTCTGTTTGCCGTCCTCCGGCTCCGAATAGCGTGCGCTCGCGGCGAAGTTGAGTCCCGCCATTCCGAGCCCCTTTTCGTTGACCGCGTCGTAATACATCGGATAGCCGTCCGCGACATGAGCCATACCTATTATCGCATAGTGCCTGTCCGTCCCGCCGCCGTGGCGGAAGGAGAGCGGAAAATTGCGCGGCATAACGGTTATTTCCTCGCCATATGAAAATTCATAGTCGAGCGTTCTGCCCATATAAAAGTCATCCGTGCGGTAAGTTGCTGCCGTACACATAAATATTCCTCCCTGAAAAGCTTTTCATTTTTGCTATTATTATAGTATCTCATTCTCGCAAGGATGTAAACAGGAAAAAAATTTACCGTGAACAGCCCGTTAAACTGCGGAAAACTTTCTTCGTTCAAGTTTAAAAAATCCGCAGCCCACATAGAAATGTGAACTGCGGCTCGTGTTTTGTATTAATTACTTCGCGTTGACGATATCGATCTGGTTCATATAGAGGTCGATATAGCTCTCGGTCTTTGAGCCGAGCAGTGTGCTGTGGTTCGCATTCTCCACAACGGGATAGACATACCACACGCCGCGCTCATATGCGCCCTCGTGGTCAACGATAAATTCATGCTTCTCGCCCTCGGGATAGAGTGCGCTCTTGACAGGCACCGCGCCGTCGTTTCTGAGCCAATCGCCCTCGAGCTTGACGCCGTCAACCGTTATTCCGGCTATGTGGCCTATAAGCCAGCCCGTGCCCGCCATGCTGCCGAGCACATCGGTCGGGTTCTGGAATCTGCCGTCCGCCGAAGGCTCCGTGCCGCAGCAGGCGTAGGAGAAATAATATACGTTCTCAACAGCTCCTATCTTGGCGTTGAGCTCCTGCGCGCCGTGAAGCGTGAGGTCGTAGAGACAGTTGTCGTTCGAGAGAGCAAAGCTCAGGATGCCGCAGGGATTGAAGCTCGCCCTGCCCTCGCCCGGAGCGCGGGTAAGACCGAACTGATCAAGCTTGAGGTCAAGGTAGTTGCTGCCCGCCATACCCGCGACATTGGCAATCATAGCGGCGATATACTCGCCGTGATAAACGGCAATGCCGAAATTCGCGCTGACGGTGCCGTTATGCGGCGCCGCTATCGAGATAACGGAGTTTACATAATCGCCCTTTCCGCCTTTGAAGAACTCGGAGACGTCGCCGCCCGCCGCGACCTCTTCGGGCGCGCCGTTAGCGAGAATATAGGTGAAAAGTCTCGTCGTCGCGCCGCCGAAGCTATGTCCGAAGAGATTTATTTTTATAATATTTCCGTTCCTGTCGGTCTTTCCGAAGGTATCTATGAGCGCCTTTCCGACATATGAGCGGCCGTAGCGCGCATGGTTATGCTCTGCGGAGTGAGCCGCGCCGTAGTCAACGACCGTACCCGCAAGCTGGGCATAGAGCTCGCAGGCTCTGTCCCACGCGCTGCTCAGCGGGCCGACGGAGGCCGCGTGGCAGTCGTATCCGCGGGCATTGAGCGACTTCATCAGATCCTCTTTATACTGCATACCCCAGTATGGCGTGACGGAGTTGAGCTTGTCATTGTCTCCATAGCCGAGGATGCCGTGGACGAAGATGCAGGGATATTTGTAAGAATCGGCCTTTGCGTCGGCAAATGCAAGGGAAACTCCCGCGCTGAAAACGATAATCAGAGCGAGCAGCAGGCTTGCCGCGCGTTTAAAGATGTTGCGTTTTGTCATTGTTTCACTTCCTGTGTTATTTTTTAAAGCCACAGAAATATTAGCATAAAACGGCGCTGCTTTCAATATTTAATCGAAAAATTATATGGGGAACACATAATTATTTTTCGGGCGCACAGCCGAAAAAATTAAGCCGGCGCAGACATAAAACGCCTGCACCGGCTGAACATAAATCAATAATATCTTATGACCGCGACAACCTTACCCAAAATCGAAACTTCGTTGACGATTATCGGCTCGTAAGTGTCGTTCTCGGGCTGGAGACGGAAGTGGCCG
>OHIL01000527.1_pt1 | contig 15320 bp, 19 predicted proteins | sample 1568231 | NCBI WGS metagenome assembly OHIL01 (sample SAMEA3879565, study PRJEB24766) | human gut metagenome | biome: human-associated habitat; feature: feces | place: USA | collected 1985/1987 | reverse complement strand
TTTCAGTTTTTCTAACTCACGCTGATGAAGGGTGATAAGGTTGTCTAAATTCGCAAAATAGTTTCCAATACATTTCTGTTCTGTAGAGTTTTTTGGCATATAAACATTAAATTTCGCAAATGTTGAAATCCAGTGACGCTCGTGACTTACAGGTTCATACCCAATGTTTTGCAATACATTATAAGCACAATGAATATCATCTTTTCCATTTACCAATGAGAGCAATTTCATCGCAGAACTCTTGACTTTAAAAGGAAAGTCAACATAATGAGATGATGTCGTAAAGTCATCAAAAATAACAACAGGGTTTCTATGGTTTGCATTTTTAATTCCAAAATCTTCATCCGTGTAACCTAAAACAAAACTTTGACCAGCTGTTAAAACCGGAATTTGAAATCTGTCATCATATTCTGTACTTTCAACTATATAGGCTTGTGGCTGTTCGTATTTGAATATATCACCGAGCTTACGCTGTTCCCAAGAAAGACTGTAACTTGCTGCTATTTGTTTTTTACATAGCAATTTATACAAGTACGAAAAAATGTACTTTCGGCTGAAAAATCGCATATTAATTGAATTTATCAGATTTCTATGGTATAATATTTACACTTACACTTTAACAGAGAAAGGGTGCAATAGATGGCTGTTAGTTATAAAAAATTGTGGCATATTCTTCTTGATAGAGATATGAAGAAAAAAGACTTAGAAAACTTAGCGGGTTTAAGTCATTACACAATGAGCAAAATGAGCAGAGATGAAAATGTTAATACCGAGGTACTCGGTAGAATATGTAAGGCACTTGATTGTAAAGTAGAAGATATTATGGATTTTATTCCGGAAGAACAAAACTAAGTCCGTCTTATAGTACACGGTATTTGATAAAATTAAAATAATTAGCTTTATACGGAGGTTTCTAATGAACAAACAACAATTAGCCGCTAAGATTTGGGAGTCTGCAAATAAAATGCGTTCAAAAATCGAAGCGAATGAATATAAAGACTATATTTTGGGATTTATTTTCTATAAATTTCTTTCTGAAAAAGAAGTTAAATATCTTAAAGCAAATGACTGGACAGACGAGTATCTCCCGGAATTGACCGAAGAAGATACAGAAACTGTTGAGAGCATTCAAAAAAATTTAGGCTATTTTATTTCCTATGATAACTTGTTTTCAACTTGGCTTGCAAAGGGAAGCGATTTTAGCGTTCAAGATGTTCGTGACGCTCTTTCTGCTTTTAGCCGTTTAATCAATCCTACACATAAAAAAGTTTTTGAGGGCGTTTTTGATACACTCCAAACAGGTTTGTCTAAGTTGGGCGACAGCGCTGCTTCCCAATCTAAATCTATCAGCGACCTTATTCAGCTTATCAAAGATATTCCTATGGACGGTAAGCAAGGCTATGACGTTCTTGGCTTTATTTATGAATACTTAATTGAGAAATTTGCTGCAAACGCAGGTAAAAAAGCCGGTGAATTCTATACTCCTCACGAAGTATCTTTACTTATGTCCGAGATTGTTGCTAATCATTTGAAGGACAGAGAAAAAATCGAAATATTTGACCCTACAAGCGGTTCGGGTTCATTGCTTATCAATATCGGTAAAAGTGCCTCTAAATATATTGAGGGCGACAATAAAGTAAAATATTACGCTCAAGAATTAAAACAAAATACATATAACCTTACCCGTATGAATTTGGTTATGCGTGGTATTGAAGCCGATAATATTGTAACTCGCAACGGCGATACTTTGGAGGATGACTGGCCGTATTTCGACGAAAACGACCCGACAGGAACATATAACCCGCTTTATGTTGATGCTGTTGTTTCCAATCCTCCGTATTCTCAGGCTTGGAACCCTACCGATAAAGAGACTGACCCTCGTTACGCAGGTTATGGACTTGCGCCAAAGGGTAAGGCAGACTATGCCTTTTTGTTGCACGACCTTTACCACATTAAACCTGACGGAATTATGACTATTGTTCTTCCTCACGGTGTTTTATTCCGTGGCGGTGAAGAAGGTGAAATCCGTAAAAATTTAATTGAAAAAAATAAAATTGACACCATTATCGGCTTGCCTGCAAATATCTTTTATGGCACAGGTATTCCGACTATAATTATGGTCTTGAAACAAAAGAGAAGCAATACCGATGTTTTAATTGTTGATGCCTCAAAAGGATTTGTTAAAGAAGGTAAAAATAATAAACTTCGGGCTTCGGATATTAAGAGAATAGTTGATGTTGTAACACGCAGAGAGAGCGTTGAAAAGTATTCTAAAGTTGTCAGCCGTGATGAAATCAGAGCGAATGACTATAACTTAAATATTCCGAGATATGTTGACTCCTCAGAGGCTGCCGAGTCTTGGGATATTTACGCTTCTATGTTTGGTGGTCTTCCGATTTCCGAGATAGATGAACTTAAAGAATATTGGAGAGCGTTCCCCGCACTTCGTTCTGCCTTGTTTGAAAATACATCTTCAGAGTATTGCAAGCTCATTGTTGATGATATTAAAAAGGCAATTAAAGAACACGCTGATGTTAAGAATTTTGAAAGTGAATTTCAGACTGTTTTCGGCAATTTTGATGAGTATTTGTATGACGAGTTAATTGCAAAAATGGATAGCCTTAGCATATCCAAAACAGAGGAAATTTTGGCAGACAACATTTTTGCAAGAATGACCGATATTCCGTTAGTTGATAAGTATGAAGCGTATCAACTTCTTGACGATGATTGGACTAAAATTGCCGTTGATTTGGAAATTATCCAAACCGAGGGTTTTGAGGCAACAAAAGTTGTTGACGCCAATATGGTAGTCAAGAAAAAAGGCAATGTTGAGCAAGAAGTACAAGAGGGTTGGAAGGGACATATTATTCCTTTTGAACTTATACAAAGTACAATTCTTGCCGAGGACAGCAAAGCAATAAAAGAAAAAGAAAACAGACTTTCTGAAATTACTTCTGAGTACGAAGAAATACTTGATACGCTTTCGGAAGAAGAAAAAGAGTGCGACTTTGTAAAAGAGGATAGCTTTGTATTTGCTGAAATCAATAAAGCATTGAAGTCGGATAGTATTGAAGCAGAAACAAAGGAAAAACTTAAGTCTGTTGCGGCACTTAATACAGAAGAAAAGGCTTTGAAATCAGCAATTAAGACTGAAAGTGCATTACTTGAGAAAAAAACCAAAGATACTATTGAGGGTTTGTCTGACGAGCAGGTTATTGAACTTCTTAAAGAAAAGTGGATTAGACCGCTTATTGAAAACCTTATGCAGCTACCCGATAGTATTGTATCTGAATTGGTCTCAAAACTTGAAGCACTTGCAAAAAAATACGAAACTACATTTGCAGAGGTGGAAAGTCAAATCGAAGAAACGGAAAAATCTCTTTCTGCTATGATAGACGACCTTGACGGTAGTGAATTTGATATGCTTGGATTGGCAGAACTGAAAAAATTGCTTGGAGGTAGTGCAAAATGACGAAAAAATCAGACACTCCGGCAATTAGATTTAAGGGCTTTACAGACACTTGGGAACAGCGTAAGCTCGGTGATATTGGTAAAGCTCGCTCTGGAGTAGGATTTCCCGACGCCGAACAAGGAGGGGTAACCGGTATACCGTTCTTCAAAGTTTCCGATATGAACTTAGGCGGCAATGAGAATGAAATGACTGTTGCTAACAACTATGTTACAGCAGAGCAGATTGCTGTTCACAGGTGGTCGCCTATTACAGAATTGCCAGCTATTTTCTTTGCAAAGGTTGGAGCTGCTGTGATGCTAAATCGCAAGCGTTTATGCCGTTTTCCGTTCCTTTTGGACAACAACACAATGGCGTATTCTCTCAGCTCAACGAAGTGGGACGCAGACTTTGCAAAGGCTCTCTTTGGAACAGTTGATTTAACTTCCTTGGTTCAAGTTGGAGCGTTACCGTCCTACAATGCCGGAGATGTTGAATCAATGAAAATATATCTACCGAGCCTTTTAGAGCAAGAGCAAATTGGCGGTTTTTTCAAACAGCTCGACGACCTTATCACCCTTCATCAGCGTAAATGGAAGCGTATAAATTTTGCTGTTCACACTGATTAGACAATAACTTGGGAACAGCGTAAGTTTTCAGAATTGGTTCAAATAGAACGAGGAGGTTCACCAAGACCAATTGACGATTTCATAACGGATGCACCAAATGGGTTGAACTGGGTTAAGATTGGCGATGCTCCAACACAAGGAAATTATATAACCAAAACCGCTGAGAAAATTCGTCCCGAAGGGCTGTCTAAAACGAGAGAAGTTCATCCGGGTGACTTAATTCTTTCCAACTCTATGAGTTTCGGAAAGCCCTATATAATGGGCATTGATGGCTGTATTCACGACGGTTGGTTGCTCATAAGAAATACCTATGGAGTCTTTGACTTAACTTTCCTTTGTCATCTACTTGGTACACCACAAATGCTTAGCCAGTATAGGTCACTTGCTGCTGGTAGCACAGTAAATAATCTTAACAAAGAACTTGTGGGAAACACATATGTAACTATTCCAAGTATAACCGAACAACGAGTTTTGGGTGCTTACTTGGAGCAACTTGACAACCTTATCACCCTTCATCAGTGTGAGTTCCAAATAGTTAGTAAACGAAGAAAAGCCCGCCTACGAAGGCGAGCTTTTGAGTTTACGGTAATATTTGCTTTGATTGTTTTATGAGCGTATCTAACACCTCATAAATTCTATCTCTATCTTCAGGAGTGAGTTTTTCAAGTTTCTCATTCAACATTGAGTTTTTAACAGTGTATCCGGTATCCAAAACTTCACTCAAAACCATATCAGCAGATACGCCCAATGCATTGAGTATCTTTATAAATGTTTCAAGTGATGGGATTTTCTCGCCTCTTTCTACCATACCGATATAGTTAGTAGTCAATCCTGCTTTCTCCGCTAAATCTTCTTGGCGTAATTTTTTCATCAGTCGATATTTTCTGACGTTCTTGCCGATTGTAGCGAGTTTCATCTCATCACCCCCTTGGTATGCTTCTATCACTAATAGTATAGATTGGGTTAGCCAAAACATACACACACCATTTGGAAGTAATAATAACTAATAGTGATGATTTTTTAACTTTTTTATGCTATACTGTATTAAACACGGGGGATGGTATAGTATGAGTAAAGAAAATACGGCTGTATTTATAGGGCATAATGAATGCTATGGGGTAACAAGCGAGCAGATAAAAGAAGCTATTGTTTCACTTATAGATAAAGGTGTTACTGAGTTTTTGAGTGGCGGGCAAGGCGGATTTGACCGATTATGCGGTCGCTGTGTTTACGAATTAAAAAAGGAGTATCCACATATAAGCAATTATCTCGTTATTCCTTATCTGTCATTCAATGTGTATAACAGTGAACTGTTCGATTCGATAATATATCCCGATGATTTTGAAAAATATCACTTCAAAGCCGCCATTCCTGCAAGGAATAAGTTTATGGTGGATAACGCAAGCTACGCTATATGCTTTGTTAATCACGGATGGGGCGGAGCTGCAAAGACTTATGAAAGAGCAAAGAAGAAAGGCTTGAACATCATCAATTTCGGAAATTATGATTTTGAAAGTTAATATGTACTCGATGGCTACTCAAATGAGCAGCCATCTTTTTTAATACGCCGGGATACCGTATCCGTAGATACTGCTGCTACCGACTGCGTATTGTCTTTGTCTGCAAGAATCACCGGAATTACCCTCAACGGTATAAACAATTCCGTTCTCGCATTTTTGCACAATGCCTGTGTGGTCGGTTTCTCCGTCGCCCTCCCAGTCAAAGAAAATGATTGTTCCGGGTGCAGGCTCGTAATTACGGTCTGCCCATTGTCCTCGGTCTTTGAACCATTGAGCGCCGTTCACACAACCGGCATATTTCGGAATAATACCGGCGTCAATATATCCGCACTCATTAGCACACCAAGAAACAAAGCAAGCACACCATTCCACACGGGAGTCAAATCCGTACCAAGACCAGTAAGGCTGACCTCCGACATTTCCGACCTGCGACAAGGCAACAGATACGATTTGGTCATCACTGTAACCGATACCGTAAAGGACTTGCGACCATAGCTGATTGTTTTCATCTTTCAAAAGCTCGGCAAGATAATCTTTTTGCTCCTCATTAAAACCATAGGCAGTCGCCATCTCATCTACGGTTTTATGGGATACAGTAATATATAGGAATGTCTCGGTTACGGTTTTCTCAGTTTCAACGATATTTCCGTGTCCGTCGTCGCTTTCTTCGATTTCGGTATGAGACTTTGTTTCGGTTCGGGAAGAAATACTGTTCATCTCCCAAAAAATATCCGACAACAGTTGCTTCTTAGTATCGTCAACCGTGGCAACTTCCATCGGATTATCGGCATTTGTATTCACTTTTACGGAATATACCGCAAGAACATCTTTCCATACAGCTCTGCTACCGCTCATTTCAAGAACATCATAACTTACGGAGTTCTTTTCTTGTTCTAATCGGTCATCGTATTCTTGATTGATTTCTTGCACAACAGTCTGCATTGACATTCCTGTACCGGAATCTTCCCCTGAAAAGAAAATGCCATAAACTGAACCGGCAATTAACCCTACAAGACATAATACTATAATCACAACAACGGCAACCCAACCTCCGGCTGCTATTGCAGCAACAAGACTTTTTGCCGCCGCTATAATCGCCTTTACTGCGGCAATGGTAGCTTTCGCTGCTGCTTTTACAGCAGTTGCCGTTGCTTTGGCGGTTGCCTTAGCCGCCTGTGCCGCTTTTTGCGAAGCCTTAACCGTGGCTTGCGCCGTTTTCTGTGCGGCTTTCGCCGTCTGCTGGCTTGTTTTTATCGCCGCCTTTGCAGTCTGCTCGGCGGTCTTAACGGATTTCTGCGTTGTCTTTGCAGCTTCTTTCCCGGAAAATTTAATTGTTTTCTTGCCCGAAGAAGTTGCCGATTGCTTAATTGTCTTTTCAGCCGTATCAACAGTCTTAATCGCAAAATTGGTATTCTGTGCAGTCTGTTTTCTCAATGACTGTTCGGCTCGCTGCTGCTTAAAACGCTGAAAGCCGTCTTTGGCAGATTGGATATTCCGTTTGGTTTCTCTGACACCTTTTCGACCTGTTTTATCAAAGGCATAAACGACATCGTGGGAGATTTCATCAATACCGGATTGCACTTTGTCGGCGGCATATTCTTCTGCCGTGTTTTCATTGGCGTTGACAGAGCGTTCCGCTTTCTCTTTTGTGGCGATATATGCCTCTTTCATTTTCTGACCGGCAACAGTTGTTTTATCCAAGGTCTTTATCGTGCCTTTGACGGTATCTCTTGTCTTTATATCAGCCACGCTGAACCTCCTTTCTAAGCCGGTTGAATAACTCTTTTGAATTTTGTCGAGCTGTCGGCAATAAACTCGTTAATCAATCGGCTTTCTGATTTTGTTTCGGGATAAGCGGTTATAGAGATTGTCTTTGCGTTCCAGTCAAGGGTGTAGCTGTCGCTTGCAACATTCGTAATGTGGTGCTGTGCAAGAAAATCTCGCAAACGCTTCATTTCTTCAAGGTCATCGGACATAATCACATTCACATAGGTTCTGTCCTTTGACATTTTCTCGTTGATAAAGCAAGCGAGAGAACACCCTACACCACCAGCAACGGCAACAACAAGCATAGCCAGTTCATTATCTGCCGAAACAACACGCTTTGTTATCCAAAAATAAATGAAGTCGGATATGATAACCGCAATGCCTGCAAGTATCCACCGACTTCTCTGTACCAATATTGTTTTTGTTGTACTTAGGGCATTGTCCGCAACCTTAGCCGCAAACAATACTGCTAAATTTATGAAACTAATCATACAAGGTTCATTCCTCCTTATTCGGCTATTTTCTTTGCAACAACAACCATTCTTCCGTTGTTACGGGAATACTCACAGGTGGAAAGCGTAATCAATTTGTCGCCGTATTCTGCGGTTACTCCCGTATCATACAAGGCAAGTTCTTTGCACTTGGTAATATACGCATTAAATTCATCTGCCGTATCTGCATTGACAAACTGATAGTATTTGAAACTTTCGGGACTGTCGGTATATACCTCCGTCTTAAATGCAGCGATAATCTCATAGTCGCATTTCTCTGTTAAAGTATCGAAGCTAATAGTCTTATGGCTTTCCCAAAAAGACTTATCTGTGTAATTCATAAGCCCCGAAAACATTGAACTGTCCTTCATATTATGACCGTAGATAATGAGGTTGTCCGACGGAATATCCACATCGCAGTTTTCCTGAATATAAGGGCAACCGTAGTCGGTATACGCCTTGTCGAAGCCGTGTTTCAAATAGAAATTCGGATTATCCTTTGACTGCATAACAGGATAATTGATTTTGGTGTCCTCAATCTTTATCCACCCCACCATATCGTTGTTTTGCAGATACAAATCCTGCTGATGTCATTATGGTTGAAATTGTACCTTGTACGATGTTAAACAAAGCGAGCATAAGCTCCAAGCCGTAGGTTATAACACCTTTGGCAATGGCAAAGCGAATAAACAATTTTAATGCGTGTTCCGGTTTCTTTACTTCGGTAAAACTTCCGCAAGTGCGAACTACACCGACAACAAAGAACAAAACAAGCAAAGCAAGTCCGATAGCCTGAACCGCACCGTTGATTGTTACCATCACATTCCAAATGCTTCCGCCTTTGAAGTCCTGCGGTGAAGTGGTAAGCAGTTGCCATATTTCCGATAACTTGCTGTTCCAAGTGTCGAGGGCATTTTGTAGGTTTTGAACTACCCAGTTATCACTCATCTGTTTGCACCTCCTTAAAGATTAAGGGGCATACCCAGAATCGGATATGCCCCTTTGATAACTGTGTTCTTTTAACCGGCAATGAGGTTAAGAATTTCCTTTGCAAAGGTAATAATGATACCGCCGGCAAGAGTCAAGAAACCGTTTGCACGCTGAGACGGGTCGTGAGATTTCAAAGAAAGTCCGACCTGAACGATACCAAAGCCGAGCAAAATCATACCGATTGCACGAATAAGTCCGAAGATGAAGTCAGACAGGTTATTTACCACGGTAATCGGGTCGTTAGCGGCAAAAGCGGTAACGCTCATACCGAAAACAAGGGTTGCTGCTGTAACAACAGCGCAGTAAGTATGAAAGCCTTTCTTAACCTTTCCGGTCATAGGCAATCTCTGAGTGGTTTTCTTTTCGTTGTTCTTATTGAAATTAGTCATTGTAAATTCCTCCGTTAATATATGTTTTTATTTACTTCAAAGTCCTCATCGGACAGAAGTTCGTAAGTGGTTTCTCCGTAGTTTTCCTCCGGTAACTCATTCGGGTTAAGAGAAAGAACAGAGATAGACGAATGCTTGACGGTAACTTCTCCGTGTTTGTAAGCCGAAGCTTTACCGTCTGTGGTAAGCGCTACATTTGGGTGTTTCAAAATATCGTATTTGAAATCCATAACCGGGCGTTCTCCACGAATAAACAGAATGGCATATTGGTTATCAAGCATACGCACCTCATCGGGAGTAAGTAACTCTCTACCTGAAATTTGGTAATTGGTTGAGTAGTTTCCGCTTCGTCCCGAACTCTTACCGTATGTGTTGGTATCAATGGTTTCCTTGCCGAGAAGTTCAGACACATATTTATGAGTGCTTTGCTCGTTGCCGCCGAGATATAGGAACTCATCGCAGTTGCCCACAATGCTTTCCCATTGCTTTTCAAAAAGGGCTTTGAGCTGTGCCAGATTTTGCAGGATAATGGATACCGATACCCCTCTGGAACGCATAACAGACAGGATTTTATCAAAGTCATCAGGCAATGAAACATTCGCAAATTCGTCCATTATGAAATGGCAATGCACAGGCAGGCTTCCGCCGTACTTGTGGTCTGCCAGATAAAAAAGCTGCTGAAAGAGCTGGGTATAAAGGATACTGACAAGGAAGTTAAAGCTCGTATCATTGTCGGGTATCAAAGCAAACAAAGCGACTTTCTTTTCTCCCAGACTCGGCAGGTCAAGCTCATCGGTGGCGGTAAGCCCTGCAAGGCTCTCCAGATTGAATTTTTCAAGCCTTGCGGCAAGCGTGATTTGAATACTCTTTAAGGTCTTAGCAGAGCCAGAGTGATAATCCCTGTAATACTTGAGGGCGATATGCTCTGGGTTTACCATTTCCAGACGGTCAAACAGTTCGTCCAGAGGGCTTACGTAGCTGTCGTCATCCTCACGGACTTCGCCTGCACGAAGCAGCTCCATAACCATAGGGAAATTCTGCTCGTCGGGCGGAGCTTCGTATTTGAGATAAAACACCAACGCAAGAAGCAGCATACTTGCCGCCGTATCCCAGAACGGGTCTTGCGACTGTGACCCTTTTGGCGTAGTTGCCTTAAACAGATTCGTTACCAAACGCTGCACATCGTTGTCGTTGCGCAGATACACAAAGGGATTGTAACAATGGCTGCGGTGCATATTGATTAGGTCAAGGACACGCACCTCATAGCCTTTGCGCTCCAACAGACCGCCGATGTCACGGACGATTTCGCCCTTTGGGTCAAGCACCACGAAAGAGGTATTGCATTGCATAGCGTTTGGCTTACAGAAAAAGCGTGTTTTGCCCGCACCAGAGCCGCCGCAGACTAAGATATTGAGATTTCGGCGGTGTTTTTTCCCGTCCAGACCAATGCGGACATTCTGGGTCAGCAGCTTGTTCTCAGACGGGTCTTTATCCCGATACTTCTTATTCAGCGCATCGGCGTTGCACCATTTTGCAGAGCCGTGTTCCTCACGCCTGCGGTAGTTCCTGCGTGTGGAGAAATAAATACCGATAGCCATACCGTATGCGGCTAAAAAAATAAGGACAGTCTTTACGCTGTCCTCACATACGGTTATGGCAAAGGGACTGCCCATAGCGTCGGTCAGCCCTCGGATGATTTCTACAATGCCGCCGCCCACATAAGGGGCGGTCAGCAGAGCAAGCCATACGACAGGAATGACGCCGCAAGCGGAAAGGATTAGGCTCGTCTTTTTGTCGTTATCGTTCCTCATTACACCTGCAATGCACGACCTTAACCTTTTTTGTCGGAGCGTGTGCCACCTTACTTATCAGCTCGTCAACAGGCTCGGTGGGGCGTTCCTCCTGTAACTGCCGTGTACGCAGGGTGTTGAGCGCATTGATAACGATGTTTTTATCATACTTATCAAGTGCGATATGGTATCGTTCTTCTCTCATAGGCTATACCTCCGTTTACCGTTCCTGTTCCTTGCTTTTGGCAGGCTTGTTCTTCTCCATACTCTTATACATTTCACTCTGGATTTCACCCAGAACATCACGCATTGAGCCAAGCTCCCCCTTGAAAGCCTGCGTATCCGTTTCCGCAAGCTCTTTCGGAAGTCTGGAGAAATTAAAACCTCTGGTGTCAACGCCGTAGCGGGAGCTTGCCATATACGCCACGCAGTAGGATTTGAACTCGGACGCTTCTCGGCTTTCGTTATGCTTAAAGTCAAAGACCGCCGCTGACACTTCCTTTGCCATACTCACAAAAAGCTGCTCCTCGTTAAGACCCGTGCGGATAAAAATGCTCTGCTGTTCGCTGTCGTAGTAGGCAGGCATTTCAAGACCTGCAACAGGTACAAAAGGCACGGGGCTTGCGTCAATGAGTGCCGACACAAGCTCACGCATAGATTTCTTTTCCTGTGCTTCCTGTCTGTCCTTTGCAGAGGTTTCGGAAATGTCATAAACCACTTTGGCATTGTAAGAGACGCCCTTTGTCCCGTCCTCACGGGTGTATTCCTTGCTCGGCTCAAGGATAACGACCTTCTGTGCGTCCTTATTCACATAGACACGGCTCTGCTTCCAAGCGGCTTTTTCTTTAAGCTGTGTTGCTTCTGGCATCTGCGCTGATACCAGAATGGCATTGTTTACGGAATAGCGGTCAAACCGTCCCTGCACATCAAGATACTGACGGAAGCTGTCGCCGCCGACTGCCATTTCTGAACAGGTGTTATCAATCAGCTCATAGGCTTCCTTACGTTCCGCCTGTTTCTGTGCCGCCCACTGTTCTTTGTCATACGGCTTATTGCCGCCGCTGAAAACATCATAAATACTCATAGGGTTTATCTTTCTCCTTTCGATTTTTTCGGGGTTTTTCTTTTCGGTGGCTGCTTATGCTCGGTCTTGCCGACCTTACCTTTTGCCCTGTCAGAAGCTCTGCTTTTGTCCTGGGCAACAGGGGCGTCGGCTTCCTGCTCTTTGCGGCTCTCCTTGATTTTCCGCAGTTCCTCTTTGACGGAAGGTTTCTCTTTAGTCATAGTAGCCCCCTCTGCGGATTTGCTTTGCTTCTCTGAGATAGGCTCGGACTGAGGGGATTTTTCGGTCTTTGCCACCGAGGGGTTTGGGGCGTTTTCCTCCTTGCCGACAGGCTTACCCATAAGCTCGTCAAGCAGCTTGTCCTTTTCTGCCTTTTCGGGTGTTGTGATTTCTGGCTCTGGCTGTCCGTTCTTTTCGTCTTTGGATTTCTCCGCTTCGGTTACGATAGAAGCGGTGTCCACCGATGCAAGGTTGAAGCGCTCCACGATACGGCTGATTTTCGATGCGTCCTCCGCACGGGCGATAACATCGACCTCTGCATTAGGGTCGTTATTCTTGCGGTCTGCAAGGACGCAATAAAGAACGCCGTATTTTTTGGCTTCCTGCGTGAATGTTTTGAGGTCGTCGTTTTTCACGGTAAAGACCTTCAGCTCTTTTCCAGAGCGAAGCATTGAGGAAAGCCGTGCCTTGCCTTTGGTTTTCTTTTCTTCTTTCAGAATGGAATACAGCAGGATGGCGATATTTTTCGCTCCTGCGCCTGTGATTTTTGCAGCGACCTCAAAGCCCTCCAAGCTCATTCGGACGATTTGTTCTGCCGCTTCGCCGCCTGTGTTCATTTTTCGTCAGCTCCTTTCTTTGCTGTTCTTGTTCATCTGCCCGTATCGCTGCGAGTTTTTCTTTAAGGGTGTCGCTACGGGCGGCGATACCCTCGCAAAGTTTAACCTCCTTTCGCAGAATACTAAGGCGTTTGGAAATATCGGATAGCTCTGCCTTGACCTGTGATTTGGTGTCCTCGTCCTTTGCGGAACGGGATTTGGAGTAAAGCTCCTTGCGCTTTTCAAGCAAGGCGGACACTTCCGTTTCCAACGAGCCTTTGTATGACAAAAGCTGCTGTGCCGTATCAATGTGATTCCGACAAAGCAGCCTTGTTTCTTTTGCTATGGCTTCCATTTTCATAAGGTCGTCCTTTAACAGATAATGAAGCCGAGCGTAATTCTGTTTTTTGTTCTTCGGCAGGATACCGAGCTTGTAGCAGTAATGGAGATAAAGTCCACGCAAGCCGCCGATTTTCTTTGCTCTCGAAAGTGACCCCTTGACCCGATAGACCTTGACCTGCTTCGGTGGGTCGGTAAATCGCTCAAACCTTACGGCATAAGAGTTCTGGCTGATACGCTCCGTTATCCTGTCGTTGGTATAATCCTCTCCGAGCTTATAGAGCCGCTTCGGTCTTTGCCAGCCCTTGCCGATAATCGTCCAATATTTGCGATTAGGGTCAAAGCTCACACGGTAGCCCATCTCCGCCATAATGCGGTCAAAGTTTTTTAGCGTGTAGGATTTTGCAATCGCTTCATCAACTGCCTGCCTTGCGACATTATCTCTTGTGGGGCGTCCTTGTTTTTCCGCTTGATAAAGCGCATAGGGCTTTTTCTTGTCGCTTGGGTGTTCAATAACGGACAGAGCATACTCACGGCAAAGCTCATCGGAACGCTGACGGAGCAGCCGCAGATTTGCTTTGTTGTCGTGATAGTGCTTTCCGTCCGCAAAGGAAACGGAGTTCACTACAAAGTGGTTATGCAGGCACTCGGTGTTGAGGTGGGTGGCAACAATGACTTGAAATCTGTCGCCCCACATTTTCTCGGCAAGTCTGACCCCGACCTCGTGCGCCTGCTCTGGCGTGACCTCGCCAGACTTGAAGCTCTGGAAGCCGTGATAACAGACAATCTCGCTCATGTCGTTCCATTGGGCTTTGGAAATCATCATTTCATCTCTTGCGGTAGTCGGGTCGCAGTTTACGCCCGTGACAAAGAAACGCTGTTCGGTCTTATCCTTATTGGTGGCGTACTCCATTACATCGACCATAGCCTGTAAATCAGCTTCGGTGTATTTGGGGTTGGCGGTCTTTTCGGGATTTTCCGCATAATCTATGGGGTGGTCGAGCCTGCCACGCACATCCCATATCTCGCAGACCGCCATTAAGATACCTTGCAGGGCAACAGATACCTCTTGCGGATTTCGATTTGAAACTCGTGCCATTTTCTCGCTTCATCTCGGAGCATCGGCGTGTCGATAAAGCCGAGGGCGTTTGCCTTGACCGCAAGCTGATTGATACGGTTGCCGATAGCCGACAGCTCACGCATCATTTTATAGAACTCTGGGTCGGGCTTCTCACACAGGCGGTATCCCTTTACCGTTTCTCTGAGGAATGCTTCTTTTGAGCGACCCGATTTTCGCACAAGCTCGTTAAGCTGCTCGGCTTCTTCCTCAGTCAGACGGAAAAGTATCTGCACATTTCGTTTTCGCATTTTTCACTTCCTCTCTCTCGGACAGACGGTTTATCTGCAAGCAGCACATAATCGCAACGCCTGTCAGCCCGCCGAGCATTATGCCGATGATGAAAAATATAAACTCACTCATTCTCAAACTCCTTTCTGTTTTCACGGGGTATTAGGGGCAGCCCCCTAACAAGCGAATTTGGTTAGCCAAATTCAGTGCTTGGTAAGACATATCATTCTTCGCACTCGTCCTCATACAGACATTCTCCGCACACGGGGCAGAAGTACGGACAGTCCGAACAATCATCTTCTTCGGACAATTCTTCCTTATCGGTATCGTCAAGACCGTCCTCGCTATGCTCGGTAATATCGGCTTCGCCGCAGACAAAATCCTCATCGGAAAACTCGATAAGGTCGGTATCAAAGAGGATGATTTTTACTTTTTCCGCCGCCTGTTCGGGGCTGTCGGCGCAAACGGAAACGGTCTTTTCGTAGTGGGCGGTAAGGGTTACATCATAGTTTTTCAATCGTCATTTCCTCACTTTCGTTCTTGAATTTATGGTCGGTTTGGTTGCCGTTTTTCAGAAAATCTGCTGCACAATCAACGGACATCACTCCTTTCACGGACGGGCTTTTGCCTTGTAAGACCCAGATAGGACATTAAAAAATCGTTGACATCCTTGCCGACAGGCGGCGGAGAATCAACGATTTTATAGTCCTTTTTCAGTAATTCGGTTAAGG
>OHIL01000507.1_pt1 | contig 15603 bp, 10 predicted proteins | sample 1568231 | NCBI WGS metagenome assembly OHIL01 (sample SAMEA3879565, study PRJEB24766) | human gut metagenome | biome: human-associated habitat; feature: feces | place: USA | collected 1985/1987 | reverse complement strand
CGTCAGGCTTACGCCTGCCACCCGTTCATAAGGTCACGGGCGACCATACCTTTTAGAAAGTAAAGCCTCTCTTCGGCAAAAATATAAACAACCGGTGATAGCATCTGATTGACTATCACCGGTTATTTATATTTATTGGCTACGATACTAATAATCGTAATTCTTGGCATCCATAGGCGACACCTTGTTCATATTGTCGAGAAGCTCTTCATTTGTCTGATACTGGTCCATGATCTGGATCATGAAGTTCATCGCCTCAGTCGGATTCATCTCAGCAAGCAGTTTCCTGAGAATCCAGATGCGCTGCGCCTGGTCTGGAGAGTAGAGCAGGTCGTCACGGCGAGTACTTGAAAGTATAACATTGACAGCAGGGAAAATACGCCTGTTCGACAATGTCCTGTCAAGCTGAAGCTCCATGTTGCCGGTACCCTTGAACTCCTCGAAGATGACATCATCCATCTTGGAACCGGTTTCAGTCAATGCTGTCGCAAGAATTGTCAATGAACCGCCTCCCTCTATGTTACGTGCAGCACCGAAGAATCTCTTAGGTTTCTGGAGAGCATTGGCATCCACACCGCCGGTAAGCACCTTGCCTGATGCAGGCTGTACGGTATTGTATGCACGAGCAAGACGAGTGATGGAGTCGAGAAGAATAACTACGTCATGACCGCATTCCACCAGTCTGCGTGCCTTTTCGAGCACCATATTGGCTACTTTCACATGCCTTTCAGCGGGCTCGTCAAATGTAGAAGCTACAACTTCCGCCTTTACGCTCCGGCTCATGTCCGTAACCTCCTCAGGACGCTCGTCGATCAGCAGTACGATTTCGTAAACCTCAGGGTGGTTGTCTGCGATGGCATTTGCTATCGACTTGAGCAACATTGTCTTACCTGTCTTAGGCTGAGCCACGATAAGACCGCGCTGTCCTTTTCCGATAGGAGTGAACATGTCCACGATACGGCATGAAAGATCGTGCTCATGTCCGTGTCCGAGAAGATTGAACTTCTCATCAGGGAAAAGCGGAGTCAGAAAATCGAACGGAACCCTGTCTCTGATAAACTCAGGTGTACGTCCGTTGATGAAATCGATCTTAACGAGAGGGAAGTACTTGTCGCCTTCTTTAGGAGGACGGATTTCACCAGTTACCGTGTCACCATTCTTCAGGGCATTGTTCTTTATCTGTCCCTGTGAAACGTAGATGTCGTCAGGCGAGTTCAGATAATTGTAATCAGAAGAACGCAGGAAGCCGTATCCGTCCGGCATTATTTCCAATACACCGGTAGCACGCACTGTACCCTCGAACTCGAACTTCGGCTTAGGTGCAGGTCTCTGCTGCTCCTGTGGCTGGTTCCCATTCTGAGGACGCTGCTGCTGAGGCTGTCCGTTCTGCTGGTTCGGATTGAATTTCTTTTTCTTCGGAGGCAGCGGAGGAAGCACGATGGTATGTCTGTCCGCATATACTATCTCTTCCTTAGGTTTCTGTGGAGCAGTGGCTTCTGCAAGCGCCTTAGGTGCCTGATTTTCAGGTGCTTTCTCTGTTTCTTTCACAGCTGGTTCCTGCTTTGCGACCGGAGAGCCCTGTTTCTTGGCAGCCTTATTATTGGCGGAAGCATCTTGTTCCTTCTGTTGAGCCGGTGCTGTATTCTGTGCAGGCTGTTTTACAGCAGTCTCTTCTGTCTGCTTAGCCTGGTTCTTTGGCTTTCTGCCACGTTTTTTCGGAGCAACTTGCTCTGTTTCAGCTTTCGCCTTGCCGTCAGTAGAGGCTGCTTTTTCAGCAGGCTTTGCCTTAGGAGTCTGAGATGCAGGCTTCTTCGTTTCTTTCTTTTCTTCGTTTACAGTGGAATCCGTCTTGACTGATTCATTCTTGCGTGGACGGCCTCTTTTTTTCTTGGCAGGTTCCGGATCCGGAATCTTTGAGGCTATTCTTGCTTCTTCATCCAAAATGGCAAGGCTCAAGTCCATAAGGTCCATGTCATTCGCCTTTTTGATTTTAAGTTCATTGCCGATTGCACGAATCTGCTGTTCAGGCATCGAATTCAACTCTATCAGAGTGTGTGGCATAAATGGTAATAAATTTTGTACTTTATCGTACTGTAATAACTAATCTTGTTCAATAGGAATACCCACTAACATGAGATTTTATATGGGGATTCGCCGAAAATCATTCTGCTCGGCAGTTGCGATAGGAAATAGATTCCGTGTTTAACGTTGCAAATATAAGCAGTATTTGGCAAATATGCAAAAAAACTGCCGATAAGGAACAGATACCTATCAATATCTGTCCCAATAACTTGTACTTTTCTTGAATTTGAGCAGGTCTGAGAGGGCCGCAGCATTCGCAGCGATCCTGAAACTCCATGACTGCCAGTTTCCTGTAGGCACCCAGGACACGCTGATGTTGAAGCAGTGCAAGTCATATGTTGCGCTCAACTGCGTGGTGGTCATCTTCATGGCCATCAAGTCGAAACCGGTCGTAGCATTGAGCGACATCTTCGGCGTAAGCTTGATATTGCCGGAAAGTCCGAGAGTCTGCGTAAATCTGTTGTTCGTAATCAGCTGGCCATTAGTGTACTGGTATGACTTGCTGTAGGAGAACGAATAATTGATATTTACAGACCAAGGCACATTCGGGTTCGTATAATACAACCATCCGCCTGGAATATATTCTCCGGTTATAGGGTGGTAATATATTCTGCGATAATAGTTTGCTGCATTTTCCCCGGAACCTCCGCTGCCGGAATCACCTGGAGTCTTGGACCCGTCATTTCCATTGATCGCACCTTTTCCGGAAAGTGAATATGACAATGACGCACTTGCATTGGTAAGACGCAGAGGCTTGTTCCATCCCATTGTCTGGACATTGAACTTGTTTATTCTCCGACCCCTCTCATCTATGGCGTAAGGGTCGAAGTTGGCATTGGCACTTATACCCACCTTCTCGAATACGGAAGTGGACATTGTGATACCTATATTGCTCATTTTCAGCGAGTCAGCGAGGAAATTGTATCCTGTGCTGAGACTCAGCTGGTCGATCAGTTTCACTTTCTTTATGCCCTTTCCTGTAGTATCCCTCAAGTCGCGGACTTTCGCCTCGAGATTGTTTCCGATGGAAAGGCTCATGGTAGCTGACTTGCCTTTTCCCGGAGGAGAATACATCTGTCCGCTGTAAATGTTGTAATCGTAGGTCTTGACATTGCCAAGAGTATCGGTGTAGATCATTGTCCTGTAACCGTTGGCGTATGTTCCTTTTTCCGGACTGAATGAGAATGATACGGAAGGGGAGACCACGTGCCTGATTGCCTGTATCTTATGGGCCTTGCCGAAATTGAACATACCGTAAAGCCTCGTACTCATCGAAAGGCTTCCGGAATAATTCTGGCTTATGCCGAATGCACTGAACTGACCGCCGTCATGGGATTCCACACGGTTTGTTTCGGGGTTGAATTCATAGTCCGTACGGCGGAAATACCAGTTCTGTCCGTAACTTACGCTCGGAGTGAAGTTCAAGTACTTTGCGAGGGTGAAATTCGGCAGACCTATCTGGAAATTATGAGTCATACCATTCTGGAACTTGTCCAGAAAGCCGTCTTTCATGAACTCAGAGGCCTTGAAATTGATCCTGTTCTGAAGCGTGGTGCTATATCCCAAAGAGAATTTTTCGTAGAATTTCTCCTTGCCCACACGGTTCTTTCTCTTGAACGGATAAAACCTTGTCACAGAGAAAGTAAGGTTAGGCAACGTAAATGAGTACGAACTGTCCCTCGAGTTCTGGTTGTGCAACGCGTTTATGGAAAGGTTGAACTTTCCGTTCCAGTTCTTCGTATAGGAAATGGAAGATGACGCCTGGTTCTGCAAGGCCTCGGAAACAGATGTGGAATTATATCTGTTGTTCGACGGGCTCGAGAAATTCACCGATGCACTGAACGTTGTTCCCGGATGCGCCTTGGAGTCCTGGGAATGGGACCATTTGAGTCCGAAGTTCCTTGTCTGGAAGAAATCAGTGCTTCCGCGCTCGCCGGTCTGGTCGTTGGAAAGGTTCATCGAAAAACTACCGTTGCATTTGTAATTCACTTTATATCTGGAATTCACATTCACGGCCCATGAACCGAGCGTATATATGTCACCTGTAACTGACAGGTCAAGATAATTTCCGAAAACGAAATACATTCCCAGATCCCTCAGATAGAAACCTCGGGAATTCTCCTCTCCGAAGGTCGGCATAAGAAGTCCGGTCGCACGGTTAGGACGCTTCGGGATGAAGCCGAAAGGAAGACCGATAGGCAGAGGAACATCTTCAATCACCGGATATGCAGGACCGAAAACCGTTTTCTGCGACGGTTTCGTAATTACCTTTGCAGCAGTAAGATGCAGATAATAATGCGGATGTTCCAGGTCGCAGACCGTATATTGGCCTTTCGTGATATTGATGGACCTGTCCGGAAGCATCTTGATGTTCTTGCCATGCAGAAGTCCGTCCTCCTGCTGAGTAATCATATTGGTAATCCTGGCCTTTTGCGTATTGAAATTGTACCTGACCTCCTCCATTGAGTAAGTCGAATTGCCTTCTTTCATCACAGGCTGGCCTTTCACCTCTCCGCTAAGCGTATCGAGAGTTCCGCGGGCATATACGGTACCGGTCTTCATATCGTACTCCATATAGTCGGCAGAAAGCTCCATGTTGCCGTATTTCACGGTCACGTCACCATAATAATACAGTTTGCGCTGACCGTCTGTGAATACCTCTATGACCGAATCTTTTGCAGTGGAAAAAGCAGGGCGCTCAAGAGAACTCTTCTTCTGCAGCGCCGCGGAGTCGATCTTGAACAGCGAATCCGCTATATGCAACGAGTCTTTCAGCGCCTTGAGTGAATCTGACAGGGGAGGAATGCTGTCCTTGTTATAAGCGACAGCCTGACTGAATGTCTGCTTCTGGCCACGACGCTGTCTTCTGACATCTTGTGAGATGCCCGGAACAGTCACCGATATAAATAAAGCCAAAAGTCCGACACCAAGCAGATGCCTTCCTTTTATGAGATTGCGTCTTTTGTCAGATCGTACCAATGTCTGAAAAGTATAAATTATCGCAAATTTTCTTATTTTTGCAGAATACAAATATAAGACCATTTTGAAAAATACGCAAACACATATAATCTTTGCGAGTATCGCAGCCCTTCTGGTGCTTACTTCAAGCATCAGGGCCAATGCCGGGAATGACTCCCGCAACAAACTGGGGCTCAATACAGTATGCATTGATGCAGGCCACGGCGGGACCGACCCCGGCTGCGTCAGCAAGGATAAAAAGACACATGAAAGCAAGATTGCCCTGGACATTGCAAAGCGTCTTTCGGAGAAAATCAAGGCGTCCTATCCGACCGTAAAGGTGGTCATGACCCGCTCCACAGACAAATATATCACGCTGGGAGAGCGTGCCGACATAGCGAACGCAAATCTCTTCATTTCCATTCATGTGAACATGGCAGCGGCCACCTCAGCCAACGGATATTCCATCCACGTGCTCGGACAGTCCTCGAATAAGAACAGGGACTTGTTTGCCTACAATATGGATGTCTGCAAACGCGAGAACTCCGTGATAATGCTTGAAGACGATTATTCCACGAAATATCAGGGCTTTGACCCTACCGATCCGGAGTCATTCATCTTTTTCAATCTGATGCAGAACGCGCACCTCGAACAGAGTCTGCTTTTCGCCCAGGATGTGGAAAAGGCAATGTCTTCCGGGCCTATGAGAAACAGCCGTGGAATATGGCAGGACCCGTTTTTCGTATTGTGGAAGACCGCGATGCCTGCTGCATTGATAGAAGTAGGCTTCATGTCCAATGCCACTGATTTGGCGACTCTCAAGTCCGAGAGCGGCCGCGAGAAAATCGCGCAGGATATCTTCGTCGCTTTCGGAGTGTTCAAGAAAAGATATGACGGCAGTGTCAATGCCGACAGTGCCGCACCAGAACAGGACAAGGTTCAGTCAAAAGCGACAAAGTCAGAAACACATACCTCTGCGTCTGCCGCCTCATCTCCTGCGCAGAAAGCTGTTTACGGAACGCAGGTGCTCGCGTCAGGCAAGCTGTTGGACAAGAGCGACCCGTTTTTCAAAGGATATCCTGTAACCATAGTCAAATCCGGCTCTATATATAAATATATAATAGGTACTGCTTCCACGACAGAAAAAGCGAAAGAGAATTACGCGAAAATCCGCAAGTCTTACTCCGGCTGCTTCATGGTGGTCGTGAAAGGAGATATGGTCACAATATTGAAATAATCGGAATTTATAAACTGGATTGAATATGAAAATCAGCAGAGAAACACGCATAGGCATATTTATAGTCGCTGTCTTGCTTGCAGCATTCAGCGTCATAAACTATCTCAGAGGTGAAGATATCTTCGGCAAGGAGATGGATATAAACTCCCATTATTCAAATCCGGTCTATATCAAGGGATATAAGGCCGGAAGCGTGACCAAGGTGAACTACAACCCGGAAACAGGAGTGTTCGATGTCACTTGTTCCGTATTGAAGAAAATAGCCATTCCTATCGACTCGAAGATGACCATATACAGCGTGGACCTGATGGGCGGAAAGGGCATCCGCATTGACCTCGGGACTTCTGAAGAAATCGCAGAGAACGGAGCGGAACTCTCACCGTCATACGCACCTGATATGGTCAGTTCATTGACTAACATGATAGGTCCGCTGATTGAAAGGGCTAACGGTGCTCTTGACAGTCTTGCAGCGGCAAGCGGCTCATTGGACAGAGTACTGAGAGGCGTGGACGAAAACAGTTTGAAAGTAACCCTGTCCCATCTCCAGAAGACACTTGACAATACGAGACGACTGTCTGGAACACTGGCTGACCACTCCGAGGACTTCGACGCGCTTATAGCAAATCTGAAAGAAACGTCTGTGCGACTGAACACCGTACTGGTCAAGGCTGATACCGCAATGACCGGTATCCAGACTGCTGCTGGCGAACTGGGAAGAGCTGACATCGAAGGACTGGCAAAATCACTGAGGACTCTTGTGGACAATCTCAATGATCCTGACGGCACGCTCGGGAAACTCACAAAAGATCCGGCGCTTTACAATTCGATTGACACAGTTCTCAAAGATATTGACAGCCTGGTGAAAAAAATAGAGGAGAATCCTAAAAAATATATCAGGATAAAAGTATTCTGATTTTAGGCTGTCCTGATTGCCCTATTTGATTGGCAATGAGGAGTGCAGCGGCCGGAACAAGGCGTATTATAAATTTGAATTATTCTATATTGAAAAGTAACACTGAGTGTCATAATTCGAACATTGATTTTAATAAGGTATTGAAAATTAAATAGTTATAGAGAAACCGTTTTGCAAATCAGCAGACTTCAAGTTGAGTAAAATAATTTTAATATGCAATAGCATTTTGGTTTTTTTATAACTTTTTTTTCACCTACTTTTGCAAAGCATCAGAAGAGAAAGGCAGCTTTCTGTTCCGGTGCTTTTTTCAACGGAGGTAAAAGAAATGGCAGAGAAGAATCACATAGACGTATGGAATGAATGTTTGAGGATTATTGAGAATCTCATTAACCCCCAGATGTTCAATAGTTGGTTCAAGCCTCTCAAGCCGGTTTCTTTGCAGGATTCCACGATTACCATAGAAGTTCCTTCTGATTTCTACAGAAAATACCTCGAGGACGTATATCTGGACATGCTGAAAAAGACATTGAAGAGAGTGATAGGTCCAGATGCGAAGCTTGTTTACAAGATCCGTCCGGTCCGCGTACAGCCTCCGATGACATTCCCTGCAGCAAACGTTACTGCCCCGGTAAACAAACCTGTTTCCATAAATACATATCCGGCAGGAGCAAATCCGGGAGCATTCGTGTACCCCGGACTCAGGAAATTCTCCATCAACCCGAGATTGAATCCGGTATATTGTTTCGGCAACCTTGTGGAAGGCGAGTGCAACAAGATGGGTATCACAGCAGGTGAAAGCATATCTTCATCGCCTGGAAACACTCCTTTCAATCCTCTTTTCCTTTTCGGCTCACCGGGACTCGGCAAGACGCACCTGTCTCAGGCCATCGGTATCGCCATTAAAGAGAAATATCCGGACCAGGTAGTTCTCTACGTGACAGGAAACGAGTTCAAGACTCAGTATATGGATGCTGTCAATGTCAGGAACAAGCTTACCGACTTCTTGGCATTCTACATGAAAATCGATGTCCTGATTGTCGATGATATCCAGGACTTGCTCGGCCCGGGCACGCAGAACGCATTCTTCAACGTGTTCAACCATCTGCATGAGAACGGCAAGCAGCTGATATTCACATCCGACAGGGCTCCAGCAGATCTCAAGAATTTCGAAGAGAGGCTCCTTTCAAGACTGAAATGGGGATTGTCAGTAGAGTTGCAGCGTCCATCTTATGCGACAAGGCTTGAAATGCTCAAGGCAAGAAGTTTCCGTGAAGGTGTGACAGTAAGTGAGGAGGTGCTGGAATATCTTGCCACAAGAATCAAATCGAACTTCAGAGAGCTTGAGGGTGCGCTCATTTCACTCATCGCGCACGCCACGCTCATCCATAAGGAAATGACAGTCGAACTTGCCGAAAAGATTACCGGCAAGATCGTAGGCGAAGAAAAGACGGAAGTGACCATCGACAAGGTTCAGAAAACAGTCTGCGATTACTTCAACATCACTAAAGACACTCTTCTGTCCAAATCCAGAAAAAGGCAGATTGTCCAGGCCCGTCAGATAGCGATGTATATGAGCCGTACACTTGTAGGCTGCTCATTGTCGATTATCGGCACGGAACTTGGAGGCAAAGACCACGCGACAGTTCTTCACGCCTGCAACACTGTAAGTGACCTTATGTCCACAGACAAGTCATTCAAGCAGTATGTTTCAGACATTGAGAAAATGCTTGTAACTGTCGGTTAAAAATTAATTGAATATGAATTCCGATTCTGTACTTGAAATTTTCCGCGAGATCACCAAGATTCCGCGGGAATCCGGTCATGAAGAAAAAATGACAGCCTTTCTTCAGAATTTTGCTAAAGAGCATGGCCTTGGCTGCAGAACAGACGCTACAGGTAATGTGGTGATCACCAAAGAAGCTTCGAAAGGCAAGGAAAACGTGCCTGCCATCGCACTCCAGAGCCATCAGGACATGGTCTGCGAGAAGACTTCCACATCCAGGCACAATTTCGTGACTGACCCTATCGACTATGTTATCGAAGACGGATGGATGATTGCCAAAGAAACCACCCTCGGCGCTGATGACGGAATCGGTGTTGCAGCAACATTGGCATTGCTCGCAAGCGACCTGAATACCGGTAAAGTCGAAGGCCTGTTCACCATCTCGGAGGAGACAGGTATGGACGGTGCCAATGCCATCGAGCCTGGCTTTATCGAGTCCAAGACATTGCTTAATCTGGATTCCGAGGATGAGGGACAGATATTTGTCGGCTGCGCAGGCGGTCTTGACACCACTGCTACATTCAGTTACACAGCTGAGCCTGTGAAACCTGGATTCAAGGCGGTAGAACTCAGAGTGTTCGATGCAATCGGCGGACATAGCGGCGACGACATTAACAAGGAAAGAGCGAATACGGTCCAGATTATGGCCAGATTCCTCTACTCAGAACTTGGAAACTTCCAGTTGGCCAAGATGAAGGGCGGCAACAAGAAAAACGCCATCGCCCGTGATACAGAGGCAGTTGTCTATGTAAAGGAGAATGACATCGAAGGCTTCATAAGCAGATTCAATGCTTTTGCGGCAGATGTGCGCAAGGAATTCCATAATACTGATCCGGATGTGAAATTCTCGGCAGAACGCTCTGACTTCAGCGGCAATGCAGTGGACAGCGAAGTTGCCAAGAGATTTATTATGGCATTGGTAGCCATCAATCATGGCGTGCTCGCAATGAGCCAGGATATCGCAGGTCTTGTGGAAACATCTACAAACCTTGCTGCCGTCAATATGGACACACCGGGAAAAATCATTGTCAAGACAAGCCAGAGAAGTTCTTCCGAATCCGGAAAGAAATTTGTGGCTGACAAGGTTCAGGCGACATTCCATCTTGCCGGTGCAGAAGTGGTCCGTACAGACCCTTACCCTGGATGGGCTCCGAATATGGAATCCAACATATTGAAGGAGACCGTGGCTTCATATCGTAAGCTTTTCGGCCAGGAACCTGAAGTGAAGGCTATACACGCCGGTCTGGAATGCGGATTGTTCCTGCTCAAGTTCCCGTACCTCGATATGGTTTCATTCGGTCCTACGCTTAGAGGCGTACACGCGCCGGGCGAAAAGTTGGATCTTGCTTCCAACGAGAAATTCGTCAAACTGCTTGTTGATGTCGTAACCAATTTCAAATGATCAAGATAGCTCCTTCCATGCTTTCCGCGGACTTTCTGCATCTTGAAAAAGATGTGGAAATGGTGAACCGCAGCGCAGATATCTTTCACCTCGATGTAATGGACGGCCTGCTGGTTCCTAATCTGTCATATGGATTCCCTGTAATAGAAGCCATAGCAAAGGCAGCCGAAAAGCCGATGGATATCCATCTCATGATTGTCCAGCCTAAGAGGTATTTCGAGAGATTTGCCAAGACAGGTGCGAGATATATGAGTTTTCACCTCGAAGCGGCTGAAAAAGAAGGCGTTGATGCCGGTGCGCTTTTAGAGCAGATACGTTCATACGGCATCAAGGCAGGCTTGGCCATTAACCCGGATATCCCTGTAGAAAAGGTTTTCCCTTATCTTGAACATGCAGATTTCATATTGATAATGTCTGTGTTTGCTGGTTTCGGAGGGCAGAAATTCATTGAAGATACTTTCAGCCGCGTGGAAACACTCCGACAGGAGATCAGCAGACTCGGCATTGACTGCGAAATAGAAGTGGATGGGGGAGTAAGCGAAGCAAACGCCGCAAAACTTGCGGAAGCAGGCGCTGATATCCTGGTGGCCGGCAGTTCAGTATTCAAGTCACCGGATCCGTCCAATGCGATAAAAGCTATGAAAGGAGAAACTCAGATTATATAACTTACCTCCTTGAAGGAATAGTTTGAGACAGTTTTATCGGGCATTTCCATAAGAAGCAGACCTTCTTCGGAGATGCCCTTTATAGTGCCTGTAAAATCAACATTTCTAAGACAATCGTGGTATTCACGGCTTACTCCAAGCCCGAAAAGTCTTGAAACATATTTGTTTCTAATTTCGTTTATTCCCTCTATATCAGATAGATATGGCATGTACCCCGAAAAGATATCGAGAAAATCATCCAGCACATGTTCAGGAATGGTTCTAAGGCCCGAACAGACCAGAACTGACGTCGGATTGACGAGTTCAGGTGGAAATTCAGTCTGGTTCAGATTAAGTCCGATACCGATAATGGAATGTTCCAGACCTGCATTTCCGACAATATTCTCGATAAGCATTCCGCATACTTTGCGTCGGCCGATGTAAATGTCGTTCGGCCATTTGATGCTGTTGCGGATATTGAGTTTCTGCAGCAGGTCAGAAACTGACAATGCAGCGACAATGCTGAGGAGAAACTGATTCCGGACAGCCAAATCAGGCATTTGAGGGTGAGTGAAATTCAACAGGACTGAAAACGTGAGATTCTGTCCGGCGGCACTGGACCACTTGTTTCCACGCTGTCCACGGCCTGCCGTCTGAAATTTCGCTGCATATACTGACATTTTGGCATTGGCAGGCAACTGCCTTCTGGCCTCAGAATTCGTGGAATCTATGCTGTCAAACCACGTTATAGGAATTTCCGCTTTCATTGGACTGATTTTTGTTTTATCTTTGTACGCAAATTTAAACAAACAATTAAATGGAAAAAAATGTTCTTAAGGTCATAACCGACGCGATGTTGGAAAAGAAAGGTCAGAATGTCGTGTCTCTGGACCTGAGCCCTATCGGTACAGCTATTTCAGATTACTTCGTAGTATGCAATGCAGATTCTACTACGGCTGTAGCTGCGATTGCCGACAATATAATAGTTCGTATGCAGGAAAAATGCGGAAGAAAAGTGCTTCGCATGCAGGGACTTGAAAATGACTTCTGGATTATTCTGGATTATGGAGATGTAGTTGTCCACGTATTCTTGACGCAATACCGTGATTTCTACAGACTTGAGGACCTTTGGGCAGATGCCGGGAGAACCGAATATACAGATGAGCCTGTAATCGAGAAGGAAACCGGCAAGAGAGCCAAGCCTAAGGCTGCATCCAAAGTAAGAGCTTCTGCCAAGCGCGTAAGCAAGCGTGAAGCTGACAAAGATTTATAGAAAACGGACTAACAGATGGCAAACAATACCAATAACAACAAGGATCCGAAAAACAAGATTATCAGAATCAATATCGGATTGTCTTGGTTGTATATTCCGCTACTTGTCGGATTGCTTTACCTCGCATTCTTCTCCGGTGGCTCCAACCCTAAGAAGGCAGAATGGAGCGACGTAAAGGAGATGGTGGCATCCGGTGATGTGAAGGACATCCTGTTCATCAGAAATGACTTCAAGGGTGAAGTCACGATCAAACCGGACAAACTGGCGAAATACAGTGAGCGTTTCGGGGGGAAAGTTCCTTCCGCCTCACCTCACTTCTGGTTTTACGTATCCAACAAATTTGACCCCGAGGCTGAATTCGACCGGCTGAATTCGGAACTGCCTGCCGACAGCCAGGTAAAAATCATTATGGAGAATGATGATAATGTCTGGGGACACATAATGGACTGGTTCCTTTTCCCTATCCTTCTGATTGCCATGTGGATATTCATGTTCCGTGGATTCAACAGGAATATGGGGCCTGGCGGAGCCGGTGGGCAGGGCGGCATTTTCAATGTTGGAAAATCTACAGGCAGGCTTGCTGACAAGGATACCGTAAAAGTGACATTCAAGGATGTCGCCGGTCTTTACGGAGCTAAGGAAGAGGTGATGGAAATCGTGGATTTCCTGAAAAACCCTAAGAAATATACTGCACTCGGCGGTAAAATTCCAAAGGGCGCATTGCTTGTAGGCCCTCCGGGTACAGGAAAGACATTGCTTGCAAAGGCTGTTGCAGGAGAGGCAAATGTGCCGTTCTTCTCCATCTCCGGCTCAGATTTCGTGGAAATGTTCGTCGGAGTGGGAGCTTCGAGAGTAAGAGACCTGTTCAGACAGGCTAAGGAAAAGGCACCATGCATCGTATTCATTGACGAAATCGATGCCGTAGGAAGGGCTAGGGGCAAGAATGTGGGATTCTCTTCAAATGACGAGCGTGAAAATACACTGAACCAGCTTCTTACGGAGATGGACGGCTTCGGCACGAATTCAGGTGTAATCGTGCTTGCAGCCACCAACAGGGCAGATATCCTCGACAAGGCTCTTCTTCGTGCAGGCCGTTTCGACAGACAGATTCACGTAGAACTTCCTGAACTCAAGGAAAGAGAGGAGATTTTCAAGGTGCATATCAAGAATCTGAAACTCAGCACTGACTTCGATGTGGATTTCATGGCCAAGCACACTCCGGGCTTTTCCGGAGCGGATATTGCCAATGTCTGCAATGAAGCAGCGCTGACTGCAGCACGAAAGAACAAGCCTGCCATTGACAAACAGGATTTCCTGGACGCAGTGGACAGAATTGTCGGTGGTCTTGAACGCAAATCATCCATCATCACCAACACGGAGAAGAAATCCATCGCTCATCACGAAGCAGGACACGCTGCAGTCAGTTGGCTGCTCCCATATGCGAATCCTCTCTTCAAGGTGACATTGATTCCTCGTGGTCAGGCACTTGGCGCAGCCTGGTATCTTCCTGAGGAGAGAAAACTCTGGACCAAGTCGCAGATGGTAGATGAAATGTGTGCGCTTATAGGCGGACGCGTGGCTGAAGAGATTGTAAACGGAGAACCTTCTACCGGTGCCCAGAACGACTTGGAGAAATTGACTCAGATGGCCTACGGCATGGTCAAATACTATGGCATGAGTGACAATGTCGGTGCACTTTCGTACTACGATTCTACAGGCGCAAGAGGTTACGACCTTACGAAGCCATATAGTGAGCAAACCGCTGAAATGATCGATGATGAAGTAAGAAAAATCGTGAAAATGATTCACGACAGGACTTACAAGATATTGTCAGACCATAAGGAAGGCTTCCTGCAGATGGCGGCATTGCTCCTTGAGAAGGAAGTGATCTTCGCAGAAGATGTAGAGAAGATTCTCGGTCCTAAGGCAAAGCCTGCTGATGAGACTGAGAATGAGACAGAAACGACAGAAACGACAGAAAAGGCTGAAACTGAAAACAGTTAATCCGTAACTTATACTAAAACCTGAAATGAATAATACTGTAGTCAGAACCATATCCGGTATAGGGTTCATAATCATAATGCTGTGCGGCCTATTGATCAGCAAGTTCCTGTTCGCAGGCCTTATCATGTTCATAATGACCGTGATGATGCACGAATTCTATACTTTGACAATGAACGACAGGTACAGATTCTCCAGAGTGCTGGCGATTCTGGCCTGTCTTGTTCTTTTTATGCTGATATTCGCCATAAGCGCCTATGACATGGAGCCGAAGTATGTGTCGATAGCAATTCTGCCGGTGCTCGTGGTGATGATCAATTCACTGTATGTAAGGGACAAGACAGAATTCGGAAAGTTCTCTGACATATATACAGGTATCCTATATATAGGAGTGCCGCTGTCATTGTCAAATCTTATAGTATTCTTTGACGGCAAGTTCAATGGACTTATCCTCCTGTGCTTTTTCGTCATCATATGGTGCTCTGACATCGGTGGATTCGTATTCGGTTCATTGTTCGGCAAAAGATTCCCGAAAAAACTGTTCCCGGCGATTTCCCCTAAGAAAACATGGGTCGGCTTCTGGGGCGGCATGATCTGCTCTTCATTGGCTGCTGTTGTGCTGAAATACAGCTTGTCAATGGACCAGATAACATTGGCACATACGATTATTCTGGCAGTCCTGATGCATGTGGCAGGCGTTTATGGCGATTTGTTCGAGTCTCAGTGGAAGCGCCATTACAACATCAAGGATTCCGGAGTAATAATTCCCGGACATGGCGGAATGCTCGACAGGTTCGACAGTTCACTTATGGCCATTCCTGTCGGCGCACTGTATCTGATAGTAGCAAATATCCTGTAATTAGGCAAAACAAGTATATAAAAGCCCCAAACGGCAATTCTAACAATTGCAGATTGAATAATTTATTCATATCTTTGGAAAATTATTGGAAACTTGATTTCAGAATACTAAACCTGATATGAAAATAGATAAGAACTCGTACGGAACCATAGCATTGTCCTGGCTCATCAGTGCTGCTCTGACTTTGCTGATTCTCAAGACAATAGGTATGAATACAGTCGGATACACCATCTCCGTATTGGTTTTATTGTTTTCTGTATTTGTGACTTGGTTTCACAGAGTCCCAGTCAGACATACACCGGAAGGCGACAGAATCGTGACTTCAGGTGCCGACGGCAAGGTTGTCATCATAAAAAAAGTCTATGAGAAAGAATACCTGAAGCGTGAGTGCATGCAGGTATCTGTATATATGGACTTTTTCAATGTACACGCGAATTTCTGGCCTGTAACA
>OHIL01000506.1_pt1 | contig 15608 bp, 14 predicted proteins | sample 1568231 | NCBI WGS metagenome assembly OHIL01 (sample SAMEA3879565, study PRJEB24766) | human gut metagenome | biome: human-associated habitat; feature: feces | place: USA | collected 1985/1987 | reverse complement strand
CGTTCAGCTCATTTTTGGAATTCATAAAATCCGGATCTTCAAACAAATCGCGCAGCCAAACCGTTTCACGGTTTTTGTTCGGCATTTCAATGCCGATGGTATTGGAACCGGGAACGACGGCAATACGCACCGAAACTGCCGACATAGAGCGGGCAATGTCGTCGGCGAGGCCGATGACGCGGGCAGTTTTGGTGCCCGGAGCCGGTTCGAGTTCGTAGAGGGTAACGACAGGTCCGGGGCGGACTTTGACAATTTTGCCGTTGACGCCGAATTCCTGCAGAACGTTTTCCAAATCGCGGGCGATGCTTTCCAGTTCTTTTTCGCTGATTTGATTGCCGCCTTTGTCTTTGGGGCGGGAAAGCAGATTGACGTCCGGGTACAGGTAACCGTCGTCAATTTCCTTTTTCTTCGGTGCAGCGGCTGTCGGAGCCCTGCGGGTTTCCATCGCCGGTTCGGCCTCTTTGTCCGCTTTGACTTTCGGTTCTTTGCGTTCTTTGGGCGCTTTTTCCTTTTTGGTTTTGACAACCAGCCCTTCCTCTTCCGTTTTCGGATGTCGGCGCTTGAACAGCAGAGCAATGATCCTTCCGCAGAGACGGAGAACTTTCCAGACGCAGACAATAAAGCCGCGAAAACCGCGATACCAGGTTTTGTAAGTTATGCCGACGGCAAAGTTGAACGAAAGCAGGCTCAGGCAGAAGCTGACCAGCAGCAGGATTTCGCGTCGGTACGGGAAGTTGAAAATGTTGGCCGAGTTCATGCTGAGCGAGGCAAACAGGCGGCCGATACTGCCGCCGAGGCGGTATTGCCCGAAATATTCGGAAGGCAGCAGGCCGAGAAAAACGGCAAAGAAAATTGAACCGAGGAAAAAGGCGAGTATGCGGGCGTAAGGATGCAGAAACTCGCGCAGACGCAGACAATTGTACCCCCATGATATCGGCGCGATAAGGAAGACGGCCAGCGAAATTCCCCAATAGGTAACGATAAAGTCGGCAAGGTTGGAACCAAAGCTGCCGAGATAGTTGTGAATTTGCCGGGAGGTGGCGACGTTGGCGGAAGCGTCTGCGGCGTCATAGCCGACGAGGCTGGCGAAAGCCGCCAGCGTAAGCGTTATGATAAAGGCGCCGAACAACCGCCACAGAACTTTGTTCAAAAAGCTTTTTTCCTTTTTGCGATTTGATTTTTTAGCCATAATCCTCACCTGAAAATCGTCCGAATTTGCGGCAATTTTAGCAGGAAATCATCAAGAAACTATTAACAATTTGTATTATAGCCTTTCAGCGGTTGTAACGCTGGTCAAAATTTTGCAGGATTTCCGCCGGTATGCCGCCGCTTTTGCGCAGGCGCTTGGCAAAACCGTTGACGGCATAGCAGCTCCAATAATAGAAACGTTTGTGCAGCGGAATTGATTTTTCGCGGAGGTAGTTGTTGAGCATATTGAAGGCCATGCGGGCTTTGTTGCCGCTGAGCTGGCTGCTGCGGACGCGATACAGCATCATAACCCGGGGAATGCCGTAGGATTTAAAACCGCGGCGCATCAGTGACATCCATGCAGCCGTATCTTCGGAAAGGGTTCTTTTTTCGGGAAAGGGCACGGTTTTGCCGATTTGCCGTCGGTCGACCATTACGGTTGACAGGCCGAGCTGGGTGGTTTTCATCAGCTTTTTGAGGTCAACCTCCCTGTCGACTTTCAGGTGTCCGCGCGGCAGAAGTTTTCCCTCGGCATTGATAAAGGCATATTCGGTATGCGAAATGGGATATTTGTTTTTGAGCATGAATATTACCTGTGTCGAAAGCTTGTCTTTTGACCAGACGTCGTCACCGTCCAGAAAGGCCAGAAAACGCCCCTCGGCGTGTTTGACGGCGGAAAGGCGGCTGAGACTGACGCCACGGTTTTTTTCGCTGCGGAAAAAACGGATACGGGAATCTTCCTCCGCCAGTTTACGGCAGATTTCCGGGGTTTTGTCGGTGGAACCGTCGTCCCAGAGGATAAGTTCCCAATCGGCGTAATTTTGAGCCCGGACGGAAGCGACGGTTTCTTCCAGATATTGCGCGCAGTTGTAAACCGGCGTGATGACGGAGACTTTGTGCATAACCTTTTCTTTCAAAAAACAAGATATTGTAACAGATTGCGGGCAATTATGCAAGAGCGTGACGTTGTGGCCGGGATTTAAAAACTTGACTTTTGAGCAATATTCTTTAAACCTGAATCCCGATATTTTAATAATTTGAAGGTTTATTCAATGAAATATGCATTTGTATTTCCCGGACAAGGTTCACAGTTTGTCGGCATGGGAAAAGAACTGGCAGAGAATTTTAAAACTGCCAAGGAGGTATTTCAGGAAGTCAACGACGCCCTCTCTCAGGATTTGTTCAAACTGATGGTCGAAGGACCGGAAAACGAGCTGACGCTTACGGCCAATGCCCAGCCTGCTCTGATGGCCAATTCTATGGCGATTGTGCGCGTTCTGGAAAAAGATTTCGGCGTTAAACTGAAAGATAAGGCCGCTTTTGTTGCTGGTCATTCGCTCGGCGAATATTCGGCAGCCTGCGCAGCCGGCGTCTTTTCGCTTGAGGATACGGCCAAACTGCTGCGCATTCGCGGCGACGCCATGCAGAAGGCGGTACCGGTCGGCGTTGGCGGCATGGCCGCCGTTATGGGCGTTTCATTTAAGGACGTTCAGGCTCTGGCGGAAGCCTGTGCCGACGAAGATAACCTCTGCGTCGCCGCCAATGACAATGCCGATGGGCAGGTCGTTTTGTCCGGGCATCTTAAAGCCATTGAAAAAGCGGTGGAAATTGCTTCTGAATTCGGTGCCAAAAGATGTATCAAACTTCCGGTCAGCGCGCCTTTTCACAGCCCGCTGATGCAGCCGGCCGCCGAAGTCATGGCCCGCGCCCTGATGCAGGTTGAGGCTCACGATGCCCAGATTCCGCTGATAGCCAATGTCTTGGCCAGCGCGATCACGGATCATAAGGAAATCGTCAAACGTCTGGTCGAACAGGTAACCGGTTCGGTTCGCTGGCGGGAGAGCGTTATTTATATGAAGGAGCAGGGCGTTACCGACGTGGCCGAACTCGGCGCCGGAAAAGTGCTTGCCAATATTATCAAAAGAAGCGACAAGGAAATGAATGCCTTTTCAGTCGGGTCGGCCGCTGAAATCGAAGAACTAGCCAAGAATTTATAAAGGAGATTAACATGTTTGAATTACACGATAAAGTAGCTCTTATTACCGGCGCCGCCGGCGGTCTGGGCGACAAAATTGCCCGTACGCTGCATAAACAGGGCGCAACGCTGGCGCTGACCGACATGCGTGCCGAACCGATGGAAAAGCTGAAGGCCGAACTCGGCGACCGCGTCGAAGTTTTTACCGCCAATCTGACTAATCCCGAAGACGTTAAAAATCTGGTTTCTCAGGTTGAGGAAAAGCTTGGCCGCATTGACATTCTGGTTAATAATGCCGGCCTGACCCGCGACAACCTGTTTATCCGCATGAGCGACGAAGACTGGCAGCTGGTTCTGGACGTTAACCTTTCTGCCGGTTTCAAACTGGCCAAAGCCGCCGTTCGCGGCATGATGAAGCGCCGCTTCGGCCGCATTATCGGCATTGCCTCGGTTGTCGGCGTTACCGGCAATGCGGGACAGGCCAACTATTCGGCTTCGAAAGCCGGCATGATTGCCATGAACAAGTGTCTGGCGCAGGAAGTCGGTTCCCGTGGCATTACCGTCAATTCGATTGCGCCGGGCTTTATCAGAACACCGATGACCGACGTTCTGCCTGATGATGTCAAAGCGGCGCTGTTGGCCAAGATTCCGGAAGGAAAGCTCGGCGAAGCGCAGGATATTGCCAATGTTGTCGCTTTTCTGGCTTCTGACGAAGCTCAGTACATTACCGGCCAGACAATTAACATCAACGGCGGTATGGCGATGATTTAGACGGAAACGAAACCGTTTTTCGTAAAAAGCCGTCCGGTACCGGGCGGCTTTTTTTTGTCTGCAAAAAAGTACAACAGGATTTATACAAAATTTTTGCCAGGCATTATTTTAGTTGTTTTAAATTATGAAATCGTGTATGTGTGAATCTATTACGTAATAATTGTAAACGACAGGCAAATGACAAAAGTAACCGATGACGAGCGTTTGATTGAAAAGTCAGGATATTTCAGGGAAAAATGGTATCTCAGAAATTATCCCGAAGCGGCCGGCAGCGGTCTGGCGCCGGCCAGACACTATTTGCAGGAAGGTTGGAAGAAAGGGTTTCGCCCGTCCATGCAGTTTGATCATGAATTTTATCTCAATACTTATCCGGAGGTCAACGAGGCCGGAATCTGCCCATTGGTCCATTATGAGAGAGAAGGCCGGCGGAAAGGATATTTTCCCAACGCGCGCCAATTGTACAAGAGCATTTGGAAGCAAAACCGCGCCGGGTTTGCGGACAGGCTGAAGTTTTGGGCGGCGAAGCTGGGGCTGCCGGGAGTTAAAAAACCGGCATATCTGTCGCTGGCCGCGATTATTAAGAATGAGGCGCCGTATATCAGAGAATGGGTCTGTTTCTATTATCTGAACGGCGTTGAGAAATTTTACCTTTACGACAATGAAAGCGAAGACAATCTCAGAGAGGTCCTGTCCGATTTTGTCTCGGCGGGAATTGTGGAGATAATCAACTGTCCCGGAAAGGCAAAACAGGTGCCGGCTTATAACGATGCGCTGAGCCGCCTGCGCTATAAAACGCAATGGCTGATGATTGTCGATGCGGACGAGTTTATGATTGTCAACGGAAACAAAAAAATTTCGGAATTTCTGAAAGATTATGAAAAGTATGCGGCGCTTGCGGTAAACTGGGTTATGTACGACTACGGCGGTTTGCTTAAAAAACCCGAAGGTCTGGTTCTGGAAAATTACCGTACGGTTCACGGAAAGTTTCATCCGAAAAATCTGCATGTAAAATCGGTGATTAATCCCCGAAAAGTTGCTCTCTGCGTTAATCCTCATTATTGCGAATATAAGGGCGGCAATTATGCGGTAAATGAAAATTTCGAAAAAGTTGTCGGACCGGTTACGGCTGTGCAGAGCATTGAAAAAATCAGACTGAATCATTATTACTGCAAGTCGTATGAGGAATATGAGGCAAAAGTTGCCAGAGGTTTGGCCGACTCATATTTCAAATATATCATCAAAAAAGAAGATTATGCCTTCGACGATGCGACGGAAGACTATGTTGCCGGACGTTTTGCCGGGCCGGTAAGATCGCTGATGGAGAAGGGCGTATGAAAATCATTTCCGTGGTCAGAGACTTTGAGATGTATGACCGGCTGGTCAGAAACAATCCGTTTAACAAAGGCGCGGACTTTTCCTGTTTTGACAATCGGCAGGAAAATCTTGGCATTCCTGCCAGATATAATCAGTTTTTAAACGGATATGATTTTGCCGACGAAGACTGGCTGGTTTTCTGCCATGAGGATTGGGAAGTCCGCGAATCCTGGCAGCCGCTGCTGGAGCGGCTGGATAAAAACCGTCTTTACGGAGTGGCCGGCATTCGTTCCTTTCGTTTCGGACGGTCGGTGTATGAACAATTTGCCGGGTGTATTCGCGAATCGCAGAAAGACGGTTCGGAACAGATTATCCGGGGCGAACCGATTTTTTCGCCGCAGGAAGTTGACACTTTTGACTGCCAGTGCCTGATTGTTCACTCTTGTCTGATAAAAGAGTATAATTTGCGCTTTGACGAGAATCTGACTTTTGACCTGTATGGCGAGGAACTCTCTATCGGCGCAAGGGAAAATTACGGCATAAGGTCCTGTGTGGTGCCTCTGGCCTGTCAGCATTATTCCCGCGGCCGGCTTTCACAGCGGTTTACGGACGGAATCGAATATCTGAATCGGAAATATGCCGGCGCAAAAAGGGTTTACGCCAATGTCGTGAGCCCGTCCATGCTGGTTTACAACCGGAAAAAACATAAGCGCCTTAAACCGGTTATGTATCGCGAATCGTTTTTGAATTTTTTGTTCAGCCGCAAAATTACCAGGTCGGGCAGAATGCAGATTAAAATCTGCAAGCTTCCGGTGGCGAGCATAAAAATGTGCAAATAGGTGTTTTTTTGATAAAAAAATACTGGATTTTTTCTGACGATGTGGTATATCTATTGACAATATCAGGAAAAATTATTGGAAAGTGGGGTCGAAAACCCCGCTTTTTTGTTAAGGAAAACGAAAAAATGCAGAGCAAACACCCTTTACAGGACATGCTGGAACCGGAGATTAACCGTCTGGGTTTTGACGTGGTCCGCATTTTAACCATCGGACAGAAGAATCCGACCCTGCAGATTATGATTGAGCGCAAGGATCGCACCGACATCGTGGTCGAGGACTGCGCGACGGTCAGTCGTGCGGTTTCGGAAATTCTGGACGAGAAAGATCCGATCAAAGACCAGTATAATCTGGAAGTCAGCTCTCCGGGGCTTGACCGGCCGCTGACGGTTTTGGAACATTTTCAGCGTTTTGCCGGATATGACGCAAAAATCGAAACTTCGTCTGAGGTTGATGCCCGCAAACGTTTCAAAGGAAAAATCATTTCTGTCGACGACAGGGAAAACATTCATTTTGACATGGACGGCAAAGAATGGGTTATTCCGTTTGCTGCCGTGTCGAAAGCCAAACTGCTGATAACCGACGAGCTTCTTGCCAGATACGAGGAGACTCATCCGGAAATCGAACTGTAACTTTATTCGTAACCGACTTAATTAAGAGGACAAAATGCAAAATATCGAAAGTATGCCCAGACCCGAAATTATTCTTGTGGCCGATACCGTAGCCAGAGAAAAGAACATTGACAAGGAAGACGTGTTTACCGCCATGGAAGTGGCCATTCAAAAGGCCGGCCGTTCCAAATACGGTTTTGAACATGACATCCGCGCCAATATCGACCGCAAGACCGGCGCTATTTCGCTGGCCCGTTACCGTGAGGTTGTCGAGGGTCCGGAAAATGTTGAAAACGAAGTTACGCAGCTGACGCTGGAAGATGCCAAAATGTATGATGCCAATGCCAAAGTCGGCGATTTTATCATTGACCAGCTGCCGCCGATTGATTTCGGCCGCATTGCCGCTCAGACCGCCAAGCAGGTAATTGTGCAGAAAGTCCGCGATGCCGAACGCAACAAGCAGTTTGAGGAATACAAGGAAAAAATCGGCACGATTGTCAACGGCACGATTAAGAGAATCGAGTTCGGCAACGTTATTTTGGACATCGGCAAAACCGAAGCCATTTTGCGCCGCGACGAAATCATTCCGCGGGAAAAGTTTAAGAACGGCGACCGCGTCCGCGCATATGTTCTGGACGTTCGGCGCGAAAACAAGGGTCCGCAGGTTTTTCTGTCCCGTACCTGTCCGGAATTTATGGCCAAGCTGTTCACGCAGGAAGTTCCGGAAATTTATGATGGCATTGTCAAAATTATGGGCGTTGCCCGCGATCCGGGGTCAAAAGCCAAAATCGCCGTTAAAACCGACGATATGACGATTGATCCGGTCGGCGCCTGCGTCGGTTTGCGCGGTATTCGCGTACAGGCGGTGGTTACGGAACTGCAGGGCGAGAAAATCGATATTGTTCCTTATTCCGAGGACAAGGCGCAGTACATTGTCAGCGCCTTGTCGCCGGCCGAAGTCACCAAGGTGGTTCTGGACGAGGAAAACAACCGTATTGAGGCGGTTGTTCCGCAGGAACAGTTTTCGCTGGCCATCGGCCGCCGCGGCCAGAATGTCAAGCTGGCTTCCCAGCTGCTGGGCTGCGACATTGACGTTCTGACCGAAGAGCAGGAACAGGAACGCCGCTCCAATGAAAACAAGGTTCGTTCGCAGCGCTTTATCGAAGCTTTGGATGTTGACGAGATGATTGCGCATCTGCTGATTGCCGAAGGTTTTTCAACCGTTGACGAGATTGCGCTGGTTCCGTTGAACGAACTGGCCGAAATCGAAGGTTTTGACGAAGACGTTGCCGCCGAGCTTCAGAAACGTGCCAAAGACTTTATTGCCAAGCGCAATGAAGAATTTGCCGAAAAGAGCAAGATGCTGGGTATTGACGAGCAGTTGAAAACCGTTGACGGACTGGATCAGGACATGATCCTGACGCTGGCCGGCAAAGGTGTCAAGACGCTTGACGATCTGGCTGATCTGGCTGCCGACGAACTGATGGAAATGCTCGGTGAAAACGTTCTTTCCGAAGTCGAAGCGAACAAAGTTATTATGAAAGCCAGAGAGCACTGGTTCTCGGAAGAAACGAGCTTATAAGGCATCCGGAGCGATTTTACGGGGTCGGTAAAAATTCATGTGGTTTTTCTGCGCCGATTTTTCCGCCCCCGGGAATCACTTCATCGGTTCCTTTAATCTCCGTTCTTCATGCTTTTTTGTTGTTGGATTGAAATGAAAATGAAACAGGAAACGGAAAATCGCAAATGTATTGTCTGCGGCGAGGTCAAAGAAAAGGAGCTGCTTTTGCGCTTTACGCTGGCGCCGGACAATCAGGTCGTCCCCGACTTTAAGAAAAAACTGCCGGGGAAAGGAATTTATGTTTCGGTTTCCAAAACAGCGTTGCAGAAGGCAGTGGAAAAGAATTTGTTTGCAAAAGCTGTGAAAAAAAACGCTAAAGTTAGTGCGGAACTGGTTCAGACCGTGGAAAATATTCTGAGAAAAAAAGGTTTGGAATCAATTTGTTTGGCAAAGAAAGCCGGGGATTTAGTTACCGGTTTTGAAAAAGTGGGCGAAAAAATCAGACACGGCAAGGCGGCCTTTTTGCTTGAAGCTGCGGACGCCGGCGCCGACGGACATCAGAAAATTACGGCTTTGGCCAACGGTCTGGAAATTTTCGCTTTATACAGTGTTGAGGAGTTGGATAAGGCATTAGACAGGGTTAATACGGTTCATGCGGCGCTGCTGAAAGGCGATATGGCAAAACTGGTTCATACCGATTTGGTTCGGCTGCAAAGGTTTTTGAATTCATAAATTTTGAAAAGAGTACGGAGATACAAACAGAATGACACAAGATAATGCAAACAATAAACTCACATTATCGGGCAAATCTACACTTACACTTAAGAATATCGGCGACGCTTCCAGGTCGCACAGCCATGACGGCAAAAAATTCGTGCAGGTTGAAGTTCGCAAGAAAAGAATAATCAATCCGGCGGCTGCTGCCGAGCCGAAGGTTGAGATCGACGAAGTGACGGCGCAGAAGCTTAAGCTGATTGCCGAAGCCAAGGAGCACGAAGCCCGCCGCCGTCAGGAAGAGGAGGAACGCGAAAAGGAACGTGCCCGCCAGAGAGAACTTGAAGAACAGGAACGCCTGAAACGCGAGCAGGAGGAAGCCGAGCGCAAAGCCGCGGAAGCTTCCGCGCCGGTTAAGCCGGAAAGAAAAGAAGAGTCGGCTGCCGAAGATAAGTTCAAAGTTAAAAAGTCCAAAGATTATGACGATGACGAAGAGGACGATGAAGACGACTATCACAGTAAGAAGTTTAAGAAACCGGTAGTGGCAGAGAAGTCGCTGAGCCGTGAAGAGGCTTTCGAACAGGAACGCAAGAAAATCATGAAGCGCAGTTTCGAACCGCAACGCCGCGGCGGCAAGGTCAATCTGCACAGCATCGGTTCGGTTGACGACGATGACGACGATTATGGTTTCGGCGGTCCCCGGCGCCGCTTCAAGAAGAAACAACCGAAACCGGTTCAGCCTCAGCAGCCGCAGGAGAAAATCATTAAGGACGTAGTTGTTCCCGAAATTATTACCGTTCAGGAACTGGCAAACCGCATGGCCGAAAAAGGTGCCGACGTTATTAAAAAACTTATGGCTTTGGGTGTGATGGCAACAATTAACCAGCCGATTGACGGCGATACGGCGCAGATTGTCGTCGAAGAAATGGGACACCGCGTCAAACGCGTTTCCGACAGCGATGTCGAACTTGGCCTTAAAGGCGAAGAAGACAGGCCTGAAGAGATGCAGCCGAGAGCGCCGGTGGTAACGGTTATGGGACACGTTGACCACGGTAAGACTTCGCTGCTGGATGCTCTGCGCGAAACCAACGTGGCGTCGCATGAGGCCGGCGGCATTACCCAGCATATCGGCGCTTATCAGATTACGGTCAAAACCGGCGACAAAATTACGTTTATTGATACGCCTGGACATGAAGCTTTTTCGGAAATGCGCGCCCGCGGCGCCAAAGTGACCGATATTGTCGTGCTGGTCGTGGCCGCCAATGACGGTATTATGCCGCAGACGGTTGAAGCTATCCGTCATGCGCAGGCTGCGGAAGTGCCGATTGTGGTAGCGATTAACAAAATAGACCTGCCCGGCGCCGATCCGATGAAGGTCAAGACCGCTTTGCTGCAGCACGGCATTGCCGTTGAGGAACTGGGCGGTGAAAGCCTGTGTGCCGAGGTTTCCGCCAAAAAGCGGATTAACATCGACAAGCTGGTTGAGGCAATTTTGCTGCAGGCCGAAATTCTGGATTTGAAAGCCAATCCGAATCGTAAAGCCGAGGGTGCGGTTATTGAAGCCAAGATGGAAAAAGGCCGCGGTTCCGTTGCAACGGTTCTGGTTCAGAAGGGCACGCTGCACATCGGGGACATCGTTATTGCCGGCAAGGAGTGGGGTCGTGTCCGCGCCATGTTTAACGAAATGGGCAAAAAAATGAATGAGGCCGGTCCGGCGGCGCCGGTAGAGGTTCTCGGCCTGCAGGGTACGCCTGCCGCCGGTGATGATTTTATTGTCGTTGCCGATGAAAACCAGGCCAAGGAAGTTACCGGTTACCGTATTCGCAAAGAACGCGACGCCAAGCTGGTCAAAAGCGCGAAATCGGCTATGGAACAGATGCTTGACAAGATTAAATCCGGCGAGGTCAAACATCTGCCGGTCATCATCAAGGCTGACGTTCAGGGATCTATTGAGGCGATTGAAGGCACGATTACCAAGCTTTCAAACGATGAAGTCAGCGTTCAGATTCTGCATTCGGCCGTCGGTCCGATTTCGGATTCCGACGTAACGCTGGCCAAGGCTTCCAACGCCTTTATTATCGGCTTTAACGTCCGCGCCATTCCGCATGCCCGCGACATGGCCCGTCAGGACGGCGTTGACATTCGTTATTATTCGATTATCTATGACGTTGCCGATGACATTAAGAAAGCGCTGGAAGGCACGTTGTCGCCCGAACTGAAAGAAAAGATTTTGGGTTATGCCGAAATCCGCAATGTCTTTAACATTACCGGCGTCGGCAAGGTTGCCGGCTGCATGATTACCGAAGGCATGGTCAAGCGCGGCGCCAAGGTTCGTCTGCTGCGTGACAACGTGGTTATTCACGATGGTTCGCTCGGACAGCTTAAGCGCTTTAAAGACGACGTTAAGGAAGTCAAGGAAGGCTATGAATGCGGTATGAGTTTTGAAAACTACAATGACATTCAGGTCGGCGATTTTATCGAGTGTTACGAAATCGAATCTATTGCGGCAAAGCTGTAGAAAGACCGTGGAGCCGGCGCCGATTGCCAAAGGCGGACCCATGTGCCGAAGGGGCATGGGCCGGCTTTGGATACGGTCGGCGTTCCGTTTTGCGTCAGGCTTGGATTGTTGTACAGAAAGGATAAGGATATGGCAGAGAAAGAACCGTCACAAAGACAGTTGAGAGTGGGACAGGAAATTAAAAAGATTCTGGCCGGAGAAATCGAGCGCGGACTGGTGCGCAATCTGGAAGGGATTGACGCCATGGTTACGATTATGGAAGTCAGGGTTTCGCCTGATTTGAAATATGCCAATGTTTATTTCATTACTTCGGTTAATGAGAAAAACGAGGAAGTTCGCGAAGCTTTGCAGCTGGCGGCCAACCATTTTCGCAAAATCGTCGGTGCAAAGATGGAGCTTCGTTATGTGCCGGAGTTGAATTTTCGCATAGACACCAGTTTTGCCGAGGTTGACAAAATGGAACGTCTGCTGCGTGATCCGCGAGTAGCGCAGGATTTGAAGAAATCATGATTGAAAAAGGACGACCGGCAGGTTGTCCTTTTTGTTTCCGGGGCTCGGAAAGTTACGGATTTTTTTTGTCTGGTCAAAGCCGGAAAAATATGTTATATAAAAAGTTCGTTTTTTTGAGATTATTATAAAAAAATACAAATTATGGAAGAGTTATTAAAAGAAAGCAAATCCGAAGGAAGTAAGGTTTGCGAAGTGAGAAAGTTTCAACCCAGGTCTTTCGGTTGGGAGGTCATTGAACGCTATGACGGTTTGAAAGTTGACCGGCAGAATGATATCAGTACTCTGGCACTTTATCTGGGAAACTGGAAAAAAGCTGCCGATATTGACGAGTTTTGGCAGAAAGGGCATTTTATTACGGCCAGCGACGGAAAACGCGTGTGGACTTTTATCCGTTGTAACGGTTCCTATTTGCAGATTAAACCGGCGGCGCGAATCGATTATGCGGGAGCTTTTTTCTTTGAGGTTTACGAATATGCGCAGGGCGTTGTGGTTTATTTTTTCAATTCCGACGGAAAGATAACCGGGCGAAAGTTATTTGATGCCGGTTATAAGAAAAACGGCAACTGGTATTTTGAAAACGAAACCGCCGTTTATCGGGTTGTTATTAAGGAAAAGCCTTATCGGCTGAGCGTGATGTTTTATAAGCATCGTCCGAGCAGGCACTGGTTTTGGCCTTTCTGGAAGTTTTGAATTTTTTTGAATTAAAAAGCTTCGTATCTTTGGATACGGAGCTTTTCTTTTTGACAACAGGTCGATTTATGCGTAAGCTCTAGGAAATTTTAGGGAAGACGAGTTATGGGACGGCATAAAAGAGGAGAGGACGTCAACGGCTGGCTGATTGTGGACAAGCCGCGCGGAACGGGTTCAACCGACGTGGTTAATTTTACGCGGCGGTTTTTTAATGCCCGTAAAAACGGCCACTGCGGCACATTGGATCCGTTTGCGACCGGTGTGTTGCCGGTGGCTTTCGGCGAGGCGACGAAGCTGATACCGTATGTGACCGACGCTGATAAGGAATATGAGTTCGTGTTGCAGTGGGGCGAAGCGACTTCGACCGGCGATCCCGAAGGCGATGTGATTGCGGCAAGCGAAAAAATCCCTTCCCGGGAAGAAATTCTGGCGGTGCTGCCGTCTTTTATCGGCAGGATTGAGCAGATACCGCCGGTTTATTCGGCCATAAAAATCAACGGACAGCGCGCTTATACTCTGGCCCGGAAAGGCGAGGCCGTGGAAATGCCTTCGCGTATGGTTGAAATATATGCTTTGGAGCTGCTGGAGGAGCTTTCAGGGAACCGTGCGAAGTTTCGGGCAAGCTGTTCCAAGGGGACGTATGTGCGCACGCTCGGACAGGATATTGCCCTGCGGCTGGGAACCGTCGGACATCTGAGAGAACTGCGGCGGACAAAATGCGGCAAATTTGACCTGAAAGATGCAATAAAACTTGAAACTTTGAAAAATATGGTGCATATTGACACCCTAACCGAAGTTTTGCTTCCGATAGAAACATATCTGCGCGACATCGCGGTTATTGCCGTTTCGGAAGCGGATGCAGCCAAACTTAAGCTGGGACAGGGGCTTTCGCCCCGCGCCTACGGAATCGAAAACGCCGACGCGTATGACGCTGTGGCGGTCTGCGGCGGGAAGATGGTTGCGATAGTGCGAATCGACAATAGAAAAATTGCGCCGGTTCGCGTGTTTAATCTTTAAATATAAGGAAAATATGATGTCGATTACGAATGAACAGAAACAGGAAATTATCAAAGCTTATGCCACCAAACCGGGCGATACCGGTTCGGCCGAGGTGCAGATTGCCATCTGGACGACCAGAATCAACAATCTGATTGAACATTTCAATACGCACAAGAAAGACCTGCACTCCCGTCTGGGTCTGATGAAAATGGTCGGTAAACGCCGCCATCTTTTGGATCATTTGAAATCCAAGAGCGAAGAGAGATATCAGAGCATTATTGAAAAACTGAATCTGCGTAAGTAAAAACTGGTTTTATGCGGTATTCGGAGCGGAAAATAAGAAACGGAAAGGTTTGCGCGGGTTTGTTCGCGGCAGCTTTTTCTGTTCTTTTTTTCCGTTTCGTTTATCGGCATGAGGCCGATGCTTTGCACCGTATTTTTGTCGGCGGCTGCGCCGGGGTGCGATGAATTCGGGCATGCGGGGCAATGGTGCTCCGCATTGCTTTTATTGCCGGGGATACCGGCAATCGGTAGAAAATCCCGGTTCATGGGGAATCGGGTGAGGATTGTAAGAGAATAGATGAAAGGAAGATTTTATGATCGATTTTAAAGTGTGCCGCAAGGAAATGGAATGGGGCGGACGCAAGTTAGTTTTAGAAACAGGAAAGGTAGCAAGACAGGCCGAGGGCGCCGTATTGGTTACTTATGGTGAAACCGAGGTGCTGGCGACCGTTTGCGCCGCGAAAGAGGTAAAGGCAGATCAGGATTTCTTCCCTTTGACCGTCAACTATCAGGAAAAATATTATGCAACCGGCAAGGTGCCCGGCGGCTTTATGAAAAGGGAAGGCAAGCCTTCGGAGCGCGAAGTTCTGATTTCGCGTCTGATTGACCGTCCGATACGCCCGTTGTTTCCGGATGCTTTCAAAAATGAAGTTCAGGTTATCTGCACGGTTCTGTCACATGATCAGAATACGGATTCCGACATTCCGGCAATGATTGCCGCTTCGGCTGCGCTGACGATTTCAGGGATTCCGTTCCTGGGTCCCATCGGTGCTGCCAAAGTAGGTTATATCGACGGTCAGTTCGTTTTGAATCCGACGCTTGAACAGATGCCGGACACGCAGCTTGAACTTTCCGTTGCCGGTACATCCGAAGGCGTTTTGATGGTTGAATCTGAAGCGAATGAGCTTTCCGAAGAAACCATGCTGAATGCGGTTATGTTCGGTTTTGAAAGCTTCCAGCCGGTTATCAAGATGATTAACGAGCTGAAGGCTGAAGCCGGTAAGCCGGCTTGGGAAGCTCCCGCGTTTCCGCCGGAGTTTGACGCTTTGTACGCCCGTATTGAAAAAGAGTTTATCGGCAAATATGAAGAAGCTTTCAAAGAAACCGACAAACTGAAGAGAGGCGAGTTGGTCGGCAAGGCTTCCGAGGAAGTCAAGGCAACCATTGATCCGGAAAATGAACTGGAAATGCGTTATGTCGGCGATGCGATTGAAAAGCTGATGCACAAAGTTGTCCGCGAAAAGGTTTTGACTACCGGTCACCGTATTGACGGACGTGACACCAAAACCGTTCGTCCGATACAGTGCGAAGTCGATGTCTTGCCATGTGCCCATGGTTCGGCGCTGTTCACGCGCGGCGAAACCCAGGCAATGGTGGTTACGACGCTGGGTACCGGCGAAGACGCTCAGATTGTCGACGGCTTGATGAACGAGTATAAAGAAGACTTTATGCTGAACTATAACTTCCCGCCGTTTTCCGTCGGCGAGTGCGGCCGTATCGGCAGTCCGGGACGTCGTGAAATCGGTCACGGACACTTGGCATGGCGTGCACTGAAAGGTCAAATTCCAGCAGACTATCCGTATGTAGTACGCGTAGTATCCGATATTCTTGAATCTAACGGTTCTTCTTCCATGGCTAC
>OHIL01000498.1_pt1 | contig 15700 bp, 9 predicted proteins | sample 1568231 | NCBI WGS metagenome assembly OHIL01 (sample SAMEA3879565, study PRJEB24766) | human gut metagenome | biome: human-associated habitat; feature: feces | place: USA | collected 1985/1987 | reverse complement strand
GGTAACCCCGTCGTACACCACGACCGGCGCGTGCTTTACCTCTATAAAAACAATAAAGGGAAAGGATTCATCCGGCAAGAAACCCCTCTGGACGGCGACAAACCCTTCACGGGGCTGTCAAGAGGTTCGGTACATTTTGCCGATATGGACAACGACGGTTGGTTGGATATCATCTCATCCGGTTACGGCCCGGGCGAAGGCAATCTCCGCATCTATTGGAACAATGGCGACGGCACTTTCTCCGAAAACGGGCAATACCTATACGGATCATACGATTCGTCTTGTTTCCCCTGCGACCTGAATGCCGACGGGTGGACGGACATCGTGGTAACCGGATATTCTGCCACCAAAGGACAGAATGCCAAATCATTCTACGTATACCGTAATAAAGGCGGACGGACATTTGAGATGTTGGACGATTTGTTCTGCGGATTTGAAGGAGTAGACGGGGCTACCCCCTCGTTCGGCGACGTGAACCACGACGGGCTGCCGGACATCTTAGCGGGCGGACACGGCGAAAGCCACGAAATCACAACCTGGCTTTATCTGAACCGGGGAGATTTCTGTTTCAAGCCCTACGGCGGATGGTACGACACGGAATCTCCTTGGACGTTCAACCGCATCACCCACGGTAACAATCATTTGATAGACTTCGACAACGATGGCTATCTGGATGCTTGGAACATGGGATGGGCGCATAGTGACGTATGCTCACGCGAATGCGCCACCGAACTTTACCGGAACACGTCGTCCGACAAGGGAGCCGTCCCCAACGGAGCCCCCACAGCTCCCCAAAACCTGAAAGCCGTCTACGACCAAGCCACAAAGATAGTCACTTTCAGTTGGGACGCAGCTTCGGATGACGTCACTCCCCAAGAAGCCTTGCAATACAACCTGTATTTGAAAAAATCGGGTTCAGACAATATCTTCATGACCGTGCCGGCTGACGTGCAAACCGGTTTCATCAAAACAGGAGAAATCTCGGGACAAATCTCGACGACCGTCTACTCCATGTACATAGATGACGAGGAAGCCACGTATGAATGGGGCGTACAGGCCATCGACAACGGCAAGAGAGGCGGAGCGTTCACACAATCCCGCTTCGACCCGTCCGGCAGTTCCGTAGAGGAATATATGCTCCCCGGCGTCCGGATATATGGTGCAAATGGCAAATTGCATTACCACGTGAACGAAAGCACAACCCTGACCATCATGGATGAAACCGGAACCACCATTTCCCACATGACTGTCAACGGCAGCGGAACAACCGACATTCCCCTACACGGGGTCTATCTCATAAAAGCCGACATTGGAAATAAGGCACAAACTTTCAAAGTTGTCTTATAACCACTTCCACAAACTGAATTACGTACACTTCCGCAGATAAAACCACATTATCCTATGGGCGGAAGTGCACGTTTCTTTTTCTCTTCCCCCGTTTTGGTGCAGCTATTACATTATTTGAAGCATACATCAACTTTTTGAAAGCTGCGGAATACATACCTTTGCTATGCAAAAGAAACTATTTTTTATAACCATTAAAAACATTCGTCATTTATGTACAAAAGTTTAAGAAGCATGCTGCTCATGGTTACCTGCGCAGTGTGTGGTTCAGTCCTCGCCCAAGACAACCTGAAAGCCATGCAACAGAAATTCGTCAACGAGAAGTTCGGCATGTTCATCCATTTCAACATGCCCTCATTTGTGGACGAAGACTGGCCCGACCCCGACATGCCGGCCGAAACCTTCCACCCGAAGAAACTGGACTGTAACCAATGGGCCGAAGCTGCCCTTAGTGCAGGAATGAAGTTCGGATGCCTGACCACAAAACACCACAGTGGTTATTGCATTTGGGACACGAAGACCACGGAATACAACGTCATGAACAGCCCCCTGAAACGTGACGTGGTACGGGAATACGTGGACGCTTTCCGTAAAAAAGGGTTGGAGGTGATGTTATATTATTCCATCCTCGACACGCACCACCGTTTACGTCCGGGATTTATCCATCGTGACCACATCGATTTGATTAAAAATCAATTAAAGGAGCTGCTGACTAACTATGGCCCCATTTCCGCCCTCATCATCGACGGTTGGGACGCTCCTTGGTCGCGCATTTCATACGAAGAAGTCCCGTTCGATGACATCTACCACTTCATCAAACAGCTCCAACCGAACTGCCTCGTCATGGACTTGAATTCTGCCAAATACCCACAGGACGCATTGTTCTACACCGACATCAAGTCCTTCGAACAGAATGCCGGACAACACATCTCCAAAGACACCAACCGGATGCCGGCCTTGTCGTGCCTGCCGCTGAACTCGTCGTGGTTCTGGAAAAGCGACTTCCCCACAACGGACGTGAAATCGCCCGAATGGATTGTCAACGAGAACCTGGTACCTTTCAACAAAGCATACTGCACCTTCATCCTCAATGTGTCACCCAACCGGGACGGATTGATTGACGACAATGCCTTGGAGGCGTTGAAGGAAATCGGCCGCCTTTGGAAAGGAAAAGAAGGCGGTGAAATGACGTTGGGCGAATATGAACGTCCGATTACAGCAGAAAACATCGCCAAACACCGTCCGGCCAATTCCAGTTGGAGTTACGATTCTTTCATCATGGACTTCGGGAACGACGACAACTTCGGCTCGGCCTGGCATTCCAACCCGAGAATCAAAGAACCATGGTACGAAGTGGAATTTGAACGCACGCGCCCGTTCAACATGATTTCACTCGTAGACAACAACGAAAGCTTCAGCAGCTACCGCATACACTACCTCAAAGACGGAGTTTGGCATGAGATTCCCGTGACACCGAAGAACGGGAAAATAAAAGTGCACCGCTTTGATGAAGTATGGGGCAATAAAGTCAAAGTCACTTTCACCAAGAAGAACGAAAACGAACGCATGTACCTGAATGAAATCGGCGTGTACAACGAACGCCGCGACTAAAAAAGATTTCCCCTTATTCAGTCCTCTCCCATCTGGAAAGAGAAAGAATAAGGGGATTATTATACGTGCACGGCATCTAAAGCCGACACACATTCCAACTTACTTTATCAACAAGCGGAAAGCACCCTTTTGTGTCTTCACGATGTATAATGTATTGGTACGCAAAGCTACCGGAATAACAGTGCCTTCATACCGACCGACCAAAGCTCCTGTCAAGGCGTAAACTTCCACGCGTCCGCCGCAAGGCACATACAAATTCCCATTAGCATAAGCCACTTTCACGTCTCCACTATTTACAGATGTAACTCCATTGCCCTTTTCCACCGTCAAAATACCATTTACGGTCTTCACTTCATAGTTTTCGGGCATGCTCTCAACTTTCACTACGATAGGATAAGTACCAGGTACGAGTTCCGTCGGAAGTTCGGGTTGCGCCACAGGTTCAGTTTCAAAAACGGTCTCCACTGTATCTTTCCCTATCCAACCCTCATATACCAAATCGTAGGTCGGAGGCAGTTCCTCATCCACTTTAACCGTCACATTCTTTGCCGTAACCGTAAGCAAAGCTTTCTGTACTTCGAACGACACCTTCGTTGTAGTGGCACCGTAATCCACATCATCCACCGTTTTGGCGTTAGTCATTACCACCAACTCAGCCTCACCCGCTTTCTTTGCCGTAACCACACCTTTAGATGTCATACTCACCACGCCTGAAGTCAACACCTTATTACTATATGTAATACCATGCTCATTGGAAACTAACGTGAATTCATCACCATAAACAACTTTCTCGGGTATTGTTACCGTAATATCAGGATTGGCCGCCATGACAAGTTTGGCAACATCTGGTACAATACTGATAAGGTCAAAGTTATCAAAAGACACCTGTTCCGGCAATTTCAGTGAAACCGGGAACTCATCACCAATTTCAGCATCCTTGTTCACCGTACATACCACCTCCGGCTGAACGTCCATATTGGCCAAAACGTCTTCATCATCATATACAACATCCGTGTATTCTACCGTAAAGATGTATTCATCTTGCCCCACAGCCACTTTCACAGTACGATATTGTTCACCGTCGTATACCGATGACAAAGTATTGTTTCCATATCTGACGTATACACCCACTTTATTTTTCACCACCGCAAACTTTGCCTTGTCCGACAACGCAAGTTCATAATTTGCAGCCTCTCCGCCACTTAATGCAGCCTCACGCATGTCACCGGCCTTTTCTTCTTCTTTTGGCGCATTAGCCTTCACCGTAGGAAGCTTGGAAAGAATTTCCTCCACAGGTTTCTCGGCATCATCACCTTTCAAGCCATCCAAAACAAACGAATAACCACATTTGCCTTTATCTAAATTGGAAGTACTTACATTGACGCCGCGCCAACACCAGGCATCTTCCGCAAGAGAAACATTCAATACCGCCTTGGACACCTGCACCATCAACGGTTCAGAAACAGCCGGAGTATAATCTTCACTACCGGTCTGACTTGCCGTTACCATAACTTCACCGGCTCCAATAGCATGTAATTTCCCATCTTCTCCTTGTTTCAGTACGCCGTCGACAGAGAATGAATAACTAAAAGCCTGGTCACTATTGGATACAAAACCAAGTCCATCCAAGGCATCACCATACGTGATGGACGGTGCCGCTTCGGGTAAGGAAATCACGGTTTGTACTCCCTTAAATGTCAACTTGTAAGTATTTTCTTTCTCACCTTTGGCAGTATCGTCGGTCACAACAATCGTCGTCACATTTCCGTTTTTTGAGACAGCCACTTTGGCATCTTTACCAAAAGCCTTGGCTTCCACTTTGGCATCCACCATGTCACCGGGTAGTTGGTATTCGAATACGCCATTGTCAAAACCGGAAACCTCTTGCCCTCCCACCGTCAGGCTTTTCAGGCGTGAATTATAAATGAATCGCACATCGTCCACCGTCAGTGTATTGCCGGTTCCTAATGCAGAACGGTCGAAGTAATCGGAAGCAGCAAAAATAATATTCATCTTTTCCGGATTCACATCCGATTTATAATCGATGGCAAAAGAATTACGCGTCCAGTTTTCAACATCGCCCTCAATATAATATTCATTAGAAGCCACTAACTTGGCATCTCCGGTCACACCTTCTGTTATCTTTCCCAAAATATCCTTCTCGCGGTCTACCATATCAATAACCTCCGGCGCATTGCTCATTCCGGTAGTAACTTTCGAAACCGAACTTCCCGTCCATGAATAAAACACCACCGTAGCCCTTTCACTTTCATTAAAAGAACCGTTTGCAGGTTTCTCATGCGCATGAGTACGCTTTATATAAAAAGCCAAAGAATCTGGACGAGAAGTAAAGGCGACACCACCATACGCACCACCGTCACTGGTATCTTCCGGAGTTCCTACATTAGACACATCACCATATGCCCAAGCCTTACCCAACGTGATATATCCGGGAGCGGTTGCACCGATGCCGAACATTCCGACGTAATCATTCCACATTCGCACGGAATGTCCATCTTCATTGCCTATACGGTCGGCATCTGCTTCCACTAATTCTTTCTTCATCGTGATGATGAAGTTCTTGCATACACTGGATGCCATCCAACCCTTCGGCTGCGTACCCACTGCCGTCTTTCCATCGGGATAGCAAGTTTCCCAAGGCCCATCAAACGAACCGTCAAAACCCTGTGCCGCCATCGAAGCCGATGTCAACAACAAAGTAGATAAAAGTAGATTTCTCTTCATTATTTTCTTTTTTAAGAATTATACATACTTTCTTTACGCACATTACAATTAATGAAGACAAAGTTACCATTGTTCGCATGAAAGACAAAGCAAATACGGTAAAAAGAGGAGGTTTACCAAAATATATACCGAAAAATCCATTCTAAAGTACCACTCAGCGGATTGCTACAGGCTCCCATAACATTGAATAGTCTATACCATCCTCCAAAACACATTTCCCCGTCCGCGTTGGCAATGCCACGGTCTTTTTTTCAGGTTCAGGGTTTGTAACCGAAAAGTCGGACCGAGATATCCCCCCCGCTTTGCTTTCTCTACCATCCTGCCATGAGGCAACTTTACTTTCCGGTCGAACGAAATAAACCGTATCACGCACGACCTCATGGCATATTACCGTATCTATTTCCTGCGCAACCTGCCGAAACGACGATTCATCTGACATTTTACCTAATTCCACTCCCCATAAAAGACCAACCACGGCTGCCACCGGCGTAGCTACCCATCCCCAAGAAATGCCACTACCCCGACGCGGGTTCCGTGGCACACATAAACGACCGTTTTCTTCATTCCGCAGCCGTATGGCTGCCTGTGAAACTTGTTCCTCAAAGTGTTTCATAAACCTTCAATTTCTTTCTTAAGTATTGCAATAAATAATGAAGACGCGATTTCACCGTACCTTCCGGGATACCCATTACTTCGGCCAGTTGCGGCACCGTAAGTTCCTCCTCATAACGCAAAGCAAACAGCACACGTTGCTCCGGAGGCAGCTTGTCCAACAATGTGGAGAGTTCGCGATCGAACATCTGGACATCCATCCGAAGTTCCGGCTGTTCCTCATACGTATCCGGCCCGCCACGCACCTCTTCCGCAAAACCTACCGCAATATTCCGGAAACGATATTCATTCCGGCACAGATTATAGGCCATCGTGAAAAACCAAGGACATAACTCCCGTCCGCATTCATACCGCCCCCTTACCGCCCATACGCGCAAGAACAGTTCCTGTGTGAAGTCCGAAGCCAACTGCCCTTCCCGTCCCAACATACGGAAGAAGAAGCCATACAGGCGGCGGGCATAACGACGGTACAGTTCATCGAAAGCCTTTTCGTCACCCATTTGCCGTACACGTCCCATCAATTCCTCGTCCGACAGTTTCCGCAACGACGGCCTGAAGTTTATTTTTACCGCCATTTCTCCAAATAGTCCAAATATTCCTTTTTCTTCGCGGCTGAAAACCGGCCGTTCTCCACCGAAGCTTTCAATATCCGGTAAAGCCAACCGGCACGCTCCTGATTACCCGATTCCCTATATGATTGTACCAATGGCCCCAACATGACCGTGTAGTTCAGCAGCAACATCTCGCTTCCCGACCACCATGACTCCAAACGGAAAGCAGGTTCGGTCAGGTAATCGAAATGATAATCCCGCTCTACATGGCGCTTGGCTGCCGAAACATTGTCATAAGGCTCTTCACTGTACCGGTACACCAATCCCTCATTATAAAGTTTGCGGGCCATGCCCGACACGGCCTCCTGCGAACCGGGAGAAAAGTATGCTGGACGACCGGATTCGCGGATGACATATTCCACCATCTCTTGCACTGCCGACTTGAATTCCTTTTCCGTCCTGACCTCGCGCCCGGAAAAGGGAGGAATCCCCAACTGTCGGCACAAAGCGTCGCGGTAAGACCGTATGGGCAGAAAAGGAAGCACGACTACCACCTTGTCCGTATGCACGTGCATCGCACGCTGCAACATAATTTTGTCAAAAAGCTGCGTGTCTCCGTTGCCGAAGAAAAGCCCGCCTTCGGCCATCCCTTGCAACTGGTTGTAACCGAAACGCAGGATAAACGAAGGATATTTGCCATGCTCATACTGGCGACTCAGGATGTCATTGAAAAGCCCTGCCTTCCATCCTGTCCCGTCCGTTTCCCCCATCATCCAAAGATAACCCAGGATGGCATCGTATCCACGGTCTGAAATATCATCCGGCAACATCGTCATCGCCATCTCCGCAAACTTGTTGTCAGGTCCCTGGGAGGCGCGGTAAGCACATATATTATAGGTATAAGTCTGGGGGATAGCCTGTTCCATACGCTCCAGAATACGGGGTATCCCTCCATCGTTCTTTCCACGGGAACAAGATTTCAGCCCCCAGGCAGCCTCAAACAGGTTGCGCCACGCCTTTTCATCCTGCCCGTCTGCATCCACTTCTTTTTGCCAAGCCTCGACCTGGCGTGCATACCAGAGCGAGTCGTGCACCTCTTCCACGATTCCTTTTATCTCCTGCGGCTCCTGTGCCGACACGCAAAGCGCCACGGCCATCGCCCACGAAACAAGCAACGTCTTTCTCATATTCTTTCTGTTTCTACCATAAATAATGTTTGTACTTGCAACACGTGTCATAAGGATATACACGCCACAAGGCATTTCGTTCAAAGAAAAAACAAGGCATGCCACGCCCATCCTACTAAAATACGATAGAAACGGTTCCGGGCGGTGGAGTACCCCCGAAAATCACCCGGCAGAGATTGGAAAATCATTCTGCGCCAAACGAAAAATCGTTCGCCTGAGATTGATTTTTCGTTTGGCGCAGAAAAATCAGGCCGCTTTTTCCCGTGGAACAACCGGACATTTGATCCTCACATTCACGCCCCGTCACGGCCTTGCACCGCGCTAAGGAGCTTGCCAGAAATAACGGTCGTCGTAAGTAGCATACTCGGATAACGGCCAGAACCCCTCCGGCACCAAATAGATTTGACGGCTTCCCGACCCGTCAGCAGGCTCCGTCTCAAACCGGCTTTCAAGGTGGGCATCGAGCATATAAAGGTTCTTGGCCATGTAATTCTCCAAATATCCTTCTTTGGTCTGCTTGGTCTTATGGTTCCAGTTCGCATCCTCGTTCAATACCAAAGGGAGTCCCTTGATCAGCCGCTCACGCACCTCGCCCGGATGCAACAACAGACCGTTTTCGTCGGTGACGTAAGCTGCAAAAGATGCGTCCATCCATATCCATTTCCCCAACTGGCGGCTCCACACCATATTGATGACATGGCAATCGGTGTCGGTGTCATACGCTTTCGACTGGCACGTCACGAAGCGTGACGGGAATCCCATGGCCAGATACATCTCATTGAGCACCTGTGCCAGGAAACGGCAGTTCAGCCCACGCCCTTCGCGCTTGCATAACTCATACATGGCTATCGAGTTCTGCGCACAGTCCGGCCTCCCCGAACCACCGTCGTGACGGATGGCATCATGCAGCCAATACATCAGATTCTTGATTTGGCTGATTTCGTCGCCGCCACCGGCTATGCTGTCCAAATTGAAATAGCGGCGCACACGTACCAAATTGCTGTCCGTAGGCGGTTGGTACGTAAATGCAGGCATCGGGCGGGCATCTTCCCGATAGGCCGGGGACTTCTTCAACACATAAAGGTAGTCCCCCACTTCACGCACCTTTTCCACAAGGGCTTGAAAGCCTCCTTGTCTCTTCCCTCAGATGCCCAAGCGCAGGCCGAACGATAAAACCAAGGGGAGGAGGTCTTCTTCATGTAAGTCATCACCTCTCCGCCGTGCGCCCAAATCCGACGTATAACCGGCGCGAACCGGCTCATGAAGTCGGCCAAACCGCGTCCCTCCAGAGTCTCTTCATCCGATAATTGCGGAACGAAATCTTTATGCTGACTGTACAAGACCTTTCCTTTCACAGTATATCCCTCAAACAAAGGGCAATGCACTGCCTCACCGAGTCCTGTTTTCAATATGTCGCCATGGAACACCACCTGTTCCAACCGGGGACAGTCCGCCAACAATGTGGGGCCTCCCGATCCCAAGACAACGCCACGGAAATCCACACGCTTCAACTGCGGGCATTCGGCAAAAGTGCGCCACCCGTCGAGTTGTCCTACGTCTCCGTTCACTTCTATCCGCTCCACGGCCGGCATCTTCTGGAAAGCACATCCACTGATAAAGTCCACATGATTCAACGACAAGACTTTCAATTGGGTACATCCTTCAAAAGCCCCCTTCCAAATGGCTTTCGTCTGTTGGGGGAAGACCACTTCCGCCAATTCGCTGCTCCCATAAAAGGCAGAAGCACCCACAAACACATTTTCCGGCAATACGATCCTGCTGATTCGTGTGTCTCCCAAAGCCCCTTCCGCGATGGTGTCCAACCGTTCGGGCAAAACGATATGCGCCAATCCACATTCGCTGAACAAATAAGGCGGAAGCGTATGCTCTCCCTGCACCTCTCGCCATTCCCCGTGTCTTACGTACCCACCTCCGCCACGGGCAAAAGAAACGCCCCGCATGTCCAACGTGCGCAAACGTCCCAGTGTGGATTGCCGCTCTTTGTCCCTCCCGGCCATTTCGCGCAGGAAGCACAAGTCCCTCCCGTTCAATGTTCCTTTCAGCGTCAGGTCCGTCACCTTGTACTTGGCTTTCTTCCCCACCAGTTCCGGTAACGTCCCGGGCGTTTCCACTTCCACTTTCAAACGTTTTGCCACGGCATGTCCCACATTTCCCAAAAGACAAACCCACACGAACAATATCCGGGCATAATACAAAACACCCTCACTGCTACAGTTTTCTTTCCGTTCCATGGTATTTCACTTTTTAATAGTCCTACATATATGAATACGCAGAAACCGGATTTTTGTGACAAGAGAATCGTGTTTTTCCTCAAAAACTGGTCAAAAAAGTATCTCATTCATCAAAAAGAGGCTTGACAGACCTCAAATACTTGTCCCGTGAAATCGCACGGTTGCAACCGCTCCGGTCAGCCCTAAAATTCGTACATCCCAAGAACGGTTCTCCCCATCCTTCTTTCACTATCAAATAACCGTCCTTGCAACAGTCGCATTTCAGGATGGGCAAATCACCGCCCTTCAGGTTATTGGTCATGAAATCGCAAATCTCCGGTTCATTGGAACAAATCCACAACTTCAACCCGTATGCCTTCTTGTACCTCAGCTGCATGGGATAACCGCATACGGGACACCGTTTCATTTCAGTGCGCGTCTCCCGGCAATCGTCCAATTTACCATTTACCATCACGCCGGGATAGTCTTTCACGAGTTCCCGTACAAAATCGGAGGGATGCTGTTGAGGCGTAACGATGTACACGCGGTTCTTGGTACGTGTCAAGGCCACATAGAAAAGCCGACGCTCTTCCGCATATTCCATCGAATGGTCGTCCCTCACGACATACTTCAATACCGGGTCGTCCTGCACTTGCGACGGGAAGCCGTACAACTCATTACGGGCATTGATGAGGATGACATGGTCGTATCCCAATCCTTTTGCGCGGTGCACGGTCATAAAATCCAGTTTCGCGAACGGGTACTTCTTGGAAATCACATTCCCCGTCTTCTCCTCGTACGTGAACTCCGATGAACGGCAAAGGTTAAAAGCGTCGAACCCGTAACGCCCCAACAACAATATCGACGCGTCCGGATTCTCCTCCAATATCTGCCCGACAATCCTCTCCACCGTTTCGCCCACAAGGAAATACTTCCCGCCTCTTCCGGCATATTTGCTCCGGTCTACGTTCTCCGTATAGGTCTCGACCACAATCGGACGTGTTATATGTTTGGGCGAAACCAGGCTTTTGCGTATCTGCGCCGTGTTCTTCTGTATGAAGCTACCGGCTATGTCGATTACTTCTTGGGCGTTCCGGTAAGTTTGGGTAATACCCAGTTCCAATCCGTACCCAAAGGAATCCTTGAATTGGGTGAACAGCGTGATATCCGAACCTGCATAGGCATAAATGGATTGCCAATCGTCGCCCACGGCCACGATCTTTGCATCGCAGAGTTTGCTCAACTCCAAGGTCAGATTAAACCGTTGACGGGAAATATCCTGATACTCATCAACTATGATATATTTGAACCCCAACCTCTCCCCTTGGATTTCCTTTTCGCGGAGCATTTTCGCCGAACTGTTTATCATGTCTTCAAAATCTACCGCTTGCTTTTCTTTCAGACGCTTGGAGTATTCTAAATAACACCGCTCGCAGATGGATAGAAACAGCTTGTTTCTCTCATTGGAGGACTTGCTTTGAAACTGGTGGAAATGCTCTATCGTGAAGCCGTTGGTCTTAAAGCCATGCAAGAACGTGCAAACCAGCTTGACCAACTTTATGATATATTTGTTCTCTTCCGTGCTGACCAACTTATCGAAAACTTCCCGTGAAGTCCTCGGACGGAACTCAATCCCTTGGGCTACGAGCATTTCCTGCAAATGGTCAAGGTAATCGCGCCCGTCGTCATATTCGGAATAAGTATAAACCAAATCCGTATGGTGCCTGCGGTGCAAACGGATTTTATCATCTATTTCTTTTTTATACCGGGCCAACTGTTCTTCCGTATATCTGCTGTTCCGGCCATCTTCCGTAATGCCGAAATGTTCAATATACACCGTCTTGTCTCCTTGGGTAATCGTAAAATCCGGAGTATATGGCTTGTACGAATACCTCATATTATAAGGATAAATTTTCTCGTACACATAGTCAATGCCGTTCATGAACAGGAAATTCGCTATCCTGACCTCCTGAACCGACCTTAACGTCTCGTGGGCAATGCTGACACATTTGCCGGTCCGTTGGTCTATAATCTTTTCCGCATACTCATCCATATTGCCACGCAAAGTGGAAAAGTCGGCTTTGGATATGTAATTGAAGAAATCATTGAGATTGTCTCCCTCATACGGTGCGTCGAAATAACTTCCGAAGAACAATATCAGCTTATCCACCAACTCCGGACACTCCAATATGTTTTCTTTCAAGTAATTGTTGACCACATGCCACATAAAGCCACCATCCACTACCGTCTTCCTTTCGGTGTCTTTCTTTCGCAGTATGGCATAGCCCGTCTTATGGAAAGTCGTCACCGGGCAATCTATCTTCAGACCCTTATTGATTTTGCTGCGCAATTCCCCGACCGCCTTATTCGTATATGAAATGACCAATATCTGTTCCGGTTTCACCCCTCTTTTTTCCACAAGGTATTTCACCTTCGCAGCCATGGTCGTTGTCTTCCCGGCTCCGGCCCCGGCTACAACCAACGTGTAGTCTTCATCGGACAATACGACCCGTCGCTGTTCCTCATCCAGCTTCACATTAGGGTCCACCCTACGAAGTATCGTATCAAGATAAAGTTTGTCTTTGGCCAAATGCCTCTTGACAAATTCGTCATTGTGCGCTTCAACGACCTTGGAACCCTCCTTACTGCCCAAGTCTTCATACAGGCAAAGGAATCTCTCCATTTTCTTCGGGTCTATACGGTTCTTTTCGCAATACACGTCCAACATCCCCATCTTTTCCAAATTGGACAGACTGACATGCAGCTCTGCATATCTTTCATGAATAGGACGGTAATCGCTTCGGGCTATGAAACGGTCGCTATGCAGTAAAAGTCCGATTTGCCTCTCGAAATCCTCCAAGCGCTTGCTTCCAGTGCATTCTTCACCCTCTGAATGCACCTTTTTTCTCCGGAAAAATATCTTATCCCACTTCCCAACTGACATACTTTGTTTTTCCTATTGGCAAACCGACTTGATTTATTTGGGTGTAAAATTATAAAAAAAGCCACAACCATCCTGTGATACAGCCATTTTTAACAATAAAGGAGGGTGTGTCAAAAGTCCGTGCACATTTCATCGGACACCTTTGCCGGAAAAATCTTCCGGCCTACGTCCTACAAAAAGGGGCATCACCCAATGCTCCCCCATGCTCCCTTTTACCTTCCCGTTGACATAATACATCTCTTGCAAAGGATAGACCTCTTCCAACACCCTCATAAAGGTTTTTATCAACGGATGGGCCGGATCATGAATACGGCTGCGCGACACACTGTCTTTTATAGAAATCGTTATCGCTCCGCTCTTCTGCAACCCCGTCTCATAGTCATATTTAAAACCCTGCACCAAAAATAAAAGACTCTTTCCTTTGTATTCGGGAAACTGTTCATCGGGAAAACGTCGGCGTATTTCCTTGCACATCTCTTGAAAGGACAAGCCACCCACTTTGAAATTCCGGTATGTATGAGAACGTTCTACCCGCCCCTTTCGGATGTCAAGTATACATTCCCTTTCCATATTCCTCATATAGTAATAATGTTCGTAATAGACTTGTTTTCCTTGCCCCAACCGTAAAGGAAGGTCTACCCAACGGGCGTGTATCCGCCCGCGTTTATAATAACGCCCCAACCAGGATTTCAAGGTATCCGTCCCGTAAAAACGGTAGTACGTAGAATCTGCCTCCTTGTCATGGAACTCCACGCTGATTTTATCCAAATACAAACGCTTCCTACGCACCTTCCAATAAGCCGTGTACCCTTCCCAGTTGGCAGTGGTCCACGAACGGCCTTCGGGCAAGAACTTTTTCAAACCTTCATGCACCAAAGAATCAAAATACAAAGGTTTGTCCAACAAATCCCACGTCTGGCGTTTCCACCGAATCACATCTCCGTCCCATCCTGTAGCGTGCAGGGGCATCCACGCAGCCATACACCCCACAAACCACAAGAAAATCCATAAAAACTTACGCATATCCATATCATTTTATATACCTGTGAGACCCGTCCCCAAATAACAGCCGCCATAAAGCATGCGTCCGGACAACAGCCAGCCCCCACCTGTACCTAAACTTATTCCCCGAACTCAACAATCTTCTGCTCCCCCTCATTGGATGCTTTTCCGATACACAAGAGAATAAGCATCACCAAAAAAGGCGTAGTCACAAGGCTGAGAAGGACCCACAAAGCTGCACTGCGTCTACGTTGCTTAGCCATTACCGCCACAAGAACATACAGGCCTACAAACAGACCAAGCCCCAAACATATCCCCAAAATTACAGCTAAGGCAGATACCCACCCGTCATCTTCCGATGTTTTTTTTGCAGCACAACCACCCGTCACCTTGTCCTGCTCATCTTCATTCAAATTATAACCTTTCAATTCAAACTTGATTTTGAACCTCTTGGAATTATAACTTGATTCCGACTTATAATAAGCATAATCCCGACCACGCTCATAAGCCGGTATATCCACCTTCTTGGTCATACCGGGAGCTATATTTACTTCCGAGGAAAAGACTTCATAGTCGAGCGGAGTTCCAGACATATCCAGATAAACTATCTGATACGTTATATTATGAATAACGTCCTTTGTATTATTCTTCAAAGCAAGGGTTCCTTCTGAATCCAACCATCTCTGCTCATACGAAACTATGGTCACAGCATTCAGACTGTCCTTGCTGATAGCGAAAGACGGTAACGACAACAGCAAGACAAGCACTATCAGGATAAGGCTCTTTATTTTCATAAACACCATTCTTTATTTGTTTTCCATAACATCAAAAAAAGAGGGTGTTCCGGCTTGAAACCGGAAAATCCTCTTCTTATACATATACCGGATTATTCAGCCGACGTTTCCACAGCCATCTGGCGGTAGCTATCCAATTGCTCTGCCGTGAACTTGCGGATAAAGTTGAAATGCTTCTCCACCTCGGCCTCGGCATAGTTCACATACACGTTCAGGCTCTTGGCAAACAAATCGGGACGGCGCGTGGCATCCTGCATCAGCAAATGGCACATGATGGTGTCGGCTGCCATCTCCATCAAACGACGGGCCACGAAATCGTGCAGTTCTTGGTTGCCTGCTTCTTTCACGGCGTTCGTACAAGCGTCGAACTTGTTGGCCATCTCCTTCACGCGGTTCATGTAGCCCTCGTATTCCGGAAGCACGGGCTGCTGCTCGAAATCACGGATGGTGGCGATGTATGCCCCATTCGTCACGTAACGGATGGCCGCCACAGTCTGCAACTGGGTCGTACCCTCGTAAATGGAAGTGATACGAGCGTCGCGGTAAATGCGCTGACAAGCATATTCCAACATGAAACCGGAACCTCCGTGCACCTGGATGCCGTCGTAAGCATTCTGGTTGGCGTATTCCGAATTCATACCCTTGGCCAATGGCGTAAAACTGTCGGCCAGTTTGGCAT
>OHIL01000489.1_pt1 | contig 15938 bp, 17 predicted proteins | sample 1568231 | NCBI WGS metagenome assembly OHIL01 (sample SAMEA3879565, study PRJEB24766) | human gut metagenome | biome: human-associated habitat; feature: feces | place: USA | collected 1985/1987 | reverse complement strand
TCAAAATCGTTTCTGTTGGCGCATAGGCCGGACTGGTGATTAGTCGGCTTGTGCGCTTTTTACTTTCTCACGGTTATGCTGAAAACCGAATCTCAAATGACACCGCAGAAGATGGCATAATTAAAACTGATTTGTCCAAGTCGTTATAACTCAACTGCCACATACGTTTTTGATTGAAACTATGTTTTAAGGAGGCAAATGATGAGAACAAAACTTGCAACTTTTTTATTAGCATTGATCTTACTTTTTTCAATGTCTATTCCGGCGCTTGCATACGAGGTCAATGTAACTGGCGGTTACGCGAGTTGCCCTTATTCTTTTAGGCCACATTATTCTTTTAGTACGACATTTAAGGATGCTATGGGAAATGGGGCAAAGGCGTGGGAATCTGCTGGTAAAGGCGTATTAGCTCAAAAAAGCACCTATACGAATGCTTTAACCACATATCCAAAATCTGACGGATACAATAATATTACGATGATCTCAACAACGGCTGACTATTTAGCACAGTGCTCATGGTGGACGAGCAACAATGAAATAACAGAGGCAGATATTAACTTTAATCCTGCCTATTCGTGGTCTTCAAATCCAACCAGTGGTCAGTATGATATTCAAAGTGTTTTTACGCATGAACTTGGACATGCTCTTGGACTTGGGCATTCATCTAATAGCTCTGCTGTAATGCAGGCAACTATTGGTGATGGAGTAAAAAGACGAACGATAAGCAATGATGATATTTTAGGCATCGAGGATATTTACTAATTTAGAGAAGGAGGCTGTGCAGCATTATGAAAAAAATATTTGCCATTATGGTTTCAGCAATCTTAATCCTGTGTATTCTTTCCGGGTGTGGATCTCCGAATGTTTCTAATCCATCCAACGAGAACACACTTCATGTTGCGAATTCCGTAGCGGAGCATAGCATGGAAACACTTATCAATCATGCTGATATTATCGTAGCAGGTAAAGTTTCAGATTCAAGCAAATATGTTATGTCTGCGGATTCAACTTATAAAACTTCAACCGTTAGTATTGATGTCAGCGATGTATATAAGGGCGGTATACTAACTGGGGATTCTGTCACTGTTGAAATAAATACCTATCTTGGTGTAAATGGTGTCATTGCAGAACATGAGCCATTGCCCCCTACCTTTTCATCAAATGATTCAGTTCTTTTATTCTTAGTCGCAAATGATCATGGCTCATACTACATTGCCGGTGTCAACCAAGGCGCATATTTTAAGAGCGTAACGAAGTCTACTGATGCAATACAATATGAGCGTCAAAATCGACTTGGTTTTGGTCCTGAAACATTTATGCTTGCTGATATGCTTGAATATATTGAAAATTGAGGGAGGTTGTTATGAAAAAAAGACTTTTTTCGTTATTGCTTTGCATAACTGTACTTTTTTCTACTGTTTTGGTCGTAGAAGCATCTGCCACAACAGGCACAATGACAGATACAGAAATGCAAAAAATGTATGACTTTATCTTTTCCGAAGAAACGAATAAGCTTATAAATAGTTCTATTGACTTTAATCAATACGGAACTCAAACCGTAAATATAGGAAATGATTTGGCCTATGTTTATATCAATGAGCGTAGTGCTACCCGTTCTGTTGTAAGTGACACTATGACCAGTATTTTCAAAAAAACAAGTAATGGCCAAACTGTTGCTACACTTCGGTTAGCTTGTACATTTACTTATAATGGGTCTACCGTATCTATTTCATCTTCTGATTATCGTGCAACAGCCGATGCTATACCCGACTGGACTTGTACTGCTGATGCTTCTCATTCAAGAGATTCCAGTGGTGATATGTATGTGTCAGCTACTTATGTTCTCTATTACAATGGCAATCAAAATGCAAATGGTTATATGGATATGAGTTGTGATAAAAATGGAAATATCACAAAGCACTATCCTTGGAGTTGATGATTGATAAATAACGAAAGGATAAAATTATGAAAAAGCTTTCTGCGTTTATACTAACTATGGTCATGCTATTGCTGGTAATAGCACCTGTTACAAATGCAAGTGCTCTTGATATTGAAAGCATAGAAAATAGCAAATCTCCATTATGGCAGACGGAATCTTGCGTGACCGAAGTTGATTACGACTATGAATCAGGGATATACTCTGTTTCAGTGTTAGAAGTATCTGTGCTGGATGTTAGGGTTAGAGGTAGTGGATATGTATATAAAAGTGCCACTCATTCCAAATATTTTTATATTATCTCCTCTGGAGAGAAAGTTGCTGAATATACTCTAACCGCAAACTTTAGATATGATAAGGATAATGAGTTAGCAGAGTGTCGTTCAACATCGTATACTGCAAATTCTGTTGTAAATAAGTGGACGGTTTCTGGGGCAAGTTGTGTAGATAATGTTACTTCTGCATTAGGTGCCGGACGAGGTGATTATTCTCTATATTACAATGGAAACATTAACAACACCGATACCATTGTCATTTATTGCGACCATAACGGTGTAATTACAAAGAATTAAATCAAAGTCAAAAGTGTTCGGAAAGTTTTGTGCCGCAGTCGATATGGGCTGCGGCACATTTCATGTCATTATACGAACTTGCAAATTGCACGAAATTAAATGTGCTGTGATAATGATAATGTAAAATAACTTGCGCAAATTGAAAAAAGCATAAAAGAAGACATAGCTTGCAGGCTCTGGTAGAATGAAGTCACGACACACCATTCTGAAAGGAGACAGCAAACTATGTCCGAGAAAATTGTACAGCTAAACGAGGAAGTAATCAAGGGTCAAATCAAGGAATTGGTTCGGGGCAGCGTGGAGGAAACGCTGAACGAGCTGTTGGAACAAGAGGCGGAGTCACTGACGCAGGCCGCCCGCTACGAGCGCAGCGTTCAACAGAGGCACGGCTGATACTGTGTTCCTCCGCAAGCCGCTGGGCTGTCTTTTTGTGCTCAGTTGCTAAGTCCTCATTTTGAGGACTTAGCTCATACTGGTTTCCTCTATAACCATCACTGGCTCCGTTCATGTCTTTTCTCAATATCTCGGAATAGCGGGGCGGAGGCTGTCTTTATGTGATGTTTTGTGGTCTGCTTCTTTATCAGTCATGGGCATTAGCCCCCGGATTGTCGTTTCCGTATCCTTCCAGCAGGTTAATGACGCCCCAGATTCCGAGACCTGCGCCAAGGGCGATGACCAAAGTTTGCAAAACATCGACTGCGCTATTGAAGAAATCCATATTTTATGTGCCGGAATCGTTTCTTTATGGTTTTTACGATGGAAACCGCAAAGCCGGAATGAGCTGGCCGCTGTGTGCGGCTGTCGATTCCGGCTTCTCCTTTCAAATTTTCGGTTGTGCTTTCCTCCGACTTTGCGTTTCGCGTGTGTCTGCTGCATTGTCGGCGTCCTCCTTTACGGAATGGGTGTCTGATCTATATATAAAAATCCGCCAAATCAGGCGGATTCTGAACCTGCGGCCGCGCCCGCGTCAAAAACCTCAAATTCCTCCTCCGGCTTCAGCTTGAGCTTTGTGGAGAGGAATTTCTCAATGTCAAAGGCGTTCTTGGGATTCGCGTCCGAAAGATACTTGTAGTTGGGGTGTTTTGTGATGTCGTATTTGTCGGATAGAAACGGCCTGACGCCGCGCAGCTGCAAGATACACTTGCCGCCGTTAAGAACGGCAAGCTCATCCTGACTCATCAGCTCCTTGCCGAGCTTCTGATAGTTCAGGCTGTGGGAAACCTCTCTGCCGCGGCTTTCGCCGGTGTTGAAGTGGAGTAGGGAGGCACCGCCTTGCCATATTACTATGGTAGGTTTGCACCACCCTCTCCAGGAACCGGACTTACATCTCTCAATGTATCCGGCTCTGTTATCGTTCGGTCAGTAGTTACTCACTGGTTGTGGATTGCAACATGGCATTTTTTGCACACAACCAGCGTTTTACGCCGTTTTGCAATCATTGCAACCTCCCATGCCTGCTTGCCCTTAAGGTTTTTGAGCTTGTTGACATGGTGAACTTCGTAACAATCGCTCTCGGTCGTACCGCATAGCTCACAGACCTTTGCTTTCAATCTCTGCTCCAAGGCTGTTCGGGAATATCCGTACTCCACCGCAGCATTGCATACGATGTCCGTCGGATTGGCCTTATCCTTGCAATCGGAGTATTTTGCAAAATAGCATCGTTTTTGCCCCGTTGTGGTTTCGTAGGGGATTCCCCATTCTCCGTTGTGGTCTTTGAACTTCTCAACCACCTTGGATATGGTGCATTTATGCTTACTTGCGAGGGTTTTGAGGCAACTGTATTCCATGAGATAGGAAAAGTAGCACAGTTTATAAAAATTGCTGGCAATTCCATAGTAGTTGCAGATTCCCCGTAATTCCGCATTGTAGGCAGAAACGATTTCCAAATCTGTGAGTCGCAAAAGAGATTTACGGCGGACAGGCATGAGTTTCCCATCCGGTTTCTGTATCGCAATTTCCTTGGCGAAAATGAAGCTGTGAATCTTATCATCGAATGGGATAGACAGTTCACAGGAATTGTTGAGGGTGCGTTTTGTCTTTTTGCCCGGCCCACCATGCTTGATAATGCTGCTTCTGCGAACACGAACATCGTACCCCAAAAATCTTGCCCTTTCGCTGCTGTGAGTTATGAGTGTTTTTTCTTCGCTGAGTTCCATCTTTAAGGTTTCACGGATAAACTCAGAAAGTTTACTCTTTATCCACTGGCAGTCCTCTTGACTTCCTTTCACACCGAGAATAAAGTCATCCGCATAGCGGATATACTTGATGCACTTTTTTGTCTGAGCTGTACAGGGCATTTTCAGCATGAGCTTCCGCTTTTCGTTGTATTCGGAAAGCAGTTGTTCTCTTTCTGCCCCGGTGCGTCTGCCGATGTGATAGGAAAGTTTCTGGAGGTCATTGCTTAGGAGGCGATATTCTGTCCTGACAGGTTCTTGCCCATGGGTATCAAATTCGCTTTTCAGCTTCATTACAAATTTGTCCAACTCATGCAGATAGATGTTGGCAAGGAGCGGAGAAATGATACCGCCCTGTGGAGTACCACTGTAGGTTTTGTGATATTTCCAATCCTCCAAATATCCAGCCTTTAGAAATTTGTAAATCAGCTTTATCAACCGGGCATCCTTGATTTTGCTATGAATCAAGCCTACAAGAACGCTGTGGTCGATATTGTCAAAGCACCCTTTGATGTCACCCTCCACGAACCAACGCATACCATTGAACTCCATTTTTAAGGATTTCAGTGCAGTATGGCAGCTCCTTTTGGGTCTGAATCCATGGGAAACTGGCAAGAAAACAGGCTCATACACCGCTTCGAGAACCATCCGCAGAACTTCCTGTACCAGCTTATCTGTGAATGTCGGGATTCCCAGAGGCCGCTTTTTCTTGGGATTGTTCTTCTTCTTGATATAGGTTCTTCTGACGGGTGTGGGCTGATAGGTTTCATCAGCGAGCCTTTGGATGATATTTGCGATTTTGGTTTCGCTGAATCCATCTGCCGTGTCATCGTTTGCACCCTTAGTTGCGGCACCGCTGTTGGCATACAGATTTTTATATGCCAGAAAATACAGGTCTGACCTCAGCATATAGCGGTACAGTCTGGTGAAAATTTCATCTTTATTTGCGAGTGAGTTTCTACTGATTCTTGCTAAAATTTCGGTTGTTGGTTGCATTTTGAGGTTTTCCTCCCTAATCAACTTTTCTTTTAGTACACAATAACTACGCCCCTTCGCCATGTGAGGGTCATTACCCCTCTCGGACTACTACGGGCGTTCCGTGCCCATGCAGGATTTTCAGGCTCTACAGCCATAGCCGAATTTTCACCTCCTTCGGTTGGCGTTCCTGTTTAGGGCATCCCCAGTTAGCGTTGAGCATAGGCAAATGTGGATTGTCGGTCTCCGCTTTCGTTTCCTTGCCGTAGGTTCTCCTACAGATTGCACACCGTTTTTTGATAACCGATTGATTGACACCTATAACCAATCGCCAGTGTGCCAGAGGTTACAGATACTTTCCTCCGTCTGACCGATAACAGAAATTAGAAACTTGCGTTCAGTAAACCCAACTTAAGCCTCATATCCACTTAACATTGCAGTTCAGTCGCACCAAGTTATCTTTAGGTGACTTACTGCTTTCCTGCCGTGCTGTGTTCCCGTTTCAGCTTTCGCCTTTCGGTCAGGCAGGTTGTTTCCCGTGTTATCTTACGGGGTAGTGCCTTACATTACTTTGCTCAACGCCCTATCTGGGCGCACGGTGTCAATGGTTTCCTTGCCCAGCGCGGCGGACAGCTCCTTTAATGTGGTCGGCTCCTTGCCGCCGAGGAACACGGAGCTGTCGCAGTTGCCGATGATGGTGTCGCAGTTGTCCTTGTAGAGCGCCTTGAGCTGGCTCTGTGCCTGCAAAACAAGGCAGGCGGAGATCTCGCGGCTGCGGATGGTGGCCATCAGCTTCTCCAGCTTGGGAATCTGCCCGATGTTGGCGCACTCGTCGATGAGGCAGCGCACATGGACGGGGAGCCTGCCGCCGTACACGTCGTCGGCCTTTTCGCACAGCAGGTTGAATAACTGGCTGTAAATCATGGAAATGAGGAAGTTGAAGGTGCTGTCGGTGTCGCTCATGATGAGAAACAGCGCCGTTTTCCGGTCGCCCAGGGTGTCCAGCTCCAGCTCGTCGTACATGGTGATCTCCCGCAGCTCCTGGATATCGAAGGGCGCAAGGCGCGCGCCGCAGGAAATATTGATCGACTTAGCTGTTTTGCCCGCCGCTAATTTGTATTTTTTATATTGCCGCACGGCGAAGTGATTCGGCTCACGGCTTGCCAGCTCCTTGAAGGCCAGATCCACGTTGTTCTCAAAGGTCTCATCGTCCTCGCGCACCTCCATGGCGTTGATGAACTCGATGAGCGTGGCGAAGTTCTGTTCCTCCTCCGGGGCTTCGTAGTGGATATACCCGATGAGCGCCGTGTAGAGCAGCGTCTCGGCCTTCTGCCAGAAATCGTCCCCGGATTTCCCGTCCCCCTTGGTGTTGGCGATGAGGGTCGTGACCAGCTTCAGAATATCCTTCTCACTGTGGATATACGCAAAGGGGTTGTAGTGGTGGGACTTCTTGAAGTTGATGGAATTGAATATCTTCACCTTGTAGCCATTACGGAGCATGAGCTTTCCGCACTCCACGGCGATGCTGCCCTTCGGATCGGTGACAACGTATGAACTGTGTAATTGCATGAGGTTTGGCTTAATGAAAAACCGCGTCTTGCCGCTGCCGGAGCCGCCCACCACCAGCACGTTTTTGTTCCGCGCCGTCTTGGGGTCTTTGGGACGGTTGGACATCATGAGCCGCTCGGTCTGGGTGAGAATGACGTTGTTCTCAAACTTCGGATCGACGTAAGGGGCGATATCCTCGGGCCTGCCCCAACGGGCAGAGCCGTATTCCAGATTTTTGCGGAATTTCTTGGCGTTTTTGCCCTTGACGTACACGATAAGCCGAATGAGCAGAGCGGCAGCAACGCCCACGCACAGGTCGATGGGGTGGAAGCTGGGCAGCGCCGATTGGAACGCGGCGGCAAAGCCCTCCATGAGGTGCAGCGCCTTTCCCGAGAAATCCATGCCGGGGGCAAGCCTCCACGCCTGCCCCAGCTTGGTGGCAAAGAGGGCGATAAAGACATACGGGATATTGGGCAGCAGGAACTTCTTGATATTCAGAGGTTTCTTCATATCGTGATGCCCCTGTTCTGATTTCGGGATTTCCCCGGCGTAATGGCCTGAACCTTCGCCTTGAGTGCTTGCAGATGCGCCAGCACGGAGGGACGGTTCTGCGCTTTGGCGGCGCGTTTAAGCTCATATGCCGTGTATTCCTTGAACGCCGCCGTCAGTGCGTCCGCGTCCCTCGCCTTAAAGAACACAAAGTATTTCGGCGGTGAAACGCTGCGGTCTTTCTTAACGGCAAAATCCACGCCGTATTTCCGGGCTATGCGCTCAAAGCCTTTGATATTGCTGTTGGTGATCTCAATGTTGGATACACCCTGATTCTGCCCTATGAGCTGCCTCACCGTCTGCTTGCCGCTGGGCTTTTCCGGCGCGGCACGCGCCTTTTCCATGGCTTTGCTCTTCTTTTCGGAAAGATATTTATCCATCCCGGCCTTCAGCTCCCGTGCGGTCAGCTTGACGGCGGAGATGATCAGAGTGACAGTTCTGTTTTCAATTTCTTCCTGCATGAGTTTTTCCTCCTTCCGTTCGCATTGGGATTGGTGTTATCATCGCTCTGTCACCGGAGCGGTCTTGCCTTTGCCCGCAGCCTTGGCGGGCTCGGTGGGGATCGCCATAATCTTGCTGCCCATCTTCAAAAAGGCTTCCGGCTGACGGAACTTTTCCTCGTATTTCTGTTGCAGCTCCTTCGGCAGAGACGCAAAGTTCTCATCCCCCAGACCGCAGATGAAGAATTTGCCGGCCACAATATCGTAAATATCGCCGTCCCCGTCCCGCAGGGCGCGGTTCAGGGGCTTGCCCTCCAGCTTGGCTTCCTCCCCGCAGATCAGCGCCACGGGGTCGTCATATGGGTAGACCGCCTCGATATAGCCGTCCACCGCCTTCTGCAAGGAGGCAAGGTCGGAGCCGATACGCTCCACGCGCGGGTACTGTCCCGGCTCCACCATGAGCACATCGATGGTGTCGTCCTGCGCTCTTTCGGCGGAGATTTCTTTGCCGTCATTGCTCTCAAACTCCACCTCCACAAAATTGTCCGCATCCAGAATATGATCCCCGGCGTGCCACTGGTCGCTTACCATCTGTTGGGCTTCCTCTTTGGAAGAAGCCTCCACGGACACGGTGAGCTTCAGCGTTTCGGTGATGGTCACGTCAAATTCCTTCATGCGCGCCGCCTCCCTCGTCGGTCTCCTCCGAAAAAAGCGGAAGAAAAAACGCCGCCAATGCCTTTACCGCCGCTTCCGCTTCTTCGGCGGTCGGGCCGATCTGTTCGCCGCCGTCCTCCGCATCCGGTACAGCCTCATGCGGTGCTTCGAGGGCGTCGTCGAAATTGTCGTCATACACGCCGCACCCGTCGCAGCAGTCGCAGTGGATGTGTACGTCGCCGTAGATGTTGATGGTTACGTTCATGGATAAACCTGCCTTTCTCAGCGCTCGTTCCGGCGCTGCTGTTTTTTCTGCCACTGCTCCAGCAGCTTGATGATGGTCTGCTGCATTTGCAGGGGCGTGTAGCTTCGGGGAAAGTATTTGCGGAGGGTATCGCTGCTCAGCGTGATGCGCTCCTGTTCCTCCTTCTTTTCCTCGGACATGATGGAGCGCATGGCCTCCTTCGTGCATTTTCCCTCCCGGCTGAGCTTCTTGAGCCGCTGTGCCTGGGAAAGCGAGGGCGTGTTCTGGGAATAGTCCATTGCGTCCAGAAACTGCTTCTGCTCGTCATGGGTGAGGTATGACAGCTCCACGGCGGGGCTGAACGCGATCTCCTTGCTGTCCACCTTTTTCTGCACCTCCGGCAGAAGCTCGGTGAGACGGATATAGCGTTGCACTTGTGTCTTACTTTCACCTGCATCTTCTGCAACCTTTTGGATGGATTTTTTGGAATCTAACTTGTGCCCAACTTGGTCACAAGTTAAATCCACCCGTTTTCCCTGATGTTTCAACGCTTCCAGCTTCATTTTGTACGCCTGCGCCCGCTCCATGGGGCTGATGGTTTCCCGCTGCAAATTGCTGTCCACCATGAGGATCACCGCCTCGTCGTCGTCAAGATTGCGGACGATGGCCGGTATGGTTTTCAGCCCCGCAAGGTCTGCGGCATGGAGCCGCCTGTGTCCGGCTACCATCTCGTATCCGCCCTCCGGTGCGGGGCGGATGATGGCGGGGTTGAGAACGCCCACCTGCATGATGCTGTCGATGGTCTGCTGCATGAGCTCGTCGTCCGTCACCTTGAAGGGGTGGTTCTTGAAGGGACGAATCTCTGACAGCGGTATCTGCTGTACCTGTTCGTTGGGTTTCTGTTTCGGCACGGTCGCATCACCTCCTGAAAATGCCAAAGCCGCAGGCAATAACCTGCGGCTCAGATGAATCCCTCCGACATATCGTGGCTGACAAGGCTTCGGTAGTAGTTCCCGATGGTCAGAGGGGCGTTATACAGCGTGGCTAAAAGATACTGGCGCATATTGCGGATGCGGGTGGTGTTTTCCTTCAGCCCGCCCACCACAAAGCGGATGTGCTCGCTGTTCAGCTTCAAAAACCGGCTCCTGACCACCTCGGCGGGCTTATCGTCGCCGGAAATGCGGACGGAGCTTTTCGTCGTACAGACCACATCCACCAGCAGCTCCAGGATTTCTTCCAGCGTGTCCTGCTCGTATGGATAGTCTGTCAGGAGTGCGTCGTAGGCGATGTTCTCCGCAATAAGCTCTCTGTACCGCTCTCTCAGAGCCGCTTCGTTTCCTTTCGCTTCCCGCCCGTGATCCCTCCTGAACGAAGTGAAGGGAAAGGAATCAGTATCACTAAAATCAGTATCATTATTCTCAGTATTATTAGATCGTGATTTTAACGATTCTTGATCCGTGATTTTCACTGCTCCTGAATCGTGATTTTCACGGTTCTGGAATCGTGATTCCGGGGAGGGCGCGGTGCTGCCCGATGCGTTATCCACATGGTTATCCACAAAGTTCTTGACGTAGATGAGGTTGGGCTTGCCCAGCCCCTGCCGCTTGCGCTCGATAAGGCGGCATTTGCTCTCCAGCTCATGCAGCAGCTTTCCGGCCTTCTGGTCGGCGCAGCCCAGGGCGGTCATGACCTCCTCGATGGTGAAGATGATATACACACGTCCTTCTTTATCCAGCCAGCCGTTCTTGCAGCTCAGGCTCATACGGTCAAGGAGCAGACCGTAGAGCACCTTGGCTTCTGCGGAAACGCTTCTGAACCGTTCCTCCGTGAACAGCACCTTGGGGATACGGTAAAAGGAGAACTGTTCCGCTTCCGCGCCGTAGAAATAGTCATACATGGCTTCTGTCACGCTCCTTTGGAAGCCCTGCGGCGCGCATGACCTCTTTGGTACACCATCCGATGCAGGGGGCAGCCCTTCCGTAGGGACAGCCCTCGCACTCCGAAACGGGAGCGGTGCTGTCCGTAGCTGCTTCGTAAACTTGTTCTATGCCGTTCCGTCTTGCGGGCTTTTGCGGGACGGGACAGCAGCAGCCGTCCGGGTAGACGCAGCCCTTTAGCTTCCCTTTCCGGTACAGGCAGTACCGGCAGTCATATACGTTGTAGCCCCACGACTTCCCATATGCTTTCACAATAACACCTCCTTCGCCCGCATCTGGGCATAAAAATAGCGCGCCTGCCGACCCAAGCGCCACTTTGGGTAACAGACGCGCTATGTACTGATTATTGCAAGGATGTCGTCTCCTTACCGGGAGATGAACCGAGCAATAGCTGCTGAAATTGACGGTTTCAAGAGGGCGGAATACAAGTAATTTCGCTGTTCGGGTGTCCTAAAACCATTGATATTACTGTGTTTTTTGAAAAATGCTGTATCACCACTCGCACCATGAAAAAAGCATTTGCGGTTGCAAATGCTTTTTTCAGTGAAATTCGTTCCTTTGGAACGAGTGAAATATCTTCGATGTGAAATATTTGCTCCGCAAATGTGAAATACGCCTGCGGCGCGTGGAGAACGAATTTTATTTCACATTGCGACGAAGGAGCAATATTTCACATTTGCCGTAAGGCAAACATTTCACATCCTGCGTCAGCAGGATATTTCACAGGAGTTATATTTATAAAACGCAGGCAATGTAGCTTTTAGACATTGTAGAAGCTATAAGCAGTATTTTTGCAGAGGATTGCAAATGCTTTTTTCAGTGAAATTTGTTCCGTCGGAACGAGTGAAATATCTTCGATGTGAAATATTTGCTCCGTAAATGTGAAATACGCCTGCGGCGTGTGAAATCGCTGCGGCGGTGAGGATTTATTTCATTTCACTTGATGCGAAGCGTCAAATTTCACAATTTGCAGAGCAAATTATTTCACCGTGAGCGAAGCAAACAGCAACATTTCGAAGCGCAAGCGACATCATCGGGCGCACAGCGTCGGCGTCATTGAACAATGTTCGGATTTATGATACACTGTCCATATAAACAGGTGATACGAATATAAAAGAAAAATAGACTTGCAGAATTATCTGTGACCTTCTCCGTTCAGATTATTAAACTTGTAAAAGGCCTGAAATAAAAGCACGAAACCGTGATTTCCAATCGGTTCGGCCGTTCCGGTATCTATTTCGGCGCGAACACCCGGAAGTCGGAGCCGATAGGGGAGTAATGCGTCCTAAAAGGCAGCGTCAATGCTTTAAATTGAAATTCTGACATGCTTTATCCCGATGCGGTTATGCACTGCATCGGGATTTTTCGCGCAATAATTTGTATTTTTCCGTCGCCAAATAAAAATCGAGCGGCCGCCGAAGCGACCGCTCTTTTCAGTGTGCCGAAAGATTAGCTTTCTTCTCTCTTCTTTTTCTTGCTGACAACAGTGCCTATTGCAGCACCGCCGCCGATTACCAGAGCCGCAGCCCAGAGGAGTACGTTAGTCGTATCACCTGTGTCGGGTACTTCGGTTGCGCCGGGCTTGTCAGACGTGCCGGGCTTGTCGGGTGTGCCGGGCTTGTCGGGTGTACCGGGCTTATCGGGTGTACCGGGTTTGTCGGGCTTGTCAGGTTTCGGGAAATCGGGCTTCGGGATGTCGGGCAGTGTGGGCTTGTCGCCCTCGGTGCCGTCGGACTCGAATATGGCTTCGAGTATAACGTTCTCTGCGGGCATCTCGAATGTGGTAACGCTCTTGTTCTCTAACTTAACGCCGCCCTTGACGACCTTCCACTCCTTGAACTTGTAGCCGGGCTTCGCAATGGCAACGACCGTTACCTTTGTGCCTGCCTCGGAGTAAGGCGGATATGCAGCGCCTACGCCGTTTCCGTCAGTCTTGACCAATACGAAATGTATGTCGCGCTTAACGTTCATGTCGTCATCGTTCGGAGCGTCCTTGATTTCCGCAAAGATAGCCTTAACGGTGACATCCTCATCGGGCATAACGAACTTGTTGTCCTTTATCTCGACATTGCCTCTGATGACCTGCCACTCCTTGAAGTAGTAGCCGTCATTGCCCTTGGCGGTGAGAACTATCTCGGTGCCTGCGATAGCATCGGTTGCGGAAGCAGAAGCGGTGCCGTTCTTATCGGTCAGAACAACGATCTTGTGCTCTGCGGCGAATATGGCCTTAACTTCAACATCCTCGTCGGGCATTATGAACTTGTTGTCCTTTATCTCGACGTTGCCCTTTATGACCTGCCACTCCTTGAAGGCATAGCCTTCCTTGGGGGCAGCGGTGAGGGTTATCTCATCGCCGTTGACAGCCGTTGCTTTATCGGCGGAAGCTTCGCCGTTACCGTCGGTGGTAACTTTGATAGCGCTCTCCTTGGAGAAGATAACCTCGATAACAACATCCTCGTCGGGCATGATGAACTTGTCGCTGGCGATTGTGATATCGCCCTCAACGACCTTCCAGCCTGCGAAGAAATAGCCGCTGTCGGGCTCTGCGGTAAGAACTATCTCAGTGCCGGCAATAGCAGTCTTGGGGTTGGAGTAAGCCTTGCCCATCTTGGAGGGCTTTACGGTGATCTTGTGCTCAACGGGGATCTTCTCGAAGACCGCATTGATAACAACGTCCGTGTCGGGCATAACGAACTTGTCGTCTGCTATCTCAATCTGACCCTCAACAACTTCCCACTTCAGGAATCTGAAGCCCTCGTTGGCTTCTGCGGTAAGGGTGATTTCCGTGCCTGCGAAAGCGGTTTCCGCGGATGCGGTTGCAGTGCCGTTTTCGGTTGTAACGGTGATTGCGTGTGCAACGGGATCAACTTCGGGCTGATCGGGATCTGCGGAGACTGTGAAAACCAGTCCGAACAGCATGAGGCAGCAAAGCAGCATGCTTAAAATTCGCTTTTTCATTTTTTTTGTTCCTCCGATTTGTTGTTTTTTTTAAAAGTTTTCCCCCGTGCGTTTTCGTGCGGAGGGAGTTGCCGTCCGGCTTGTCCGGTTCGGCAAGTTGCAGTTTTGTCTGCTACATATCACCGCCTTTTCAAAACGCAAAGACTCGGGACAGGATCTGAAAGCCCGACTCCTGCGAAGTTCTATTTATTTTCTATTATACAAAAAGACCTAAATCGCAATAAAAGGACGAATACTTTTCGGATTGCACCGAAAAAAACAATCGTCTCATATCCGGTTATTGCAGAGTCTCCCGTATGAACTTTTGGGCTGTACGCGGTTTGCGAAGCCTCGGCAAAAAAATAGAACAGCTTGCGTTTTTTTTGTTATTTTACAAATATATTATATCATTTTGTAAAGAAAAGTGCAAGTGATTTAATAAAAACTATATACTTTGTTATAACGTAGTTTATAAAATTTCATTATATTTTAAGTTATATAATTCTTAGCGCCTCGAGCACCGATTTTTGATTTTCGAAGTTCGGAATTATCATGTCCGCGCCCGCGGAAATGAGCCTTGCGCGCTTCTTTTCGTCTATGCCGTCGCCGGTTTTTTCGTCCGTCGCCGCGCCGACCGCATAGCCGCCGAGCTTCGCCGTGAGCTCAATTTCGACGAACCCGTCGCCGAAGGTGACAAGCTCCTCAGGGTCGAGCTTCTGCTCATCTATCATATTCTTTATGACCGCCTCCTTCGAGCAGTCGAGCAGCGCGTCCCTCGCTCCGTGGATGCCGCCGTCGAACAGCTCCCGAACGCCTATGAGCGACGCCTCGTATATCACGTCATCCTCGTCCGTGCCGCTTGCGAGAAAGCATCTTATCCCCGTGTCTCTGAGCGCCCTTACGAATTCGACCGACCCCTTGACCGCAAGGCTGTCGGGAGAGAGCGCGCCGCTTTCGAGCCCTCTCTTCCTGTCGGCTATCCGCATTTCGAGCCTGCGCAGATATTCCTTTTTATATTCGCCCGGGTCAACGTGCTTCCCGCCGCGGCGAACGACCGCCTCGTCAAGCGCGATGCATTGGAATATGGTCTGTTTGCCCGTCAAGCGGTCGACAAATTCGGTCACCTCTTCGCGTATGCCGTCCTCGCTCTCGCCAGTGCCGAGCGCCTCTATGACCTCGCAGAAATAGGGAACCATGACCTTTTGCCAGCCCTCGCGGATAAGGCTTATCGTGCCGTCGAAATCGAACAGGGCGCATTTGAAGCCCGCGCCGGTGTATTCTTTTATTGTTTCAATTGAAAAACTCATCTCAATGCCTCTTGTTTTTTATTTTGCGAGCGCCTCTATTTCCTCGGGCGACGCGGTGCCCGTGACGCCTATCTTCCTGACCGTTACGCCGGATGCGAGTGACGCGAATTCCGCCGCCGTTTTGAAATCGGCCTTTGCCGCCAACGCCGCGGAAAAAGCGGAGAGCGAGGTGTCACCCGCGCCGCAGATATCAATCTCGCCTTTATAGAGTACTGCCTCGACTGTCTCTGCAACGTTTCCGTCCGTCACCGCCGAGCCGTGCTTTCCAAGTGTGCAGAAAACGGTCGAGCGGTTCTTTTTCGCAAGCAGCTTCGCCGCCTTGATAAACTCGTCATATCCCGCGTCCGCGTAGCCCTCGTTATTATAGACCGCGCGCCAGCATTCGACCTCGTTGGGCTTCAATATGCAGTCGGTATATTCGCCGATGCTGCAGCGGCTGTCCGCAACGACGGTGAGCCCCGCCCTTGCAAGGGCGATTATCTCATCGCGCACGCGCTTTGTTATTATGCCGAACATGAACTGATCGGCAACGCACAGCACGTCGATATTCTCGGCGACTTTTCGTAGGTTTTCAATGACCCTGTCCTCAGTCTCCTCTGATATCGGCTCGTAGTTGCCGAAGTCGAGACGCGGGTCCTCGTACTCAAGCTCCGATATGCCCTTTC
>OHIL01000486.1_pt1 | contig 15998 bp, 6 predicted proteins | sample 1568231 | NCBI WGS metagenome assembly OHIL01 (sample SAMEA3879565, study PRJEB24766) | human gut metagenome | biome: human-associated habitat; feature: feces | place: USA | collected 1985/1987 | reverse complement strand
TGAATGGTATACAGCCGTTCCGCCGCTTTGTCGTTGGGATACTGGCCTGACACCTATTGATTATTTTGGCCGTACTATGGTGGCTGAAACATCGGACAACGTGAAAGTTGGTGTTATCATGGTGGCTATGGGTGGTGCAGGTATTGATGCTTTCGATAAGGAAAATTATAAAAAATATTACGGTGAAGCCGATGACTGGCAAAAAGGGTTGATGAATATTTATGGAGGTAATCCTTACGCCAAACTGGTGGAGATGGCAAAAATAGCCAAACAATCCGGGGTTATCAAAGGTATTTTGCTACATCAGGGTGAAACCAACAATATGCAAGAGGATTGGCCGATGAAGGTGAACAAGATTTATACCGACCTGTTGAAAGATCTCACACTCAATAGTGATACTGTTCCTCTGCTGATTGGGGAAATGTTGACCGAAGAGCAAGGAGGGATTTGCCATGGTATGAACAGCATCATTGCCAAGATGCCCTCATTGGTGAAAAATGCCCATGTGATTTCAGCTGAAGGATGCCCCGGCAAAGAAGACGGGCTTCATTTCACGGCCGAAGGCTATCGGGAGTTGGGTAAGAGGTATGCCCAAAAGATGCTTCAATTACTTGTTTTGGATAAGGCGGAAGGAATGCCCAAATTGCATATCGAAGGCCGGTATTTGAAAGATAGTGAAGGTAATATAGTCAATTTGCATGGTTTTGCACAGACATATAGTCCTTACTTCAATGAAAGCATGTGGAGCAACTATGATGTGGATGCTTGTTTGAGATACAATCAGGGGCTGGTTCGTAGAATGCTTGCTGCTGGTTGGGAGATGGATTTTATTCGTTTACATATGGATCCTTATTGGAGCAATACGCCGGGCTGTCAAGCGACAGGTGAAAATGATATCCATTGTTTTGAAGAAGCCCGCTTTAAGAAATATCTGGATCAGGTTTTTGTTCCGATGGCAGAATATGCGATTTCAAAAGGTATGTATGTAGTCATGCGTCCTCCTGGAGTATGTCCGGAAGAAATTGCTGTGGATGATGATTACAATGAATATCTTGTAACTGTATGGGATATTGTTTCCAAGCATCCCAAAATCAAAAACAATTCGCATATTATGTTCGAGTTGGCCAATGAGCCGGTACGTATCGTTGGTTCCGATGGTATTGCCGGAGGAGATGGAGATCCTTGTTTTACCAGCCTCAAGAAATATTTCCAGAAGGTAGTCGATGCTATCCGTGCAAATGCCGATAACATTATTTGGGTTCCCGGATTGGGTTATCAGTCTAATTATAGTGGTTATGCTAATCATCGTATAGAGGGAGATAACATTGGTTATGCGGTGCATTTATATCCGGGGTGGATGAACAGTGACGGAGAAAATGGTGACGGTGGCTCCAGTACAGGTGGTTACCAACCTTTCCAGAACGGATGGGATAGGCAAGTAGGCCCGGTGGCGGATTTTGCACCCATCATTATTACGGAGATGGACTGGGCTCCTGCTAGATATGATGCTTCGTGGGGAAAAGCCATTACTGGAACGTTAGGAGGACCGGGGTTCGGTGCCAATTTTAAATATATTGTTGATAACGCAGGCAATGTAAGTTGGTTGCTTTTCACTAGCCCGCATTTATTGGCCGACTTCAAAGATGTACCTGGTACACCGGGAGCTTATACGTTCTTGGATGATCCGCAAGCTTGTCCATGGCCTATTTATCATTGGTATCAAGATTATAGAAAAGGGACTTCCGATACTGGTGCTTTGAAAGATATTACAGTTGAAGGAGCCGAAGCAGGTATTACTTTAACTACCGGAAGTAGTTCGTACCTGATGGTTTATGCCAACTACGAAGATGGAAGTACTTCTATTGTTTCTTCTAAAGCTTCATTCTCCTGTTCAGATCCTTCTATCATCAGCATAGATGGAACGGGTAAGATGACTGCTCTCAAAGATGGAAATGTAACCATTACGGTGACTTATGGAGAGGCATCCGGCATAAAAACAGCTACGGTGGCAGTTCATGCTACCACTTTCCCACTGTCGGCAGATGCGTTCAATCCGAGTATATGGGAAACTGGAACATACGATGAAACGACACATACCTTAATCACGGGTTCATATGGATTCGGTGGTTGGGAATATACTAATGGCGTAGATTTGTCTGGTTACAAGTACCTAGTTGTCAAATTAGGAAATGACAATACCGCTGATGTAAAATTCCGTTTATTTGATAAGGGATACTGGGAAGGAGCTGCTTCTTATGCTTTTGGTAATTCACGTAAAGTGGTGGTGGAACTTAAGAAGATGAAGAAAGAAGATTCTGGAGCTATATTGAGTCCGAAATCTATAAAGATCATTGGGTTCTGGTCCAATGGAGGAAAGCCTATTATTATTAATGATATCTATTTGAGTAATGATGACGCTGAAAACCCTGTTAAAGATTATTTCTCATTTGATAACCTCAATCCGAATATATGGGACCCGAATCAACCGACTGGTTCTTTTGAACCCAAGACTGGTACATTGATTACTGGTTCATATGGCTTTGGTGGATGGGAATACGATAGTGCCGTTGATTTCTCCGGTTATCACTATTTGGTGGCCGAGCTGGGTGAAGGAACGGAAGCTACGGATGTTGCTTTTCGGGTTTTCGATAAAGGATATTGGGATGGAGAGGCAGCCAGTGTCACATTTAACAATTCCCGTACTGCTGTCATCGATCTGAAGAGTTTGTCGAAGAATGGATCAAAAGTAGATCCATCTCTCAAAATTGTCGGGTTCTGGTCGAGCGGTGGTAAGAAAATAGTTATAAAGAGAGTCTATCTGACGGATATTGTAGAACAACCAGGTGATTTCTCTTTTGATGACTTCAACCCTAGTATCTGGGAAACAGGCTCATTTGATAGAAAAACGCATACTTTTATTGCCGGTCAGTATGGTTTCGGAGGTTGGCAGTATTCTGCTGGCAAGGATTTGTCTACTCACAAATATCTGGTAGCCGAATTGGTCAGCATGGAGGATACCGATGATGTTGCTTTCCGGATTTTTGATGAAGGTTATTGGAATGGGGCAGCTGGGGATGTCAAAGTAGATAAAACGACTTTGCGTGCTGTTATTGATCTTACTAATTTGTCAAAGGAGAAGGACGGTGTACTAACAAAAGTTTCTCCAAATTCTATTAAGATTATTGGTTTTTGGTCTATGGGAGGCAAAGAAGTAGTTATTAATAGAGTTTATTTAACAGATACAAAGGCGAAATAGCTTTTGGAAAAATAAATAAACCGTTTGAATGAAGAGGTTATCCGTAGTGGGTAGCCTCTTTATTCAATATGTAACGTGGAGATATGTATTAGAAACATAATAATATGGTGCATTGGAAAAAGATGCGTTCTTTTGCATATATGTTTGATTGACTGTTAATTCAGACCTGCGGGAAGTCGTAGGTTTTTCAAAGCTAATAAAATGAATATGAAAAAGATAATTTTAGTAAGTTGTTTATTGTGTGTAAGCATATTCGCATTTACACAAGATAAGAATTTCCATATTTACCTTTGTTTGGGACAATCAAATATGGAAGGAAATGCAAAAGTTGAGACACAGGATACGTGTAATGTTAATGAACGTTTTCTGGTGATGGCAGCTGTTGACTGTCCGTCTTTAGGGCGTATCGAAGGAGAATGGTATAAGGCGGTTCCTCCGTTGGTACGTTGCTATACAGGATTGACGCCGGCAGATTATTTCGGGCGTACATTGGTAGAAAGATTACCTGATAATATAAAAGTGGGTGTCATTAATGTAGCTGTGGGTGGTTGTAGGATTGAATTATTCAATGAAGAGCATTGTGAAGAATATATTGCTTCTCAACCGGAATGGATGAAAAATAGTACAAAAGCCTATGATAATAACCCTTACCGCAGACTAAAGGAGTTAGCAAGAAAAGCGCAGAAAGCGGGCGTAATTAAAGGTATCCTATTACATCAGGGTGAATCTAACACCGGTGATAAAGATTGGCCTCAAAAGGTGAAGAGGGTATATGAAAACCTGTTGAGAGATCTGAATCTTCAGGCAAAAGATGTGCCTTTGCTGGTGGGAGAAGTGGTACATGCCGATCAGAATGGTAAGTGTGCAAGCATGAATGAAATAATCAATACCCTGCCACAGGTGATTCCTACTTCATATGTGATTCCTTCTTCAGGTTGTCCTGCGGCAGAAGATGATTTGCATTTTACGGCAGCAGGATATAGAGAGTTGGGAGTGCGATATGCGGAGAAACAGCTTCTTTTGTTGGAGAAAGAGCGCGATTTAGGTATAGCGACTGTTCCGGCATCTACCAACATCCCTGGATATGATTATCCTCGAGTGGATAAAGAAGGACGTGTCCATTTTCGCTTCTATGCTCCACAGGCAAGTAAGATGCAAGTGGATTGTTGCGGAAAGAAGTATGATATGTGGAAAGATACCGGAGGACTTTGGATGGCAACAACTGATCCGTTACCCGTAGGATTCCATTATTATTTTCTAATAGTGGACGGAGTATCGGTAACAGATCCTTCCAGTTATACCTTTTTTGGTTGTTGCCGTATGGCAAGTGGTATTGAAATTCCTGAAGGCGAAGAGGGGGATTATTATCGTCCTCAACAAGTTCCTCACGGGCAAGTTCGCTCTTGTACATATTACTCGGAGACGCAAAAAGAGTTTCGTCGATGTATGGTATATACGCCGGCGGAGTATGAAACTCATTCGAAAAAACGTTTCCCGGTATTATATTTGCAGCACGGCATGGGAGAAGATGAGACCGGTTGGAGCACACAAGGACGTATGAATCATATTATGGATAATTTGATCGCATCTGGCAAATGTGTTCCAATGTTGGTTGTGATGGATAGTGGGGATGTCGAAGTTCCGTTTCGGCCACGTCCGGGGAAAAACATAGACGAAGAAAGGGCATTGTATGGTGCTACTTTTTATGATGTCATCCTGAAAGACTTGATTCCGATGATTGATCGTACTTTCCGTACTAAGACGGATCGTGGAAGTCGTGCGATGGCAGGTCTGTCGTGGGGCGGACACCAGACTTTCAATACTACACTGCCTCATCTCGACAAGTTCTCTTATATAGGAAGTTTTAGCGGAGCTATTTTCGGACTGGATATGAAAACTTGCTTTAACGGAGTGTTTGCTGATGCGAACAAATTCAATAAGGAGGTGAATTATCTTTTTCTTGGCTGTGGTACGGAAGAACAAATGGGTACAAAAAAAATGGTAGATTCACTCCGTGAACTGGGTATCAGGGTCGATTATTATGAATCGCAAGGTACCGGACATGAATGGTTGACATGGAGGCGGTGTCTGAAAGAATTCATACCGCATTTATTTAAATATTAATAGTATGAAAATGAAATTTAGATTTGTAGCGGCAACATTGCTGCTTGGGGGTATTTGGTCGGATAGTCTATTTGCTCAAAATCCGATAGTACAAACTTGTTATACTACAGATCCTGCTCCTATGGTACATGATGGCACTTTGTATGTCTATACAGGGCATGATGAAGATAAAGCCGACTTTTTCTGGATGCAGGAGTGGCGTGTATATTCTACCAAAGATATGGTAAATTGGACCGATCACGGTTCTCCCCTTGCCATTGAATCCTTTGATTGGGCGGACGACCGTGCCTGGGCGGCACAGTGTATCGAGCGTAATGGAAAATTTTACTGGTATGTCTGCCTGCACTCTAAACTGACTAATGCTATGGCAATCGGTGTGGCAGTTGGCGATACTCCTCTCGGCCCTTTTAAGGATGCTATCGGTAAACCGCTTCATGATGGAAGTTGGGATTATATTGATCCTACTGTATTGGTGGATGATGATGGGCGTGCTTATTTATACTGGGGGAATCCGAATATCTATTATGCAGAACTGAATGAGGATATGATTTCACTTAAAGGTGAAGTTACTAAACTGGAACAAACAGTGGAGAGTTTCGGCGCACCTAATCCGGAAAAGCGTGTCAAAGATGTAAAATACAAGGATACTTATACTGAAGGTCCGTGGCTTCATAAACGGGAAGGAAAGTATTATCTTCTTTATGCGGCCGGAGGAGTACCCGAGCATATTGCTTATTCTATGAGTGACGGGCCTCTTGGTCCATGGAAATATATAGGTGAAATTATGCCCTTACAAGATACAGGCTCATTTACTAACCATTGTGGAGTGATAGACTACAAGGATAATTCTTACTTTTTTTATCATACGGGTAAGTTACCGGGTGGCGGAGGTTTCGGACGTAGTGTGGCGGTAGAACAATTCAAATATAATGCGGACGGCACATTTCCCATTATTAATGCTACCCGGGAAGGGGTATCACCGGTAGGTACACTCAATCCTTACGAACGAGTAGAAGCTGAAACTATTGCATTCTCGGAAGGTGTAAAGTCCGAAATTAATGCAAAGACAGGAGTGTATATTTCTGAAATTCATAATGGTGATTATACGAAAGTACGTGAAGTGAACTTCGGTGATAAATCTCCCAAACGGTTCACTGCTACTGTGGCCAGTGCTTTGCGTGGTGGCGTACTTGAAGTGCGTACTGATAGTATAAATGGACCATTAATTGCAGAACTGGCCGTTCCTACAACGGGAGGTTGGGAATGCTGGAAGACCTTGCAGACTGATATTGTAAAACCAGTCACAGGAATACAAGATGTTTATTTTGTATTCAAGGGACGAAAAGGCTGTAAGTTGTTTAATTTTGATTGGTACAAGTTTAGCAAATAGTTATATAAAGAGCAGTGGGGCTACTCTTCTTTTTTGCCCAACTGCTCTTTCATATACATTGAAGGTGGCATTCCATACAACTCCTTAAACGTAGTTGAAAAATTATTAGGATCGGTAAATCCTGTCAACGTAGCTATTTCGGAGATAGTATATTGTTTTTCAGACAATAACCGTGCTGCTTCTTTCAGGCGTATATTGCGGATGAAGTCACGTGTTGTCTGGTTTGTGAGTTCCTTAAGTTTCCGGTGTAAATGCACACGGCTGATACCTACTTCAGTAGTGATCGTTTCTATTGTTAAGTTAGGATTACTGATATTTTCATTGATTACTTTCATAATGCGTTCCATCAACTTCTCATCAGGTGATTTTACTTCCAGCTTCTGAACCTTATTTTCCTGATTCTGCTGGCCGGTAAATACTTTGCGTAACTGTTGACGTGTATTAATCAGGTTTTCTACTGTCTTTTGTAGAATTTCGATATTGAATGGCTTCATGATATAAGCATCAGCTCCGGTGTTCAGACCTTCGAGATTATCTTCTTCCCGTGTTTTCGCAGTAAGCAGAATCACCGGGATATGGTTGAGATTTACATTCTGCTTGATTTTTCTACATAATGTCAACCCATCCATTTCAGGCATCATGATGTCACTAATGACTAAATCCGGAGTTTTTTTAAATATTAGCTCCAATGCTTCCTTACCATTGCAGCTTTCCATGATATGGAACTTATCCGCAAATTCCTTTGCTATATAGTTTCGGATTTCTTCATCATCCTCTACGATTAGTACATGATATTTAGTCTTCACTCTGACTTTCTTTTCTTCTTCATTTTCTATAATAGGAGAAATGATAGGAGCGGTTGATATGGATACAGTTGCCTCTTTTTCATTATTTTCTACTTCTTCGGGGCGCAAATGCTTGTTACCCAGCGGCAATCGGATGATAAAGCGGCAGCCCGGTTGGTTCTCGTTGTTTTCAACGTATATTACCCCATGATGTAATTCCACTAACGAACGGGTGAGATGTAACCCTATTCCTGTACCACCTTTCGGGTTTTGCTGGCTGTTACGAATCTGATAAAAGCGCTCGAAGATATGTTCTTTTTCCTCCTCGTCGATACCGGTTCCGGTATCCGAGATAATTATTTCGGCATATTGTTTTAATGGTTCGGGTAGGGTATTATCTTTTCCTGTACGGATCGTAATGTCTATTTTTCCTTTTTCAGGAGTAAATTTGAATGCGTTTGATAGAATGTTCAGGATAATCTTATCAAAATTAGCCGTATCCACCCATACATTTAAATCTTGAACCTGGCGATGAAATTGCAGTTGAATATTTTTGGTATTTGCCTGTTGATCGAAGGTGGTGCATAAATCTTCGATAAAAGGAATAATATTAGTTTCCTGAAACATCAGGCACATTTGTCCTTTGTCAATCTTTCGAATATCCATCAGCTGATTGACGAGGTTTAGAATGCGTTCTGCATTCCTGTAAATAATATGGTATATTTTCAGACGCTCATTGTTATTCTCATTCTTGATAAGTTTTTGCAGAGGACTGATGATAAGTGACATCGGAGTACGTATCTCATGAGAGATATTAATAAAGAACTGTAATTTGGCTTCATTGATTTGCTCGGCATGGATATGTTGCAACATCTCCTGGTGCATTCTATATCGGTGTCTAATCTGAAGAATAATGATAAATATAATGGTCAGTGATAACAGGCAATAGATAATTTTTGCCCACCACGAGGCATACCAGGCAGGAGATATAAAAATGGTAATTTCTTTTATGTTTGAATAGATGGTGTTATCCTTTGCCCTGATTTTAAAGTTATAGGTACCGGGTTTCAGATTACTGAATGATATACGGTTTACACCTTTGGGCAGGCTAATCCATTTTTCATCGTTTATAGAATAAAGATAGTTTATATGTTCGGGAGCGTTTAGTTCCAGAGTTGCGAATTCGATACTGAATACGTTGTCTTTGTAGGACAGGTAAAACTCCTCTGCTTTGAAAACGGGACAGTTAATGATTGTATGAATACCGGATTTCATTCCTTTTCTTACCGGGCTGTTATGCAAGAAGAAATCGGTAATACGGATGTTCCATTTCTTTGCCGGATTGATAATATCCTGCGGATTGAAATAGGTGATCCCATTCATACCACCAAACCAGATCGTTCCTTGTGAATCTTTGAACGAAGCATTTTTGTAGAACTCATTTCCTTGCAGGCCGTCACCTACGTAGTAATTGATGAACTTATTGTTATTCTTCTGGAATTGAGAAATTCCTGCATTGGTACTTATCCACAGAAAATCATCATCTCCTTCTATCGCATATATAGTATTGCTTGGTAATCCGTTTGTGGTAGTATAAGTCGTTATTTTTTTTGTTTCTTTGTTCCAACTGGACAACCCCTCGGAGCTACCTATCCATATAATTCCGGAAGTATCTTCGTAAATAGAATAAATGACATTTTGTGGTAGTATCTTATAACTCTGAAAATCACTGCTGTTAATGTCTATGCAGTTCACTCCGTCATAAGTCCCCACATATAATTTATTATCACTGGAGTAGTGTAAGCAATTTATCCAGTCGTTTATTAACGAAGTTTCGGATTGCACGGATGAAAACTCTTTTGTTTTAAGGTCGTAGTAAAACAATCCGAATCCCATTGTCGCAACCCAAAGACGTTTGTTATTGTCTTCAGCAAAATCGTATACACGTTGTATATAGTTGTTGTTCTTATCCACTAGTTTGTATTGATAGCTGCATTGCCCTGTTTGTTTGTCCAGTTTTCCCATACCGTTAATGAAAGAACCAAACCAGATGTTATGTTCGGAGTCTTCATATAGCCTTGTAACAGTTGATGGTACAGAGCTCGGATGATTGGTATGTGAGAAATGTTTGACCTGTTCCATGTTCTTTGAGATACCATAAATTCCGTCATTGTCTGTTCCTATCCACAGGATGCCGTTATAATCCTTACAAAATGAAGTAATGCAACTCGAACCTATAATATTCTTATCCATGGATTTATGCCCGATGTATTTGAAACTATTGGTGCGTGCAGGTATCATTATTACTCCTTTTTGATAAATAGCTAACCATAAATTGCCGGAATTATCTTTCAGGATAGAATGCACTTTGGATTTGCTGGAGTCAAAATAGCTGTTGTCAAACCGGTATTCAGAGAGCTCATTCGTTTTATTGTTGTAAATGTTCATACCTTTACCGTCTGTCCCAATATATAATTCATTCGGGCTTGCGGCATAAAGAAAGCTGATAGGAAGTTCTATCTTTTCTTTAAAGTTGGCAGGAACAAAAGTATTGGATTCTGGCTCATAGACAAACAAGCCTTTTCTCATGCTTCCTACATAAATATTGCCTTGTGAATCTTCACAAATACTGTTGATATAGCCGTTGTCTTTAGATAAGTATAGCGAAAGCTGATTGTCCGGATCAAGTCGATATAACCCTTCCTCTCCTTTGGACATCCAGATATTCTGTTTTTTGTCTTCAATCATATAGCCGGGTGAGGCGATGGAAGCATTAATCTGTTGAACAATTAATTGGTTATCTTTGATATATAGTTTGCACAGCACATTCCCCGATATCCATACGTCTCCATTCTTTCTTTCGATAATGGAAACGATATTACTTTCAAATATTTCTCCGTTATCTTCCCGCCTGGCAAGTGGAGTGAAATCATCTGTATCCGGATTATACATTTGGATTCCGATGTATGTGCCGATAAGCAGATGACCTTTGCTGTCTTCAAAAACGGTACGGACAAAACTGTGGGCTAATGAGTGCTCATTATTAGGATCGTGTTTGTAAATGGTGAATTTGGCACCGTCATAACGGTTGAGTCCGTCCTCTGTTGCAACCCAGATGAAACCGTTTCGGTCTTGATATATTTGATTAATTAAACTACTGGATAACTCATTGTCTGTAGTGAACAATTTGGATGATTGTCCATGGCATAGTAAAGAAAAAAATAGCAATAAGGTTGTCAGTGCATTTTTCATAGTCTCATTATTCAATATTTGCGATACAAAAGAAACTAAAAAATGAGGAATATCCTAATAAAAAAGAATATTTAGAGACTGTTTGGAAAGAGGGAATATGATGCTGTAACATGGGGAGTGAATTATGTAACATAAATAAAGAGGATGTAATGTATAAAACATATAACGATACATGAAAGTTTGAAAGTATATGTAGAACAGCGTAAATTTGCCATAAAGGAATAATGACATAAAATAAATGTATAATGAACCATCTGAACACTTTATTATTAGCAATCTTTGTTGTTCTATTTTCTCATAGCTTGGAGATAAATGCTACGGTTTCTCCCGATGGAAAACTAAAGGTTACGGTTTTATCCATGGAAAATAAATCCTACAGTGATGTGGAATTTAGAATAGAATACATGGATAAATGTGTTTTATCCCATTCAAAATTGGGATTGGAAACTGATAGTCGGATTTACGCAGGTAATTTAAGACTAAAATCTATCTCGGAGGCCCGCTTGGTGGTAGATGATTATAAAATGATAACCGGTAAGCGCAGGCATTGTGTAAATGAAGCTAATGAACAAGTTTATTATTTTGAGAATGACAAGCAACAAGAGATGGCGGTCATTTTCAGGGTGTATAATGATGGTATAGCTTTTAAATACGGGCTTACTACAGATACGCCTGAAGAATATATCATAAATGAGCTTACTACTTATTATATTCCTCAAGGTACAAAGAGATGGATGCAACGATATGATCCTGGTTATGAAGGATTTTTTCCTTTGTCAACTGACGGGTCCTTGGAAGATGGATCTGTTCCCGATCGGTGGGGATATCCGGCTCTTATTGAATTGCAGGATTCGTTATTCGTATTATTGACAGAAGCCAATATCCGCCGAGGTAACTGTGGCTCTTTGTTGTACAACGGCGTTGATAACAGTAATTATCAGGTAAGGCTGGCTGAAGAGAAATTGCCGTTCTATAAATCATGGACCTCTCCATGGCGGTTGATGATTGTCGGCTCATTGTCGGATATTGTAGAATCTACGTTGGTAACAGATGTGTCTGATCCTTCTAAGATAGAAGATACTAATTGGATCAAACCCGGGTGTGTTGCGTGGAACTACTGGGCATATAATCATGGTTCAAGAGATTATGAGATTGTCAAAAAATACATTGATCTGGCAGCTGAAATGAAGTGGCCGTATGATTTGATAGATTGGGAGTGGGAGATGATGGAAAATGGAGGTACGGTTCTTGACGCAGTAGAATATGCTTTAAAGAAAAAAGTGACTCCTCTTTTGTGGTATAATTCTAGTACCAATTGGATTGGAGAAGGTGCTCCCGGACCTCTTTACAGACTGAATACTAAAGAGAATAGAGAGAAAGAATTCAAATGGTTACGTGAAATTGGTGTGGCAGGAATTAAAATCGATTTCTTTTCAGGTGATGGTATTTCTACAATGAATTATTATCTCGATTTACTAGAAGATGCAATGAAATATCGGTTAATTCTTAATTTTCATGGAGCTACTATACCTCGTGGATGGCAAAGAACCTATCCACATATGATGTCAGTTGAGGGAGTATATGGTGCAGAATGGTATAATAATAATTCGGTGCTGACTAATAAAGCAGCAGCTCATAATGCTACATTACCTTTTACCAGAAATGTTGTAGGTCCGATGGATTATACTCCTGGAACATTCTCTGATTCCCAGCATCCTCATATCACATCTTATGGGCACGAAATAGCTTTACCTATACTATTCGAGTCTGCTTTACAACATATGCCTGACCGGCCGTCTATATATTATTCATTTCCTACACCTATTCAGAATTACCTGTCACAGTTACCTACTGTTTGGGATGATACCAAGTTATTGGCCGGTTATCCGGGCGTTGAGGCGGTGATAGCTCGGCGTAAAGGTGATACGTGGTATATTGGGGGGATAAATGGGACTGATGAAGAGAGAACACTGCATTTCTCTTTAAATTCATTATCCGATTTAGGAACAGAGGCAATGATTATCAGAGATGGTATGGATGATAGGAATTTGATTACAGAGGAGAATGTACAACTGCGGAAAAAAGAATTTACGATCAACTGTCTCCCTCGTGGAGGCTTTGTGTTAATTGTGAAATAAGCGGGTATTTGTTTATAACTCAACGGGGATTTAAAATTAGAAAGAGATCAATAGTTAGGGGAGGGATGTAGCGTACAATCCCTCCCCTAACTATGTTTTCTGTAATGATGTATTATTTCTTTTCTGTAATAGTGTTTATCACATAGGTTTTGCCTGCCCGTGTTGCAATGTCGTATTCATAGATCTTTCTTAATTCCGGAGATTGAGGAGTTATCTCTTTACTAACCAAAGGCTTTTTCACAAGAGTAGTAGCAAATAATGAGTTCGGGCATTCTCCATTCGCTTGTTTCAGCCCTTTCCCCTTCAGTGGAACATAAGACCGGATACGAAGCGTACCTCCTATCTTTGAGTGAATCACAGCTTTGTTTAATTGGTTATTTTTCCAATCCATATCCACCTCGAAATTACCACGTGCCACTAATCCTTTCACATTTCCTTCTTTCCATGTATCGGGCAATGCAGGCAATAAATGCACAGCACCATCGTGGCTTTGAAGTAACATTTCCGCTACTCCGGCTGTATAGCCAAAGTTACCATCAATCTGGAAAGGCGGATGAGCGTCAAACATATTCGGATAAGTACGTCCCTCCGGATATTCTTTGGCCAGATTATCACTGGGCAATAACTGAATCATGTTTTTGATGATCTGAAAGGCATGATTTCCATCCTGCATACGTGCCCAGAAATTGACTTTCCAACCAATACTCCAGCCGGTTGCCTTATCCCCGCGTTGCAGCAATGTGTTCCGTGCAGCCTGGAATAATTCAGGATTGGCATAAGGAGAAATCTGATTACTCGGATATAACCCATATAAATGAGAAATATGGCGATGCTCATCTTTGGGATTCGAGCCACTCCTGTAGTTGATGATGCTTTCCTATTTGCATAGGAGGCAGTTTATCCAATATTTGTTGGAGTGAATCCTGAAAAGAGGAGGTTTCACCAGTGATCCGGGAGGCTAATAATGTATTATGCAAAGCATCAAAAGCAATCTGATTATCCATAGTGCAACCGGCAGTAATCGGTCCATGTTCCGGTGATACGGAAGGAGACACTACTAACCATTTATAATCGGGATGTTCTACCAGAAAATCCATATAGAACTGTGCCGTTCCTTTCAGTATCGGGTAATATTCTTTCAGAAATTCCTTATCTCCTGTGAAAAGATAATGTTGCCAGATATGTTGGGCTAGCCAGGCACCGCCACTGGGCCACATTCCTGCCGCAGCAAAGTCTACAACACCACAGATTCTCCATAAGTCAGTGTTATGATGAGCCACCCATCCGCGACAATTATACATACTTTGTGCTGTTTTGGCTCCCGTGACAGACAAGTCTTTCAACATGGAGAATAGCGGACTGTGTGTCTCACTTAAATTAGCAACTTCTGCCGGCCAATAATTCATCTCCGTATTAATATTGATGGTATATTTGCTATCCCAGGGGGCATGGGTACTGTTGTTCCATATACCCTGTAGATTGGCGGGTTGCCCTCCCGGTTGTGAAGACGAAATCAGCAGGTAACGTCCGAACTGGAATAAAAGGGCTGCCATTGCCATATCTTCCCCTTTATTGAAATTCTCTATACGCCGGGGAGTTTCTGCTTTGGATGCTTCACTTGATGAAAGATTTAAACGGACACGGTCGAATTGTTTCTTGTAGAAAGCAATGTGATCCTTTAAAGCCTTGTTGTAAGGCGTTTGAATCGCTTTTTCCAGGAATTTGTTTGCCCGTTCGGATGCATTGGCGCTGACATTCTGATAATTTACGTAATTGGTAGCTGCAGCAATGTAGAGGGTAGCTTCCGTTGCTTTTTCTACCTGAAGAACTTTTCCGGCAGGATTGATTGCTCCGTTAGTTTTCACCTGAACGACACATTTCGCCTGGATGGCTGCTTTGATGCCCTCTTGTTCTCTTCCCTGGCAAGTAATAATAAGCTTGTCATCTTGGGCATTGACGTTATACTCAAGCGGACAATTATAGGTCACATTGAAATTCAGTGCCTGTGTTTTATCTGCTTGAATATGTATGATGATGACATTGTCTGTGAATGAAGCAAAAGTGGTACGGGTATAAGTCACACCGTTTACTTCATATCGGGTGGTAGTAGTCGCATTTTCGAGGTTTAAGTCCCGATAGAAATCAGACGCATCTTTATGTCCGGGGAAATCTATATACAAGTTTCCCAGCGTCAAATAACTCATTCCATGCTGCTTGGTCAGGAAGTTGGCATCTACCAGACTCTGTGCTTCCCTGTTCTTACTGTCGAATATAAGATTACGTACGACAGGTAATACATACTTTGCATTTGGATTGTTGTTACTATAAGGCCCGCCAGCCCAGAATGTTTCTTCATTAAGTTGAAGTTCTTCGCGCTCGGTTCCGCCATATACCATGGCACCAAGACGGGAATTACCGATAGGGAGGGCTTCCGACCAATTTCGGGCAGGTTGACTGTACCAAAGTTTCAGGTCCTGTCCGAAACTAACGTTGCTTATTAATAGAAGCAAAAAGATGAGTGTGTTTCTGTTCATCATAAAGTGTGACTTAAATAATATAGATTAATTTACGATTACGATGCCGCCATTGCAAGGTATTGAAACTTGTAACTGTTGATGTTTATTTAGTTTCTCCGTCGAAGTTTTTCCTACCAGTCTGGCATTATCAGTATAAACGCTTATTGTTTCTCCCGCAGAAATCATCGGTAAATGAAGTTTGACTTTGATCTCTTCGGATGAAGCATTAATGCCTGCAATATACCAATTATTTTGATGTCGTCTGGCCAATATGATAAATTTTCCCGGATATCCATCCAAAAAACGTACTTCGTCCCAGGTACTCGGAACCTCTTTCATGAATTTGATAGCCCATTCAGGAGCATCCGTCAAATTGTTGGGAGTGAGTGCGAAATGTTGTACGGGGCTTTGAAAGAGAACAGCCGTAGCGAGTGCAAATACATCCGAGGTGATACGGCGGCTGGTTCTTGTAGTTGAATCATTCCTTGCGTTATAATATTTATTCAATGTGCTGCCACCGAAGTCCATGCTACCGAC
>OHIL01000483.1_pt1 | contig 16058 bp, 14 predicted proteins | sample 1568231 | NCBI WGS metagenome assembly OHIL01 (sample SAMEA3879565, study PRJEB24766) | human gut metagenome | biome: human-associated habitat; feature: feces | place: USA | collected 1985/1987 | reverse complement strand
GACGGCTGGGGAAGGCGTTATGCGCCACGGACGGCGCATAAAAGCCGGTTTCGTCAGCCTGCGATACACTCCGGGCATAATCCGTACAGACACTTGGCAGCGTAGTGTAGCGAACGCAAGAGTATGTGTGTACGCCGTCCCCTGCGCTTACGTCCCGACCTACAAAAAAAAGAACCCCCGCGGGATGCACCCGCAGGAGTTCTTAAGCCCAATTTGTATTTAAAGGAGGAAGAAAAATTCTAGGCCTCTAAATGCCAGATTTCATCATTGTACTGCTTGATTGTTCTGTCAGAAGAGAAGAAACCAGCCTTGCTGATGTTGACAAGCATCTTCTTAGCCCAAGCCTTCTTATCCTCATAATCAGCGTAAGCCTTCTCTTTTGTCTTGCAGTAATCCTCAAAGTCTGGGAATGTCATGAACCAGTCTTTGTTGAGGAGCTCGTTGTAAAGTCTCTCTAAGTTCTCCTTAGAACCAACCTTCATCATCTCATCACTTACAAGGAAGTCAACAGCCTTCTTTAAGTCTGCATCCTTGTCATAGTAATCCTTAGAGCAGTAGTCGCCTCTCTCATATCTGTCGATGACAGTCTGTGAATCCTCACCGAATACATAGATGTTCTCATCGCCGACAAGCTCAGCTATCTCTACGTTTGCTCCATCACTTGTTCCAAGTGTAATAGCACCGTTAAGCATGAACTTCATGTTTCCTGTTCCTGATGCCTCCTTAGAAGCAAGAGAAATCTGCTCTGAAATATTTGCAGCCGGGAATAATTTCTCAGCTAATGTTACGTTGTAGTTCTCAACCATGAATACCTTAAGGTATGGACTTACCTCAGGATCATTGTTGATAATCTGCTGTAAGCAGAGGATTGCATGGATGATATCCTTTGCAATGATATATGCAGGAGCTGCCTTTGCACCGAAGAAGCATGTGATAGGTGTAGATGGCTTCTTGCCTGCCTTGATCTCAAAGTACTTACGGATAATGTAAAGCACGTTGAGCTGCTGTCTCTTGTACTCGTGAAGTCTCTTAACCTGGATATCAAAGATTGAATTGTCAGGTACGTCGAGATTCTGAGTCTTCTTTAAGTAAGAAGCAAGCTCTGTCTTCTTTGCGTTCTTGATGTCAACAAGCTTTGTGAGAACAGCGTCATCATTGATGAAATTGCCAAGCTTCTCTAACTCGTTTGCATCCTTCTTCCAGCCGTCACCGATAAGCTCTGTGATGTATGCTGAAAGCTCCGGGTTACAAGACATTAACCAACGACGGAATGTGATACCGTTTGTCTTGTTGTTGAACTTCTCAGGATATAACTTGTAGAAGTTATTGAGCTCTGTATTCTTTAAAATCTCTGTGTGGAGGTATGCAACACCGTTTACAGAATATCCGAAATGAATATCCATGTGTGCCATGTGTACAAGACCGTCCTTGATAATGTATGTGCTCTCGTCAGCTACCTTTGCGCGAACCTTGTTGTCAAGCTCACGGATGATTGGCATAAGCTGTGGAACAGCCTTCTCCAAGAAGCTGATTGGCCATTTCTCAAGAGCCTCTGCAAGGATTGTGTGGTTAGTGTATGCACAAACCTTTGATACAATCTCAATAGCCTCATCCATCAGGATGCCCTTCTCCTGAAGGAGACGGATAAGCTCTGGAATAACCATTGATGGATGTGTATCGTTAATCTGAACTGCTGCATAATCAGCAAGGTCATGTAAATTAGAGCCCTTTGCCTCTGCCTCTGCAAGGATAAGTCTTGCTGCGTTTGATACCATGAAATACTGCTGGTATACACGAAGGAGACGTCCTTTATCATCTGAATCATCAGGATATAAGAATAATGTAAGGTTCTTCTTGATATCATCCTTGTCGAAATCAATTGTGTCGCCTACGATTGACTCATCAACTGACTCGATGTCGAATAAGTGAAGCTTTGTTGTACGGTTGTTGTATCCAACTACGTCGATATCGTAAAGTCTTGACTGTACTGTGAATCCGCCAAAGCTTACAGGATATGTGATATCTGTCTTTGTAAGCCAGCTCTCCTTTGTAATCCATGGGTTTGGAGTCTCCTTCTGGAGATTGTTCTCAAATACCTGCTTGAATAATCCGTAGTGGTAGTTGAGACCTACACCGTCTCCGTTGAGTCCGAGTGTTGCGATTGAATCTATGAAGCATGCTGCAAGACGTCCAAGTCCGCCATTTCCAAGTGAAGGCTCAAGCTCGATTTCCTCGATTTCAGCAAGTGACTTTCCGTTCTTCTCAAGAGTCTCCTTAACTTCATCGTAGATGCCTAAGTTGATAAGGTTGTTTGATAAAAGCTTTCCGATAAGGAACTCTGCTGAGATGTAGTAGAGCTTTTTCTTTCCTTTGTTTGAAACCTTTTTCTCTGCCTTGTCTTTTACAAGCTCAAGTAATGCGTAGTATACTTCCTCGTCTGTACTAACGCTGATTCCCTTCTGAAGCTTTGTTTCGATTTCCTGCATGATTGCCATTTTGATTTCCTCCCAAATCTGTTATCATGTGTACACGCCAATGTGTCAAATTAACTAATTTTCATTTAGCGTGCTTAACTTCCTTGTGTCATTTGATGAATCAAGTATAATCCATTACACTGCACAATTCTTGCAATATACAGTCGAAAACTTGCACAATCCTATCATTTTTCGGTATTTTTAGTGGCTTTTCAAGAAATAATATGCTAAAATATCATCATGAATATATTAGAATATGAAAATTATCACGAAGCCAAAACACATGTGGAGCTTACGTTCCCATACAATACCTACCTGTGCTCTATTCCTCTTGATTTTTCCGGAGTTCCGCTGCACTGGCACGACGACATGGAGCTTATCTATATAAAGAAGGGCTGCGGTCATATATCTGTGGATTTTAAGGAGTACCATGTCACAGCGCCAAGCCTTGTGCTGATTCTGCCGGGACAGCTTCACTCTATAGACCAATATATGGATGAATCGATGGAGTACGAAAATATCATATTTTCCCTGTCGATGCTGCTTCCCGGAAAGTACGATTACACCAAGGAGGATTTTCTTACACCTCTCTTAACCGGCAGATTCACAGTTCCGACGGTTTTTACACCGGTGTATCCATACTACGAGGATGTCGTGGCTCCAATAGATGCATGCGATGAGATTTGCAAGACGATGCCGCAGGGCTATCAGCTTTATATAAAGAGCAAGCTCTACGAATTCTTTTTTGTGCTTGATAACCGCTGCCGTAATCTGACAAAGCCACTAAAAAGTAAAAAGACTCTTGATAAGATGAAGGTTGTGCTCAAATATGTGGAAAATAATTATGCCGACAAAATCTCTATCGCTGATATCGCTGATGTAGCCGGGTTTTCCGAGTCTCATTTTATGAGGTATTTTAAAGAAACCATGGGCACATCGTTTGTTGACTATTTAAAGGACTACCGCCTGACCATGGCCGCAAGACTTTTGCAAAGTTCAGACAGCTCGGTGCTTTCTATTTCCGGTGAAGTGGGGTTTGAAAGCCTGTCGTATTTTAACAGAGCCTTCAAAAAGCACTATGGCATGACACCTCTGCAGTATCGCAAGGGCAGTTGACACCACTCTAGACAGTTACAATACAATATTTCATAAATAAACGATGGAAAATAATCATGAAAAAAAATACATACATAAAAATGACTGCCCCATTCCGTGAAAATAACAGGGCAGCCCGAAAGCTTGAATTAATCAATAAAATATGCACTTATTTAGTTTTTATCACATACCCTGTATACGTGCTGTATCTGTGCTTTACAGCCGGTCATATGCTTGCACTCTCAATCATTGCTCCGTTTGTCGGCTTTATTGCAGTATCGGTTTTCAGATATATCATAAACAGACCACGTCCATACGAAAAATTTGATATGCCGCCTGTCATTCCAAAGGATACCCTCGGAAGGTCTTTTCCTAGCAGGCATGTTTTTTCTGCATTTATAATTGCATTTACTGTTTTAATATGCTCACCTGCTGCTTCGCCTTTATGGTTCACCGGCATTTTGCTTGCAGTCCTTGCAGCTATCATTGCCTGTGTCCGTGTGATATCAGGTGTGCATTTTATCAGCGATGTTGTCGGTGCTTTTGTTTTTGCAGTCATTGAAGCATATATAGTAACTGTTTTCTTTTTATAAATAGCTGTTAGTTGTTTCCACCATCAACACTCTTTTTTATGGCGTTTCCGGCATCATCTACGGCATCCTTTGCGCCGTCTATTACATCCTTGCCGGCATCGCCTGCTCCGTCTATCACATCCTTGCCGGCATTTCCGGCGCCATCTATGATATCCTTGCCGGCATTTCCGGCATCGTCGGCGGCAGAGCCACCTCTTTGTGTATTTTCAACCATTGAGGTGTCAGCCACATTACTATTGTTTCCACAGGCTGCAAAAGCGCTTGCAGCAGCGAGTATCAGGCAAAGTGCCAATAAATATTTCATTTTTTTCATTGTATCAGTCTCCTTTTCGTTTTGGAGATAGTATGGGCAATTTTTCGTAATTTATACATCATTCTTCTGAAATATTAAGTTGTCACAACGATATAATAGCGGAAATTTTTAACAGCAACTGGATATGCATTCATCTCAAATCTGATATCCGGATTTCTTTAACTCTTCCCTATACAATTCAGCTATATATGCCGGACCATTGCACCACAGCTTTGTTTTCTCATCATAGTAAATGAACCAAGAGCAGAAGTTGCTACGGTATCATATGTTCCAAAAAAGGAATTTAACATTCCAACCGAATGTCTTGATGAACCAGCTGTTAAAGCTGTTGGTGTAACTTCAAATGTAACTGACTTCTCAGTTTCTATATAATTTTCCTGTGACTCAGCAGCAAAAGCGGTAACATTCATTGAAAGAAGCAGTACAACACACAATACAATAGAAAAAATTCGTTTTCTTATAAGTAATTTACCTCCACACATTTTGTATAATTATCCCCACCTAAATATACTAAATTGAGAAATCAAATCTACTGCCAATTTTATTATCCTCTGGCTTGATAGAATCCCATTCGATATTTTTTATCTTGTCTAAAAGTTCTTCTTTTGAATTAGCTTCAACAGTAGCTCTTTTTATATTGACTTGCGTTGAACGCTCTTTTTTCTTAGCTTCTTTTTTTTCGGCAGCTTTCTTTTCTTGAATTTTCTCAAGGTAATCTTTCTGATTTTCAGAAGTTTTTTCTAACTGAGCAAAGAATGAGGTGCTTCCGTCACTATTAAAAGAAATACCGAATTTTGTGATTTTCATGTCACTATCTATGCTGTTTCCAATTTCAGTTGTTTTTCCGAATGCTCGTTCAAATCCAAACTGTGCGTTAATTTCTTCTGACATACGCAAAGCACCTTGAATGCTATGCATTTTTTCGGCATAATACTTGGAGTTTGATGCCATTTTTTCCATTTCTTCCTTTGAAAAAATGACAGTAAACTCTTTATCGCTTCTTGATAAAATATCTTTGGCATTATCACCATTCTCAAAATCTGCTACATAAAAATCCATATCATTTCTTGACCCTCGAAGATCTTTAAGAACTTTTTGAGCTGCTCGGCTTAGATTTTTTTCACCTAAACTTTCTACTGAACTTTTCTTAGTTTCTGTAGTTTTAGTAGATTTTGTAGTTTCATTTCTCTTATCAGTTCCACTTGTTTGGTAGTTGTTTTGATAGTTTCCATAGGTAGTAGCAGTTGTGTTCACATTCATTGACATATCCTTTGTCCTCCTTGTCTGAATCCATTCATTCACAATTAATGTTTTGATAACACAGTTAATTGTTTGTTTATAATATCCGTAAGAAAATTTGGTTGATGTTGTTGAAATTGTTTCAATGGTTTTACAAATACTCATCAAACCCCAAAATTTCTAATATATTATCTGTATCGTCATTTTCTCCGATAAATATAATCATATAGATTGTTTTTTAAGAGAAATTTTAAATTCCACTTACTATACTTTAGAATTTTGGTGCTATTGGTAGGACTTCTCACAGCACTTTTCGTAAATTGTGTGGACGATGGGCGTGACAGCATCCACGATTCAGAGATACGAAGCAGGAACGATTGATAACACCAAGAAAATGACCTTAGAGGGTCTGGCAGATGCACTTCATGTATCTGTGGAATGGCTGAAAGGTGAGACTGACGAATACGAAACAGACATTACGGATAAAAGAGAATTACAGATTCGTGATGCAATGACTTCCATTCTGAATAAACTCCCTTATGATATGGAACAGTCCGAAAGTGATTTTTCCAAAGACCTGGATCTATGTTCCTTAGAGAAATCACACACACCATCAACGCATTTAATGATATGGGCGATATTGTAAGACTGTATTCCAAAAATCCTGAGACAGCAAAGAATCGACTAGCCAATCTTTTATCAGCAAAAAATCCCGATTCGGTATAGTACGATAATCGAAGCTATGATACCAATCCAGATCGCATATTTTACAGGTTTACGACTTGGCGAAGTATGTGGACTGACATGGCAGGACATTAACCTTGAGGAACAATATCTGACTGTAAGACGAAGTATCCGCTACAATGGAGCAAGACACAAAACTGAGATTGGACCGACAAAGAGAAAGAAAGTCCGTATCGTAGATTTTGGTGATACACTTACTGAAATGCTTCCATCTTAAAAGGGATAACCGAGCACAACCCGGTTATCCCTTTTATGAAATTATATGCCGTAAGTCTTAACGCTGCATATTATTCCTCATCTTTTTTCCTGCGTACACTTAACAATGCAAGCAGACCGGCAAGTGAAGCAGCTAATAATGTCACCCAGAGCATTGGATGGCTGTTATCGCCAGTCTGAGGTGCTGTTATCTGTAGGCTGTCGTCTGCATTATTTCCACTGTCACTGCCATTCGTTTTCTTGTCATCAGGTACAGCTGCCAGATTACTATTTGGATTATCATTGCTGTTGTTCTTATTACCGTTGTTGTCTTTACTACCTTCATTATCTGATGTATTCTTGCTTACCTTAAAGCTTGTAACTGCTGAGCCATCTGCCCATACGATTTCAAATGAATGTGTTCCGACAGAAAGTGTTTTCAGGTAATCTGCCTTTAAGATAATAATCGTTGAACCTTCTTTTGCGGTGTAGTTCTTTGCATCAATTATGCTTCCATCTACTTTTACGCTTTCAAATTTAGAAAATTCTCCATTTCCTATGATAGTGATGGTTTCGTCTGTATTCTGCTTCCACTCACTGTCTGCACCAGATATAATTTTATAAGATGCCAGAGCTGCATTTACCTTTATTGTAATATCCTTTGTCTTTGTTACGCCATTCTTAGTATATGATACTGTCAGTATCTTATCTCCATTCGCTGACATATCTATTGCGGATACATTGGTTGTATAATCCTGCACAGATTCACTATATCCGTCTGCATAGTACGCGGTAACTGCAAGGTCATCCATATTCAGGGTATCGCCTGCTGTATACGTGGTCTTTGTCTTTGATGCTTCAATCCGCTCAGGGGCAAGGGCTGCATCGTGGGTAATCTTCAAATTACCATTAACCATTGTAATATCATAGTTGGCTGTCACATCCGCACCTGCAGCATTTTCAATCTTCACACCACTTACGGAGATCGTTCCATTCTCTGTACGAGCTGTTGTGCTTGGTGTAAGGGTTATTTCTTTAATGCTGTCACCTGTAATGAGTCCATCCTCTGATACGGTATACAGACTTTGGTTAATATCATTACCCCAGACAATATCCTGTTCCTGTGCTGTTATGGTAACAGGCTTCTTATTTATGGTTACTGTCTTTGAAGCCTCAACGGTGGTATAGTTATCCTTCGTAATCCGATAGTATACGGTATGCGTACCTTCATTGCTAAAAGAAGGATTATCACTGCCGTAGGTTACGCCATCTGTGCTGTAGGTTACATCTGTTCCTTCAGGATTGGTCACGCTCACGCTGATGCTGTGTGGCTGTCCATCATAGGTTGTGCTGTAATCCGTTGCCGTATACAGGATGGTTCCGTTATCTACCGTAAGAGTAACTGTTTTCTCTCCTGCCGCAAAGATTCCATTTGCTGCAGTACTTACCTTAATCTTAAAGGTTCCTGTATGGGTTACGGTAAGTGTTGTATCTGAAAGCGTGCCTTCTCCGGTTCCGCCATTCGTTCCAGTAACAAGTGTATATGTTGCAGCTCCTGCATTATTGTCGATGCTAAAATACTGTGATACATCAACGGTTGCACCTGTATATACTATACTGCTGTCTGTTCCTGTTATGGCGACAGGGGTTGCGGCTTTATTCTTAACCGTAATCGTGCCTGTGATATTGCCTGTACTTATATCATAGCCCTGACAGTCAGCAGCATTATAATTCGTCAATGCAGATTCAGGGATAGTCCACCTAAAGGTGTTCTCTGCTTCCGGCGTTTTGTCATAAACTCCTCCGTCACTCTCAATGGTCCATGTCACAGCCATATCTTCTGTAGTTGGTGACGTTGTTCCTTCAAATGTTACTGTTGCCGTCTTGCCAAGCTCCGTGTTCGTTCCGCTTATAGGCGTTGTATCATATCCATCATAGCCATAGTAAGCTGTAAATGTATTATTTTCCGGTACTGTCGGCGCAGCTACACTTTCTATCTTTCTCTTGTCTGTTGTAAATTCTTTGGTTACTGTAAGTGTTCCATCTGCATTCTTTGTAACGCTCGTTGCGGTATTTCCTGATACGGTAGCTGTCACATTATCTGCAAATTCGTAGCCTGTATCTGCTGTAAGTGTAACGCTTGCCGTGTAGCTCTTATTATATCCCGCTGTGGTATCACTTGGTGTCCATGTAATCTGTGGTGTGGTGCTTTTTACACCTTCTGTTGTACATGATGCTTCGGTATCCAAAGCAGTATTAGACACCGGAATATCAATATCTGTAATTGCTACTGATGTGATACTTATTATGTCAGTTGCATTTACCGCATAAGTCAGATTACTGGTACTGTCTGTAGTTTCCAGCCAGATTTTGCAGGCTGATAAATCTATATCTGATGTCAAACTGAGTGCTGACTTAATATCTGAAGCATTTATCGTCTCTGTTCCTGTAATCTGTTTACTGTAATACCAGTCATTTGTTCCGTCATTGCCCTGTACGACAAGTGCCACGGTTTGTGATGTGGTACCCTTCACCACCTTAATATCACCTGTTGTGGTGTTATATGTTACTGTACCAATATCCTTACCTGTTCCGTCCAGTCTTAAAGTCATCGCCGCACTGTCTGTTATCTTTTCCGATTTTGTATCAGATGATGCTGCTGTCGCAGCAGATGCGAAGAGAACAGATGACAGATCCAGATTGGAAGCGGGCTGAACAGGGCTCCCGGAGTCGATGTCGACACGGCCGAGGATGACATAATAGCCCCGATCCGCGCACAACGCAAAGTCACCACTACCACCGTAAGGCGAGCGCAGCCAGAACCACTCTCCGTTCCTCAAGTAACTACTCATGGCAAGTACTGTACTGTCATCGGTTCCTGCCCACAAGTATTGGTCATTATCATAATCTCCCTGTAACGCATACAGTTTGTCTGTGGTGGTATAGGTTACACTACTATTCTTCGTATCCTTCGTTGTCACTGTGGTGGCATTCATCAAGCCCTGCTCGGCTGAGGTGAAGTAGGATGTATTCGTAGCCATACCCTGCAGTGTATCACGAAGTTCACTTGCTCCGTAGTGATTTGCGTATACTTCTGTTATAGTCGCTTCACTATAAACACAATCTGACCATAGATTTTCATCATTCTTATTGCTTATGTCTGAATTAAACTTCTGCCCTGTTGCAATCGGGCTTGCGGCAACGATGATGGTATTATCCCCTGATACACCTGTATCCTTTCCTAAAATGTACCATTCCTGTGCTGTTGTTCCATCTGATTTTTTACCAAATACCAGCTTGCCGTAATTTACTGCAGTTCCATTACTGTATGGTTTAAATGAATTCATCAACTGTTCTTTGGTTACATAGGTGGTATTGATTTTTTCAATCTCTTTTTCTGCGTTTACTGCATATGAAACATTATCCTCGGTTATTTCCAGCCAGATTTTGCAGGCTGATAAATTGATTGATGCCGGTGTATTTGATTCTGCCTCAATAGCAGATACATTTATCGTCTCTGTTCCTGTAATCTGTTTACTGTAATACCAGTCATTTGTTCCGTCATTGCCCTGTACGACAAGTGCCACGGTTTGTGATGTGGTACCCTTCACCACCTTAATATCACCTGTTGTGGTGTTATATGTTACTGTACCAATATCCTTACCTGTTCCGTCCAGTCTTAAAGTCATCGCCGCACTGTCTGTTATCTTTTCCGATTTTGTATCAGATGATGCTGCTGTCGCAGCAGATGCGAAGAGAACAGATGACAGATCCAGATTGGAAGCGGGCTGAACAGGGCTCCCGGAGTCGATGTCGACACGGCCGAGGATGACATAATAGCCCCGATCCGCGCACAACGCAAAGTCACCACTACCACCGTAAGGCGAGCGCAGCCAGAACCACTCTCCGTTCCTCAAGTAACTACTCATGGCAAGTACTGTACTGTCATCGGTTCCTGCCCACAAGTATTGGTCATTATCATAATCTCCCTGTAACGCATACAGTTTGTCTGTGGTGGTATAGGTTACACTACTATTCTTCGTATCCTTCGTTGTCACTGTGGTGGCATTCATCAAGCCCTGCTCGGCTGAGGTGAAGTAGGATGTATTCGTAGCCATACCCTGCAGTGTATCACGAAGTTCACTTGCTCCGTAGTGATTTGCGTATACTTCTGTTATAGTCGCTTCACTATAAACACAATCTGACCATAGATTTTCATCATTCTTATTGCTTATGTCTGAATTAAACTTCTGCCCTGTTGCAATCGGGCTTGCGGCAACGATGATGGTATTATCCCCTGATACACCTGTATCCTTTCCTAAAATGTACCATTCCTGTGCTGTTGTTCCATCTGATTTTTTACCAAATACCAGCTTTCCTTTGGTCGTAGCAGTACCATTAGCATCCGGGGTAAATGCGGTCATTAACTGGTCCTTCGTAGCATATGCGGTAACGCTTGGTTCTGTTCCGGAACCTGTTGCAGCCTGCACCGTATTTGCTCCGCCTGACATAGCAGGAACCAGTCCTGCTATCATGGCAAAGGTAAGAACAAACGCCATTCCTTTCTTAAAATTATGCTTTAATCTTCTCATCTGACTCCTCCTTTGTTTTTGTAAATATAGTATTAAAATAGATACGTTTTCTTAATTTCCATGTATGACCATGCTTTAAATTCAAATCAAATGATCCCCCCTTATCAGACAGAAAAAGCACCACTAAATACATACATCTTATCCATGTACATATTTATTGATGCTTTTATCCGTTTCCTTTTATGAATATGAACAGTCGAAAAAAAGGCGCAGTCAGAGTGCTGTGCTGTGCTGTGCTGTGCTGTGCTGTGCTGTGCTGTGCTGTGCTGTGCTGTTAAGATTATCTCTCTGACCGCCATGCCTGTCTACCTCCGTTGCAATATTTCTATAATAATTAGAATAGCAAAAATGTCAGGATTTATCAATCATTTAAATCTGATATTATAGTAATATTGGCTGGACATCATTTCTAAAGAAGCGGAGTATTACCTCATCTCTTTGTCAAATGTTCTTCTATTGTTTTGTCTAAACTTTCCAACATCTTTCTGCAATCGGGCAAGTTTCTCTGACATCATTTCTGTCTTATTCATTGGTGTTTCTGCATTGTCATTGGATTTCTTCCAGTCATCAACTTCCTGCTGATACTCTGCATATGCATTTTGAGATTCCTTGTAGCTTAGATAAAATTCATTCATGTTCTCAAATCCGTAGTTACGAACCATATTTGAAAGTCCTATCTTCAATCGATTGATATAATCAGTCTTTTCATCAATCTTTCTCTGTAATTCAGCTTTTCTTGTAAGCTTTGCCAATCCCTTCAAATCAGATAATTCAATCTCAAGATTACCCCGTTGCTGTTCAGCCTGAAAGATAAGATTATTCTGATTATCAAGCTCTGCTTTTATTTTTTTAAGCTTTGGATATGTGGCTGCCTCTGGTGTCATTACAGGCTTGTCTGGTTTTGTAACATTAACTTCCTTGATTGTTTCTTCTTGCGTTGTTATTTTATTCTCAACTTTTGTAGATTCTTCAATAGCAGAAGTATTATCTGTGTTATCTACCACTATATTGCTTGCAAAATCTGTTTTTTCGGCATTTGTAACATCTGTATGCAGTATCTTATTCCGAATAGCTCTGGCTGCTTCAAGCACCTTCGATATCAGCAGTACCAGTTCCGTAATCGCCATATTAAGTATCAATGCTAATCGTTGAGGTTTGTTCCCATATATTTCAATCGACCTTTTTATCGGTTCTGTGATATGTTCCCTTTTTATCTGTAAAATATCATCCATAGGAACATTGCTTATGATTGCCCTGTCAACCTCCCGATTCCAGTCCATCCGCAACTTATTATCCTGCTCAATCTGTTCTGCCTTTGGATTATTCCTACCAATCTTCTTGGTAGCAAGATATGGACCATTGCGGTCAAATACTGTTAATCTGTCTTTTTCGTCCGTTACCCAATGGTTTATCATTCTGGTATAGAATAGTTTTACCTCATCCAGAAAATCTTCCTGCTTGAACCTCGTATTCTTTGAGGTAAACAGCTTCTTCTCATAAACCTCGCCTTTCCCTATAACCTTACATCTTTTGCGGATATTGCCAGCTTCATCAAGGATTTCTTTCTTAGTCCTTACATGATTACCATGCTCATCATAGAACATATTTCTTGTGGCAATCTTTATAACAGGCTCCGCTAATAACTGCCTTTCGGAAAAGATAAGATGGATATGGAAATTTGTCATACGCTTATTGTGGTGAAGTGCTGCAACACATTCCACACCATACTTTTCTTTGAATTTATCCGTAAACGATTTTAGCAGCATATCGGGCATTCCCTGTTCATAAAGTGATTCAGGCAGGGCAATGATAAGTTCTCTTGCCTCGATACAATTTCCCTCAACACCGCTTTTCTTAAATTCCTGCTGGCTGCATCGTGCAAGTTCTGTCCAGTAACTTCTTTCCGTAGTTTCATAGACAGCATACAGATGTTCCTGCTTTGCATGGCTTGATATATAGGTTATTCTTCCCCGGACATTCGACAGCTTGGTCATCTGTATAAATGAATGTCTTGTTGTCAATGTGCTTTCTTCTCCTTCCTCTGCTAGTGGGAATGGAGTACGAACAGACAATATAAGTGGTATTGTTGTTGGCTTATTGCCGTATCCGGCATAACCAAATGCGACAGCATTTGTATAAGTCACGCCTGCGTGGCTTTGCTCCCTGCAAGGGCGAAATACGCTGAGCATAAACCGCAGGTTTGTGCGAGGGGTGTATTTCGCTCTCAAACGCCGAGGGCTTTGATATCTTGTGATTTTCCTGTCCTTCCATTCCAATAATTGGTTGTTGCATATCAGAAGAAGCACATGTTATAATCCTCTTGCGTGTAGGTATATCATGGCTTCGGTCTGATATATCAGAGGCGGTTTCATTAGAAGCCGCCTCTCTTAAGTTGTCACTTTTCTTGTGACCGGTTTTACGCTGCTCTTATCTCTCAAGTCTCTACCTTCGTTTACTTCCATGAACTTTTCAAGCATATCCGTTTTTATAAGAACTTTTCTTCCGACATTTAGAACAGGAAGCTTTTCCCACTCAACAAGTTTTCTCAGAGTGTTTCTTCCAATTCCTGTATAGTCGGCAGCATCTTCTATAGATAGAGCTATCTTTCTTTCCGTCATTTAACCGCCTCCTTTAAAATTGCATTATGCAATTTATTTTTTCTGTCAGTATATCGCATTTATATTTTATTGTCAAGCGTTACGAAATTGTATAGATGATTATAGTATTGCATATTGCAATTTTAATTTTTATATGATATAGTATGAACATACCGAAAGGAATAATCAAAAAGGAGGCAGACAACATGAAGGATAAGGAACTTCGCCGGATTATCGGTGAGAGGGCTAAAAGCCGAAGAACAGAATTAAACCTTACACAACCTTATGTTGCAGACAAGATGGGAGTCACCGCTTCCACCATACAGCGTTATGAAGCCGGAACAATCGACAATACCAAGAAGATGGTACTGGAAGGACTTTCCGAAGCACTTCATGTATCTGTGGAATGGCTCAAAGGTGAAACTGACAGCTACGAAACAGATATAACAGATAAGAAAGAACTTCTTATAAAAGACGCAATGACAGGTATTATCGAAAACCTTCCAACAAACCTTGATAACGCAGAAGGAGATTTTGCCAAGAACCTGTTGCTGGCAGTATTAAACGAATACAAGCTCTTTGCTGATTCATTTACCAATGCCTGCAATAATTTCAAGGGAAATACAGAATATGCAGATGTAGCAGCAAAGATGGGGTTTGAATCCAATCAGGAATATAACGAAATAATGTTTCTGAGAGAGATTACTCACTCAGTAAACGCATTCAATGATATAGCTGACATCATAAGAACATATTCCAAGAATCCGGATGTGGCGGCACAGAGACTATCCAATCTCTTAGAAGATAATTCCGATTCGGTATAGAACGACAACCGGAGTTATGATACAATGAGCACAAGCGAGTCAAGCTGTTTACAGATTTGACGAGCGGCGAATTGGCTTATGGACTTGTCCATAAGATGCCTACACGCAAGAAGCATTTCATCAGTTCCGATTGTCGAATATCGAAAGGAGAAACACGATTATGGCAAAAGGATCTGTAAGAAAAAAAGGAAAAAAATGGTACTACCGCTTCTATGTAGAAGATCAAAGCGGCAATCTGGTTCAGAAAGAATACGCTGGAACAGAAAGCAAGAGTGAAACGGAAAAACTGCTCCGTCAGGCAATGGATGATTATGATAATAAAAAGTTTGTTGCTAAGACAGATAATCTCACTGTAGGTGATTTACTTAATTTATGGTCTGAGGAAGAACTAAAGACAGGGACATTAAGCAATGGAACTGTTGAAAACTATCTCGGTGCAATAAGGGTTATCAAGAAACATCCTATTGCTGACAGAAAGTTAAAAAATGTTACTGCGGAACATTTACAGTCATTCTTTGATTTACTGACATTTGGTGGCGAATATTCGGATGGAACTGTCAAAAAGGGATACAGCAAGGATTATATCCATTCATTTTCTGCTGTATTACAGCAGGCTTTCCGATTTGCAGTATTTCCAAAGCAGTTTATTACTTTCAATCCAATGCAGTATATCAAGCTGAAAAAACAGGCGGAGGATGTGGATTTATTTTCGGATGATGACATTGAAGAAGGTGTTCAGCCAATTTCACACGAAGATTACCAGAGGTTGATAAAATACCTTGAAGAAAAGAATCCCCCAGCAATACTGCCAATTCAGATAGCATATTACGCAGGGCTTCGCATCGGTGAGGTTTGTGGTCTTACATGGCAGGATATTAATCTTGAGGAACAATACCTGACTATCAAGAGAAGTATCCGTTATGATGGAGCTAGACACAAGAACATCATTGGACCTACCAAACGAAAAAAAGTAAGAATTGTTGATTTCGGAGATACGCTAGCAGGCATACTGAAAGAAGCAAGAAAAGAACAGCTTAAAAACCGGATGCAGTATGGTGAACTCTATCACCGCAATTACTACAAAGAAGTACAGGACAAAAACAGAGTGTATTATGAATATTATCATCTGGATGGAACACAGGCTGTTCCTGAAGAATATAAGGAAATATCATTTGTCTGCTTAAGACCGGATGGTTGCCTTGAATTACCAAGCACACTTGGTCTTGTGTGCCGGTCAGTTTCCAATAGGCTGGAGGGATTTGAAGGATTTCATTTTCACCAGTTAAGACACACCTATACAAGCAACTTGCTTTCAAACGGAGCTGCTACAAAGGATGTGCAGGAACTGTTAGGACACTCAGATGTCAGTACCACAATGAATGTCTATGCTCA
>OHIL01000479.1_pt1 | contig 16155 bp, 16 predicted proteins | sample 1568231 | NCBI WGS metagenome assembly OHIL01 (sample SAMEA3879565, study PRJEB24766) | human gut metagenome | biome: human-associated habitat; feature: feces | place: USA | collected 1985/1987 | reverse complement strand
TGCAGCATATGTACGGGCACAGCCTTAATGCGCCTCTGAAAAAGCGCCACTGAAAGAATGAATGAGATCATGACAAAAAACAGGTCGATCGGGATCGATCTCATAAAGCTGATCGCGATATTCTCCGTAGTGATGATCCACGTTTCGGCGCAGTACCTCACGGTATACTGCACGGCCGGAGCATGGCAGTTCGACGCATCGGCGGCCTGGCGCAGTCTGTGCGCGGCGGGCGTACCGCTGTTTCTCATGTGCTCGGGTGCGCTGATGCTGCGTCCTGAAAAGGAGCTGCCGCTCAAAAGACTGTATCTGCACAACATTCTGCGCCTTGTGATCGCAATGCTGGTCTGGTCGTTCGCGTATAAGCTGTGGGGACTGTATTTTTCCGGGCAGCTCAATCCTGCGGGCATCGTGCGTTCGCTTAAGGAGATACTGGTGTTTGACCAGCACTTTCATTTTTACTATCTCCACATCATGCTGCTGGTGTATTTTTTCCTGCCCGTGACGCGCAGCTTCGTAAAAAACGCGTCGGAGAAGGAAATGAACTATTTCCTGCTCGCGTGGTTTGCCCTCGGCATACTGTACCCGACACTCAGACCGTACCGGCCGCTTTCACTCATTCAGGGCTTTCCGACGCAGTGGGCGATGAACATGAGCTACGCCGCCATAGGCTACGGCGTGCTCGGCTGCCGGCTCTGTCAAAAAAGACTCCCGGCGAGGACGGGCGCGGCGATCGCGGCCGCGGGGCTTGCGGCGGTGCTGCTGCCGACGGTGTTCGTATCGAGAGCCAACGGCGCTCTGTTTGAAGGCTGCCTTAACGGAATGAGCGTAGCAGTGTGCCTGTTTGCGGCCGGACTGTACATTCTCGGCCTGTGCGCAGGCGAAAAAATACGCTCAGGGCGCGGCCTTGTCGAGTTTATCTCGCGTGCGTCGTTCTGCATATATCTTGCGCACATTTTCGTGCTCGACGTGCTTCAGAGCCTCGGCGCGTTCGGTCTGATAACACCGCTGCTTGCGATCCCGCTGCTGACGACGGTTATCGTCGCCGTCTGCTGCGCTGTCTACTGGCTGATATCCCGCATCCCCGTGCTGAACAAATGGATCGTTTAGTTTTTCAGAGGCGCTTTTTCCGCAGGCGCTTTAGCGCCTCTACCAATACATTTATTGCGGTAGCCCGGTGTCGAGGGGGCCGGCAAAACCGTTAGTCTGCCGCTCCCAGCAGGTGCAGCGCAAACCTTTCTCCGCTTTTTCGGGTTGCGAAACATTATGGTTTATTCCGATGTTTCGATACCGGGCACCTGTAAAATGCGTATTGATACCGACTCAAAGCGCCTTTAAAAAGACACCTCATCCGTCAGCTTTCAGCTGACACATTCCCCTTGAGGGGAAGGCAAGGGTACGATGCAAAATTTTGAACCAAATCAGCACCATTATCCGTGGAACGAACTGCCACGGTCTTGGTCGGAACCGATTGCAGCTCGTAGGGGCGACCATCGGTCGCCCGCATGGTCGGAACTACGATTTAACACAAACGCATAAAAGACAGCGCTGATACATCTTTTGCCTCGGCCAGACCGGTAACTGTGGAGAAAACCGTTAATAAAGGGCGAGCAATGCTCGCCCCTACGATATAGATTTCAGTGCCGACCAAGCCCATAGCAAGCGGAATGGGCAAGCCCATTCCCTACAGGGGTCGCTGTGCGCAATTATTGTGCTGATTTAGTGCAAAATTTGCGCCGCACACCTATAGCTATCAACTCGTCCCGAGGGGACGCCGCAATAAATGTATATAAAAATCCCCGGTTCGCCTCTTAAAAGGTGCGAAACGCAATGGTTTCCGCCGCAGTCTCGATACCGGGCTGACGCAATAAATGTATAGGAGGGGCGTTAATTCGCCGCTGAAAAAATGGCTGGTAAGAATAAGGATTACAAACCTGAGGACATCGCATTTCCCGAGCAGCACATAGTCCGGTCGGAGCTGGTCGGCGAGATGAAGACAAGCTATATAGAGTACGCGATGAGCGTTATCATCGGGCGTGCGCTGCCGGATGTGCGCGACGGCTTAAAGCCCGTGCACCGCAGGATTCTGTACGCGATGTACGAGGATAACCTCACGCATGACAAGGCCTTCCGCAAGTGCGCGACGGCGGTCGGCGACGTGCTGGGCAGATACCATCCGCACGGCGACGCGTCCGTGTACGACGCAATGGTGCGTCTGGCGCAGGATTTCTCCATGCGCTATATGCTCGTCGACGGTCACGGCAACTTCGGCTCTGTCGACGGCGACCCCCCGGCCGCCTACCGATACACCGAGGCCAGAATGTCGAAGATCGCCAACGAAATGCTGCGCGACATCGACAAGGAGACCGTCGACTGGGATCCGAACTTCGACGAGAGCCGCAAGGAGCCCCGCGTGCTGCCCGCGCGCTTCCCGAACCTTCTGGTGAACGGAGCATCCGGTATTGCTGTTGGTATGGCTACCAATATGCCTCCTCATAATCTTTCGGAAGTGATTGAAGCATGTGATGCATATATTGATAATCCGGAAATTACGGTAGAGGAACTGATGGAATTTGTTAAAGCACCGGATTTCCCTACTGGCGGATATATATATGGTGTGAGTGGTGTACGCGAAGCATATTTGACAGGTCGCGGACGTGTAATTATGCGTGCGAAAGCTGAAATTGAAAGCGGACAAACACATGACAAGATCGTAATAACAGAGATTCCTTATAATGTAAATAAGGCCGAACTGATTAAATATATTGCTGATCTTGTAAATGATAAGAAGATAGAAGGTATCTCAAATGCCAACGATGAGTCTGACCGTGATGGTATGCGTATTGTTATTGACATAAAACGTGATGCAAATGCAAGTGTAGTGTTGAATAAACTCTATAAAATGACAGCTTTGCAGACCTCTTTTGGCGTTAACAATGTGGCTTTGGTTCATGGACGTCCAAAAACGTTGAATCTAAGAGATTTAATTAAATATTTCATTGAGCATAGACACGAAGTTGTTATTCGTCGTACTCAGTTCGATCTTCGTAAGGCGAAAGAGCGTGCGCACATTCTTGAAGGTTTGATTATTGCTTCAGATAATATTGATGAAGTAATTCGTATTATTCGTGCTGCAAAAACTCCGAATGACGCAATAACAGGCTTGATTGAGCGATTTAACCTGACAGAAATTCAGGCTCGTGCAATTGTAGAAATGCGTTTGCGTCAGTTAACTGGTCTGATGCAGGATCAGCTTCATGCGGAATACGAAGAAATAATGAAGCAGATAGCTTATTTGGAAAGTATTCTGGCTGATGATGAAGTATGTCGTCGGGTAATGAAAGAGGAATTGTTAGAAGTCAAAGCGAAATATGGAGATGTACGTCGCTCTGAAATTGTTTATTCTTCAGAAGAATTTAATCCGGAAGACTTCTATGCAGATGATCAGATGATTATTACAATTTCTCATATGGGTTATATTAAACGTACACCGTTGACCGAATTCCGTGCACAAAATCGTGGTGGAGTAGGTTCGAAAGGTACGGAAACCCGTGATGAAGACTTTGTAGAGCATATTTATCCTGCTACCATGCACAATACCATGATGTTCTTTACACAAAAGGGTAAGTGTTATTGGCTGAAAGTATATGAAATACCTGAAGGAACGAAGAATTCTAAGGGCCGTGCTATTCAGAACTTGTTGAATATTGATTCGGATGATAATGTAACTGCATACTTGCGTGTGAAGAGTTTAGAGGATTCCGAGTTCATCAATAGCCATTATGTATTATTCTGTACTAAGAAAGGTGTAATAAAGAAGACATTGCTTGAACAGTATTCTCGTCCTCGTCAGAATGGTGTAAATGCTATAACTATCCGCGAAGATGATAGCGTAATTGAAGTTCGTATGACGAATGGAAATAATGAAATCATCATTGCAAACCGCAATGGTCGTGCAATTCGTTTCCATGAGGCAGCAGTTCGTGTAATGGGACGTACAGCAACAGGTGTACGTGGTATTACGTTGGATAATGATGGTCAGGATGAAGTAGTAGGAATGATTTGTATCAAAGATTTGGAGACAGAATCTGTAATGGTAGTTTCCGAACAAGGATATGGTAAACGTTCTGAAATTGAAGACTATCGTAAAACGAACCGTGGAGGTAAGGGTGTGAAGACCATGAATATTACCGAAAAAACAGGTAAGTTGGTAACAATCAAGTCGGTAACTGATGAAAATGACTTGATGATTATCAATAAGTCTGGTATCACTATTCGTTTGAAGGTAGCGGATGTTCGTATAATGGGCCGTGCTACTCAAGGCGTTCGTCTGATAAATCTTGAAAAACGTAACGACCAGATTGGTTCGGTATGTAAGGTTATGACAGAAAGTCTTGAAGATGAAATTCCGGCAGAAGAGGCAGAGGGTACAATCGTGAGTGATCCGAATGCTGATGCTCCTGATATTGATGATGCAGCGGACCTAAATGAAAACGAAAGCAATAACGAAATTGAGGAATAGACATAATATTAATAATTAATCAAACAACAATCATGAAAAGAGTATTATTTTCTATGGTTTTATTGATGGCTGTTAGCTTCTCATTCGCTCAGATGAAGAATGTGAAAGAAGCAAAGAGTATGGCTAATGACGTAAAACCTAATTTTAAGCAGGCTGAACAGCTTATTAAGGAGGCTATGAAGAATCCTGAAACAAAGGATCTTGCTGACACATGGGACGTTGCTGGATTTATTCAGAGACGTATCAACGAGGAGCAAATGAAAAATGCTTTTTTGAAGAAACCGTATGATACATTGAAAGTATACAATAGTATTCTGAAAATGTATGAGTACTATAATAAGTGTGATGAATTAGCGGAAATACCTAATGAAAAGGGAAAAGTTAAAAACAAATATCGGAAGGCTAATGCTTCCAGTATGTTGGCTGAACGTCCTAATTTGATTAATGGTGGTATTCAGTATTTCAACCTGGACAAGAATAAAGAAGCTTTGAAGTTCTTTGCAACCTATGTAGAGTCAGCTTCTTATCCAATGTTAGCTGATAAAGAATTGGCTAAAAACGATACTCTTCTTCCGCAAATTGCTTATTACGCAACATTAGCTGCTGATAGAGTAGGTGATAAAGATGCAATCATTAAATATGCTCCTGCAGCTTTATCTGATAAAGATGGTGGTAAATTTGCTATGCAGTTGATGGCTGATGCTTACAAGGCTAAAGGTGATACTGCTGCATGGATTAAGTCTTTGGAAGAGGGTATCCTTAAGTTCCCTGGAAATGATTATTTCTTCGCTAATTTGGTTGATTATTATAATAGCTCTAATCAAGCTTCTAAAGCTATGGAGTTTGCTGATAGAATGTTAGCTAATGATCCGAATAACAAGTTGTATTTGTATGTAAAAGCATATCTTTATCATAATATGAAAGAATATGATAATGCAATCGAATACTACAAAAAAGCTATTGCTGCTGATCCGGAATATGCAGAAGCATACTCTAATGTAGGTTTGGTATATTTGATGAAAGCACAGGATTATGCTGATAAAGCAACAACAGATATCAATGATCCTAAGTACGCTGAAGCACAAGCTGTGGTTAAGAAATTCTACGAAGAAGCTAAACCATTCTATGAAAAAGCCAGAGCTTTAAAACCCGATCAACAGGATTTATGGTTGCAAGGTCTTTACAGAGTTTACTATAACTTGAATATGGGACCTGAATTCGAAGAAATCGAAAAAATGGTTCAATAAACACATCAATAGTTTTTAATAAAAAGGAGATGTGTCAAAACTAAGGCACATCTCCTTTTTTTATATTTAAATGTTTTTTTCTCTATGCGACTCTTTTTTCACTAATTTGGTAATACGCGGCTATATTCCTCGTATATTGCGTCATAATTGTTCTGATAAGAATACATATAATGCGTGCAGTCCCTCCCTTTCCTGCTTTTAGTAGTTTAGCGCACATTTTTTTGATATTAAAAGCTATAGCAAAGAAAGCAAAGTCCATCGTAACCTTGTCTTCTCCTTTATGTCTGAACCGGCGGTATGCCATGTTGTATTTCATTTGTCCAAACACAGCTTCCGGTTCTATACACCTCCTGCCTCTATGCTTGATACCTTCCTCTGAGAGCAATTTTTCCCGTGCCTGCCGTTTGTATTGGTTTAACCGGTGATTGACTTCTATAATACGATTTCCCTGGGCTTTAAAGCAACTGCCACGCAAAGGACAACCCTCGCAATTTTGTGCTTTATAACGTGCACTTTCGGTGATGTATCCGCTTGCAGTTTTGTCACGTCTGGTCCCTATACGGTTCATGCGCTGCCCCATAGGGCAAACGTAATAATCCTCTTCTGTATTGTAATGGAGACTTTCCGCATGGAACGGATTGGGAGTATAACGGGGACGCTGTTCTTTATGGAAGAAGTTATACTTGACAAAGGCTTCTATCCCGTTCTCCTGCATGAACCGGTAATTTTCTTCTGAGCCGTAACCGGAGTCTGCCACCCCGACAGCGGGTAAGCGGTTATAGCGATGTTGGAAGGAGTGGAAGAAAGGAATGAGCGTCAGTGTATCGGTAGGGTTGGGAAACAGTCGGAAGTCTATGAGAAATTGTTTTTCAGTACCTATTTGCAAATTATATCCGGGCTTGGTCTGCCCGTTCTTCATGGCGTCTTCTTTCATACGCATGAATGTGGCATCAGGATCAGTCTTGGAATAGGAATTACGTTCTCCAAGAGTGTCAAGATGATTGTCGTATTCCATCAGCTTGTCACGATACCCTTCAAGTTCCTTGAGCTGTTTCTTCTTTTCGCGCAGGGCTTTCTTTTGTTCCTTATCCTTTGTCGCAGGCTGGTGTTCTAGGACTTCTTTAAGTTCATCCACTATGTCAGAGAGCATGGCGGGAGTGAATTGGGCGGGTGTGTCTTTTACGGAGTTCTCTTGTGCAATGGCTTCGTCCACCTGTTCCAGAAGGATACGAATCTTGTCCAGCAACTTCGTGCGGTGCTTTTCAACACTCTTGCGCCAGACAAAAGTATATTTGTTGGCTTTGGATTCAATCTTAGTGCCGTCGATATACTCCACCTCAAGACTGATGAAACCTTTGTCGGCAAGGACAAGAACTAACTGGGTGAATACATTATTTATCTCCTCCTTTACACGGTTACGAAAACGATTGATGGTGATAAAATCCGGATGCTCATTACCGGCAAGCCAGATATAATGAATGTCACGCAAGAGAAGCTTCTCTATTTTACGGCACGAATAGATATTATTCATGTAGGCGTAGATAATTACCTTAAGCATCATTTTAGGATGATAAGGACAGCGGCCGGTTTCTTTATAAAGTTTATTGAAACCTTCAAGATCGAGAGTATCAACAACTGTGTTAACTATGCGAACCGGGTCGTTCGACGCAATGTTTTCATCAATTCTTTGAGGAAAAAGAACGGTTTGGTTGGGAATGTAAGGACGAAAATGTAACTTTGCCATAACGAAATACTTTATGCCTAAAGATACAAAAACTTTGGGGAATAGCAAAGCCCGGGCTTGCGAAAGTCTGGGCTTTGTGCATAAAAAAAGGTTGTGCCAGAGTTTTGACACAACCTCTTTACTGTATTTTGCTTTTCTTCAAAGTGGTGCCACCAGTACTATTAAAGTTAAATTGTAATCGACTTGATTAAAGTAGAATAATCGTGAAATAGCTGAGTATCAATCATTTTAAATTATGGTAAATATACATCACTTAAATTTAATGTGATTTCTATAGGTAACTTTATAGGTAACTATAGGGAAATTTTGTATCTTTGTAAGTGTAATATTATCCACTAAAAACGATTGGGTTATGGCAAAAACACTTTCCAGATTTTATTTCCTCAAAAAGGATGAGCATAAAGAAAAGGCTACTCTTTTTGTAAGAGTACAGGACCCAAACAGAAGGATTGATGTGCAGTTTACTACACGTATTCAGGTAGGGGTGCCGGAATGGAAGGCTGCTGTAGCAGATGAAGATTCATTGGCACGGCATCGTAAGCAAAACCCGAAACTGCATGATAAGTTAGGACGGATTGAAGTGATGCTGGAACGTGAGATGTCAGCTCCCAAATTTGATAGACAGCACGTCAAATCGGAAATATTGGCCATTTCCGATCCGGAAAGGTATGAAATCATACGTGCTCAGGAGGAAGCGGAACAACATGCGAGGCAAGAGGAGGAACGTATCCGGCAAGAACAGGAGCGGCTTATTCAGGCAGGTATTGCGGCAGAGAAAGCCAAGATATGGAATTATCTTTCAGATTTTTGTGCTGAAATCAAGTCAGGTAAGCGCTTGAATGGGAACGATAGGTATTCTTCCGGGACTGTAAAGGCTTGGCACAGTTTCATGAGGCTATATGGTTGCTTTGATAAAAAGCATCAATATACATGGGGGATGGTGAATCGGGAATTTGTCGCCAAGTTTTTAGCATTCATGGAGAAGGAAGGTTATATGGTTACTGCACAGAATAAATATCTGGTGACCCTTCGAGCACTTATCGGTTATGCTTATACGGATGGCATACATGACAACGACCGTGCGACCCAGTGCTTTTCAAAAAAGAAAATTGAGGAAAAAGACAAGGCTGCCGAGATTTATCTGACTTCAGACGAGTTGCAAGCCTTGTATGAAATGCCACTGACCGGACTCCAGGAACAGGTACGTGATGTCTTTCTGGTGGGCTGTTATACCTGTCAGCGAGTAAGTGACTACAGCAACATTTCCCCTGACAGTTTTACAACTACGGCCAAAGGGACACCTATTATCCGGCTTGTGCAACAAAAAACTCATACGGAAGTAAAGATTCCCATTATGAATCCGAACTTGCAGGCTATCTGTGAAAAGTACAATTATAACCTGCCTTCTGTGGTTGATGTCATTCTCAACCGTTATATCAAGGAAATCCTAAAGGAATTGTCTGAAACGGTTCCCTCTTTGACTGCAAAGGTTCATACCAAGTTGACCATGAAGCAGCGGAAGCAGGAAGCAGATGGAAAAATTAATGTGGAGAGGAACACTAAGGGAGAAGTGATGATGCCCCGTTACAACTGTGTCACTACGCATACAGCCCGTCGTAGCGGTATCACCAATATGTATCTGACGCACAAATACACCATCTTGCAGATGATGCACGTAAGCGGACATAAGACGCAGAAGACTTTTATGGATTACATCAAGCTCTCTTCCGATGAGATTGCGGATGAGATTGATGCTATTGCCAATGGTGCGAAAGCTGATGTGTTTTAAATAAGATTATAAATACAACAAACTGAAAATCATATATTATGGATAATTTGAACCAAACAGATAGCATCGTTATATACCAAACGACAGATGGTGAGACCTGTATAGATGTTAAGTTTCAAGATGAAACCGTTTGGCTATCTCAAGCGCAAATGGCGGAGTTGTTTCAGAAGGACAGAACAGTCATCGGACGTCATATCAATAATATATTCAAGGAGGGAGAACTTGAAGAAAGCTTGGTATGTGCAAAATTTGCACATACCAAGGATTATGGTCGTAGAGAAGGGTTTACCCAGCGTACAGAAACCACCCTTTATAATTTGGATGTAATCATTTCTGTAGGTTATCGCGTCAAGTCAAAACGAGGTACCCAATTCCGCATTTGGGCAAACAAAATATTGAAGCAATACCTGCTTCAAGGTTATGCCATCAATGAGCGCATAGCCAGTCAGAAGTTCGATGAACTCAGCCAGTTGGTCAAGGTGCTGGGACGTACTATCCAGAATCAGGAGTAGTTGACCGAGGATAGCCGTTCGCTGCTCAATGTCGTGGTGGATTATACTTATGCACTCGATACGCTCGATCGTTACGACTATCAGGAGTTGACGATAGAAAAGACCACACCCCGGGCAGCCTTTCATGCCACTTACGAAAATGCCATGGAGGTGATTCGCCAGCTTCATGAGAAGTTCGGAGGCAGCCCGCTTTTCGGCAACGAGAAAGACGACTCGTTCAAAAGCTCCATCGGGCAGATATACCAGACCTTCGGAGGCGAGGACCTTTATCCCTCGGTTGAAGAGAAGGCAGCCATGCTGCTTTACCTTGTCACCAAGAACCACTCCTTCAGCGATGGCAACAAACGTATCGCTGCCACGCTGTTCCTGTGGTTTCTCAATGGCAATTGCATCCTTTACAATGAAGACGGCACCAAGCGCATAGCAGACAATACCCTGGTGGCGCTCACCCTGATGATAGCGGAAAGCCGTACTGAGGAAAAGGACACCATGCTGAAAGTGATTGTAAACCTTATCAACCAGAACAACAGATAGGGAAAATGACATCTGTTCAGCAGATTTATGTTGTGCATTTCTTTTTTGACAGGCAAGGCACTTATCTTTGCCTTTTTCAACCCTAAAAAAGATTTGCCATGAAAAGAAAAGAAGAAGCTCCGGCCAAAGGAGCGGACACGGTAAAGGAGTGGATGGAAGCCCATCCGCAGGAATATGCCCAGTTTGCAGCCAAAATGAAAACGGAAGGAATAGGAGGCGTCCTGAAATTGGGTGAGGATGCTTTCCGGCTCTCTCCGGATTTCCAGCAGGAGGTGGAACGGATGGTCACCACCGGGCGGTTTGACGTTTCCTCCTTGTTGGAACACCTGACATTGTCGGAATTTGCAGAAAACTACTTGAGGGAAAAGAATGAGGACCACATGGCCATGGCAGCCTGGGTGAAGTACGGAGAGTCAGCTCCGGAACAGGTGGCCGACGAACTGGATAAGGCAGTCGTGGCACAGGACAAACGCACATACAGGGAGATGCTCTCCAGCCTGTTCAAACTGTTCTGGGGAAAGTTCTTTCAGCGGGTCGAACTGCACCGCAGATGCCGGGAAGCGGAAGGAAGAGAAACCTTTACGGCAGAAAGTTTCCAGCACATGCTTGCCTCGCAGGATGAGAACCGGGTAAAGCGTATCGGAGCATGGCTGGGCTATGGCCGTAGCGGCATGGATATAGCCCATCTGTATTTCGCACTGGCAGAAACGGCGGAAATCAGCTCCAAGGTGGCCGTGACCGACTTTGTTGCATCCTTGAAGGCTGCCTACCCACAATATTCAATCGTAGGACACCGCCAGGTGCAGAAAAGCGTCAATTACCTGAAGAACCTTTCTCCCAACCGGAAGCAATACGGCAAGGATGAACCCGAGCATCGCTTTGCCATCGACATCATCAAGACCGAAGTACTGCTCCTTGCCACTGAAACAGCCGACTGAAATCAATTCTTTTCAATTCGTTCAGTTCGTTTTCGGGTCAGCGAACTGAACGAACGCTTATTTCTTTTAAATTCAGCTGATTGCCAGTTACTTTTGCGCCATCGTTCTATATCGGAACGGTGGCGCTTCTGTTTTCAATCCGTCCGCAGAAGCCGTCAGGACCCGGACGGAAACCAGTATGTATGGAAGAATTATTCAACATCCTCAGTGAGGGCAAAGCCCATGTGAGAGTGGAAATGGATGCCGCAGACCTCAAGGCATTTTCCGATGAACTAATCCGCCGTGCCAAGGATGAACTCGGCTCGATGGTGGAAGCCGCCCGTAAGGAGCGCATGCTATCCAAGGCAGAAGTAAAGGAACTGTTCGGTGTATGTGATGCCACCCTGTGGCATTGGGACAGGAAAGGCATCCTCAAACCCGTCAAGACCGGCAACAAGGTGCTTTATCCCGAGTATGAAGTGCGCAAGGCGCTTGGACAACGCAACCAAATCCTATGAGCTTATGGAGAATCCCATTCTTTTCCCTCTGGGTATATTTCCTGCGTCCGTAAGGCATATCGTGGAATCCCTGCAGAAGTATGAGTACTATCAGGTGGACTTTACAGCTGTTTCTTTTTTCACTGCATTTGCAGCCGCCATGGGCAATACCTGGTCAGCCCGTTTCATGACCGGGTGGGTCAGCCGTCCCATTCTCTATGTGGTACTGGTTGGCCCGCCCAGCTGCGGCAAAACACCTCCGTTGCGTCAGGCGGTAGCCCCGCTGCTCAAACTGGATGAAGACTCAGACCGTATTTATGCACAGGAAATCAGGCAGTACCGCAAATGGGAGAAGCTGACCGCCAAACAGCGCAAGCAGCAGTCATTGCCCGAAGAAATGGAAATGCCGCAACGCAAGTGTCACGTGGTGGTTAACTCCACCATCGAGGCTCTTGTGTCCGCTTTGCGCGACAATCCCCGGGGCGTACTCATCTACAATGACGAAATAGACAGCCTGCTCTCCAACTTCAACCGCTACAGCGGTTCGGACGAAAGCTATTTTCTCAGCCTGTTCAGTGGTACTCCCTTCAAATACACCCGCAAGTCGAACAACGAGTACATCTTCTTGCCCAATCCTTACTGCTCCATTATCGGCTCCACCCAACCCGGCATGCTTTCCTCGCTGTTTGGCGGGAAACGCTCACAGAACGGCTTTTCCTCCCGTTTCCTGAAAGTCTATCCAGATATAGCTGCCATGCCATCCTGGAACGAGGCTTCCATGCCGGAAGAAGTCCTGGATGAATGGGAACGCATCATCCGGCAGGTGGATGCCGTTCAGCCTCCGGCAGGACAGGAAGGGAAAACAAATTCCCTTGAACTTTTCTTTTCACAGGCAGCCAAACAGTGTTTGATCAGGTGGAAGAACGAAGTGAACAGCCGTATCTATGTGGAGTCGGAAAGCGAGGCAGAGAAAGCCCTCTGCGGCAAACTGGAAACCTACCTCATCCGCTTCTGTCTGGTCATTCAAGTCATGCGCGGCATCTGTGGAGAAGCCGACATGAACGAGGTTGACGAAGAAAGTGCCGACCGTGCCATCCGGCTGACGGAATATTTCCGTGCCATGGAGAGCCGCATAGCACCTGAAATGGAAGTCGGGGTGCTGGACCAGCGGCACACCGAACTGCTTTCCCTCCTGCCATCCTCGTTTACCACCTCCGAAGCGGTAGGTATCGGCAAGCGGATTGGCCTCTCGGAATCCACCGTCAAGCGTTTCCTGCGGGAGGGTGCCCGTGAATTTATCCGGAAAGAGGCGCACGGCCATTATTGCAAAATCTAAAAAGGTCAATGACACTTTGACCTTTTTGACACGATGACACTTTGAACCACTATTTTTATTAGTTTGGAAACAGATAAGGAAGCGCATTGTAGAAGTATTCGGTCAAAGAACCGAAGACATGGCGAGCACCTTCCTGTTCGTGAAACGTAAGATGATTTACGTCAAATACATCCGTAATTTGAGCCATAGCCTGTACTTGTGTCCAAATCCTATCATAAGCCACATCGTCCGTGCCGCTGCATGCCCAAATGTAGAAATCATTTCCTGACGGTGATGAAGAACGAATGATGTCTGCCAAATGAGCCGCAGTCTCATCCGGATAGTCCATTCCGGCAAAACGCCCCAGTGACCATCCGTCGGAACTGATCGGCATGAAATACTTGAAACAGTCCAGTGTACATTCCAGTGCATACCAGGTGGTTACCGCTCCCATGGAGAAACCTCCGATGGCCCGATGATTTCTGGAAGCCTGCAACCCCTCGAAGTCCGTTTGCTGAGCGTATGTACGGTAACGGCTCTCTACCAACGGAATCAGGTCGTTGACCAGTTCCTGAGGAAGAGCCTTGCAATAGGGGTCAGCATCAGGATAGTAATCGACAGGAGTACCATATACATAACTTGTGGATACCACGATAACCGGAGACATGTCTCCCTTTGCTATCAGGTGGTCAAGCAAGTTTCGCATCATGCCGTTCTCGTTCTGAAAGAAGGAGGCTGCTGTTTCTCCATGCCCATGTACGAAATAGAACACATCATAGCATTCATCGGATGATTCCTCATACCCATACGGCAGGTAGACATAGGCCGTATTTGAGCGCATTTCACCGTTCCCATCAACATAGTTGTGGGTGTCATAGTCAATTTGCACCACGCTTCCCTGGGAATCGGATTCCTCCAGATATTCGGCTGGAACGGAACTGGTCTTGTTTAAGAGCGAGGTGTATCCCGACGAAATCTCAGCTTCGGTTTCCTGTTCTGGAGGTGTAGCAGCATACGCTTCCTCGTTTTCATGGCAAGCTGTCAGGCACAGACCAAGCAATAAAGTTTTAATAGTCATAGAAAATGTACACATAGTAAATCTATTTTTCAGTTGCATAAATATTATTCTTTGATTGTATATTATATCGCATTTAGTTGATTATTATACTAATGTATCGTATAAGTAAGACTGAGCATCATATATGGTTCCAGCACATTGCTTGATATATAATCACAGTAGTTGCTTTCCAGCCGATGTGTAAAATTCCGGTTCTGTTTGAGTACATCAAAAGCCTCCAGTTTGATTTCTGCAGCATTGTTTTTCAGGAATTTCTTACCTAAAGACAGATTCCATAGACAATAATCTTCCGTACCCGTATCCAGACCTGTGTAACCTACATAGTTAAACGTACTGCGCAAAGTAAGCCCCCAAAAGAACATACAACCCAGTTTGACAGAAGCGGTATGAGTGATGTAATCGTTGCTTGTAGCTTCATCAGATGAACTGAATATATTGTTGATGGCAGCAGAGTAAGAGGCTGTAAAATCTATATTCTTATTGATATTGCTTCCGATAATTATTTTAGGTATTAAGTTCAGTTCACGTGTGTCGCTTGTCACCCCATTAAAGACAGTGGGGGTATTGGTGTAATTGGCAGCTACGCTGACATTGATATTGCTGCGGATCAAATCAAGCGGAAATCCGTAAGTCAACACATTCACCCAAAAAGAGAAAGCAGGATTTAATTTTACCAATAAAAGCGGCTACCGATGAATCTTTTTTCAACGAAGATTATTAGGACCGGCTATTTGCTTGAGCGTATATGATTGAAAAGCCAATTGAGACGTTTGTCGGTATAGCTCTCTGTGCAAGACTTAATATGTGACCAACCGTTTTCCACGTCAAGTATAGCTTCCCCATTCAGTTCCTTTAATCGTTTCATAAAAGAAATGACTGGAGCAATGTCCATTAGTTTATCGCCAGTCCCCATCACCGTGCAGACCGGAGTATTGGCGAGCAGAGCAGCATCTACCGTGTCCGGATTTCCGGCTACCGGCATAACGGCGGCAAACAGGTAAGGATAGGCAGATGCCATTTTCCAGGCCCCTGTACCTCCCATAGAACCGCCTACTAGATAGATACGGTCTGGATCCACTTTTCCCTTGTTCATGTATTCATCAACAAGATTTTTTATAATCTCATTTGTCTGGACTCCCCACGTAAGGGAGTCCGGACATTGAGGTACAATCATAAAGGCATTGATACAGTTTCTGCAAAGGTAATCGGCAATCGTATAGATTGCATCTTCATTCATTTGTCTGACATTATCACTTCCACGCTTTAGTCCGCCATGCAAATAGATTACCAATATCGGTTTCTGTTGTGTGCCACCGGCTGTTATCACCGTTTCCCTGTAAGGAAGTGTGATGTTATTATATGACCATACATTGAAACTGAAGTCTGAATCTGTATATCTGCATGGTGTAGCTGATGCCCAAATGCTCATGTACAAAAGAATAGTTAGGATTATCATGCGCTGCCGCTGTATTCGCAGTAAATCATTCTTTCGACTGCCCACGCTTTCCTTTCTTCATGTCAGCGATTGACTGTTCTATCATCTGCTTGTAGATCGTTTGCTGTTCGGCAGTCAGCAGAAGGCAGATGTCCGCCGTCAGTTTTTCTAGGGCTTCCCTGCGCTTTTCACGGGGATATTTCTGCTTGTTGAAATCTGCATACAATTCACGGATTTTCGTTTTCTGCTCATCGCTCAGGGTCAGCTTTTCATCCATTTCCTTGATGCGCTGTTCAGTCCGCTGTTGCGCAGTGAGCTTGGTTTTACTTTCCTGTGCAGATACCTGCAAAGTGGTAGCGATGGCAATGGCCATCATTAAAAACATTCTTTTCATACTAAATTTCTATTATGAGTTGATAAAAAGTAGATAATAATCTTTGTCTATTTGGATTGGGGAGTATCTGTTCTGACAACCCGGAACCCCACATTGGCATAGCCTTTGTTTCCGGATCGCACATCGTCCGATTTCTCGCTGCGGCAGTCGTCACGTTTGGCATCCCAACTGCCC
>OHIL01000476.1_pt1 | contig 16196 bp, 14 predicted proteins | sample 1568231 | NCBI WGS metagenome assembly OHIL01 (sample SAMEA3879565, study PRJEB24766) | human gut metagenome | biome: human-associated habitat; feature: feces | place: USA | collected 1985/1987 | reverse complement strand
AATGCCACAAACTAACACTACCCGCCGCGCTCTCCCGCTTCACGCGGGAGGGCGCGGGAAAGGAGGGATTAGCTTTTGATATGGCAGATGATTGAAGATTGGTTTCGCGGCATTTTGACAGACGGGATTTTATCGAACCTCTCCGGCTTATTTGACAGCGTAAATACAGAGGTTGGAGAAATTGCAACGCAAGTCGGCACGACCCCCGCCGGGTGGAACGCTGGCATATTCAACATGATACGCAGCCTTTCGGAAAACGTCATTGTACCGATTGCAGGCGTTATCATTACCTTTGTCATGTGTTATGAACTAATCCAGCTTGTAATTGAAAAAAACACTTTGCACGATCTCGACACTTGGATTTTCTTCAAATGGATTTTCAAAACCTTTGTTGCGGTGCTGCTGGTAACAAATACTTGGAACATCGTTATGGGCGTGTTCGACGTTACGCAGAGCGTCGTCAATCAGAGCGCGGGGGTTATCATATCCGATACAAGCATAGACGTTACCACCGTCATTACCGACATTGAAGCAAAACTCGAAGCTATGAGCGTGGGCGGTCTTTTGGGGTTATGGTTTCAATCTCTCTTTGTAGGGCTTACCATGAAAGCCCTGTCAATCTGTATTATGCTTGTGGTGTATGGGCGCATGATTGAAATATATCTTGTAACGAGCGTTGCCCCTATCCCTATGGCAACAATGGTAAATCACGAATGGGGCAGCATGGGACAGAATTACTTAAAATCTTTGCTTGCGCTTGGTTTTCAAGCGTTTTTGATTTTGGTGTGTGTCGGCATTTATGCGGTATTGATACAGACAATCGCAGCAACCGACGACATATCCGGCGCGATCTGGGCTTGCATGGGCTATACCGTCCTCTTGTGTTTTACGCTTTTCAAAACGGGGAGCCTTGCAAAGTCGGTATTTAGCGCACATTAAGGAGGTGGAACATGGCGTATGTAACCGTCCCAAAGGACTTAACAAAAATCAAAAGCAAGGTAATGTTCAACCTTACCAAACGACAGCTAATTTGTTTCAGCGCGGCGGTAGCAATCGGACTGCCGCTGTTCTTTTTGGTAAAAGGCAGCGTTGGAACGAGCGCAGCGGCATTGTGCATGGTGCTTGCCATGCTGCCTATGTTTTTGCTTGCCATGTATGAGAAAAACGGGCAACCGCTGGAAGTGATTATTCGGCAATTTGTGGAAGTGAAGTTTCTTCGCCCCAAAGAGCGACCTTATCAGACCAACAATTTTTATGCCGCCCTTGCGCGGCAAGAGCAATTAGATAAGGAGGTACGGGCGATTGTCAAAGGAAAAGAAAAACACCCAAAACGAAAAGCGTAAACTTTCCCGAAAGGAAAGAAAACAGATAGATACCCTTATCCGACAGGCAAAGGGCGACGGGAAGCCCCATACGGCGCAGGACAGCATACCGTTTGAGCGAATGTATAAGGACGGGATTTGCCGCCTTGCAAACGGGCGGTATTCCAAGTGCATTGAGTTTGAGGACATCAACTATCAGCTTGCGCAGCCGGACGACAAAACCGCCATTTTTGAAGCCCTTTGCGATATGTATAACTCGTTCGACGCTTCTATCAGCGTGCAGCTTTCCCTAATCAGCCGCCATGCGAACAAGGACGATTTCAAGAACAGTATCACGATTGCGCCGCAGAATGACGACTTCGACAGTATCAGAGCAGAATACACCGAAATGCTTAGGACGCAGCTTGAACGCGGAAACAACGGGCTTATCAAAACCAAGTTTCTCACCTTTACCGTTGAAGCAAAGGACATTAGATCGGCGCGGGCGCGTCTTGCCCGCATTGAAACGGACACCCTCAACCATTTTAAGGTGATCGGCGCAGCGGCGCGGGTATTGGACGGGAAACAGCGTCTTGAAGTGCTGCATGGGATTTTCCACCCGGACGGGGAACGCTTTAACTTTGCGTGGGAATGGCTACCCGCAAGCGGTCTTTCCGTCAAAGACTTTATCGCCCCGTCCTCTTTCCGTTTTGGCGACGGGCGAATGTTTCAAATGGGCGGCAAGTTTGGTGCGGTTTCCTTTTTGCAGATAGTCGCGCCGGAACTCTCCGACCGTATGCTTGCCGACTTCATGGACGCGGAAAACGGGATTATCGTCAATCTGCACATTCAGAGTATCGACCACAACGAAGCAATCAAGACAATTAAGCGCAAGATTACCGACCTTGACCGCATGAAGATTGAGGAACAAAAGAAAGCAATCCGCAGCGGTTATGACATGGATATTATTCCGTCCGACCTTGCCACCTACGGCGGGGAAGCAAAAAACTTACTCCGCGATTTGCAGAGCCGCAACGAAAGAATGTTTCTGCTTACGCTGCTTGTCTTAAACCTTGCAGATACCAAGCAGAAATTGGATAACGAAGTATTTGGGGCGGCGGCAATCGCACAGAAATACAACTGCATTTTGACCCGTCTTGACTACCGGCAGGAACAGGGGATTATGTCCTCTATCCCGTTGGGGGATAACCTTATCCATATCCAGCGCGGCTTGACGACCAGCAGCACCGCCGTTTTCGTTCCCTTTACGGTGCAAGAGTTGTTCCAAAGCGGCGAAGCATTGTATTACGGCTTAAATGCCCTTTCCAACAACATGATTTTGTGCGACCGAAAGAAGCTGAAAAACCCCAACGGCTTGATACTCGGCACACCGGGCAGCGGCAAAAGTTTTTCTGCAAAACGTGAAATCACAAACGCTTTTCTCATTACGGCAGATGATATTATCATTTGCGACCCCGAAGCCGAATATTACCCCCTTGTCGGACGTTTGAAAGGACAGGTTATCAAGGTTTCGCAGAACAGCACGCAGTACATTAACCCGATGGATATAAACCTCAATTACAGTGAGGGCGACACGCCCATAGCCTTAAAGAGCGATTTTATCCTTTCCTTTTGTGAGTTGATTATGGGAGGTAAAAACGGGCTGGAAGCTGTCGAAAAGACCTTGATTGACCGCGCTGTTATCAGCGTGTACCGCAACTACCTTGCCGACCCAAAGCCCGAAAATATGCCGATTTTGGGCGACCTCTACGACGAGATCAAGAAGCAGCCGGAAAAGGAAGCGCAGCGTATCGCGGCGGCATTGGAACTCTATGTAAACGGCAGCTTGAACATTTTTAACCACAGGACAAACGTTGACATTCATAACCGCCTTGTCTGCTTTGATATTAAGGAACTCGGTACACAGCTTAAAAAAGTCGGTATGCTTATCGTCCAAGACCAAGTATGGAACAGAGTAACGGTAAACCGCAGCGAGGGCAAGGCGACGCGGTATTACATCGACGAATTTCATTTACTCTTGAAAGAGGAACAGACCGCAGCATACAGCGTTGAGATTTGGAAGCGTTTTAGAAAGTGGGGCGGTATTCCGACAGGTATCACGCAGAACGTCAAAGACCTTTTGACGAGCAGAGAAGTTTCAAATGTTTTTGAAAACAGCGATTTTGTCTATATGCTCAATCAAGCCCAGGGCGACCGGGAAATCCTTGCCAAGCAGCTTAACATTTCACAGCAGCAAATGACCTATGTAACCCATTCCGAAGCGGGCGAGGGACTTATCTTCTATGGCAACGTGATTTTGCCCTTTATTGACCGTTTCCCGAAAGATACGGAACTCTACCGCGTGATGACGACCAAGCCCGGCGAGGTGTCGGCATGAGGATAGAAACGGATAAAATCTATTGCGGCGACAGCTTGCAGGTGCTTCAAACCTTGCCGGATAACTGTATGGATTGTTGCGTAACGTCCCCGCCCTACTATGCTTTGCGCGATTACGGCACAGACGGGCAGATTGGGCGGGAAGCAACGCCGGAGGAATATGTTTCCCGCATTACGGCGGTTTTCCATGAGGTAAAGCGGGTGCTTACGCCGGAGGGTACTTGTTGGCTGAATATCGCGGACACTTATTGCGGTACAGGCAGCAAAGCCGACCACCAAGACCCGAAATATCCCAAAGGCAGAAACGGGCAGCAAGTGGCGGTAAACCACCGCGCCCCCGGCTGCAAGCCGAAAGACCTAATCGGTATTCCGTGGCTTGTAGCCCTTGCCTTGCGGGGCGACGGTTGGTATTTGCGCAGTTCTATCATTTGGCACAAGGGAAACGCCATGCCGGAAAGCACGCGGGACAGACCGACGCGCTGCTATGAATATGTGTTTCTGCTTACCAAGTCGAAGAAATATTACTATGATTGGCAAGCAGTAGCCGAGCCGATAGCCCCCACAACAGCGGTACGGCTGAAAAGCGGAGTTGGGAAAGGCAACAAATATGCCGCTACCGTTCCGGGGCAAAACCAGCCGCAGAAAATCAACCGTCCCCGCGAGAAAGGCAGCTATACCGACGAAATGATTTCCCCCGTCCGCAGCCGCCGCAACGTTTGGGAGATCAACACAGTTTCCTATCGCGGCGGGCATTTTGCAGCGTTCCCGCCGAAACTTGCGGAAACGTGCATTTTGGCGGGCTGTCCTGTCGGCGGGATTGTGCTTGACCCGTTTTTAGGCAGCGGCACGACGGGCATGGTAGCAAAACGGCTTAACCGCCGCTATATCGGCATTGAGTTAAACCCCGACTATTGCGAACTTGCAAAACAGCGGATTGGAGGTGATGAAGATTGAGCAAGGAATGGAAAGCCCCCGACAAGGTAACGCAGAAAATGACCCGCGACGGGGCGGTTGCGGAAAACCTTACGACGGGCGAAACGACGAGTATCAGCGAAAGACCGCCGGAGGAAAACTATTCAGCCCCCGCAGCGGGAGCAGCGGAAAAAGCGACCCAACGTATCGGCACAGAGGTTAGCCGCCATTTAGAAAAGGGCGCGGAGAAAAAGACCCTTGACGCAGCGCAGCTTAAAACCCATACGTCCCGCTTGCAGTTTTCCGAAGCGGAACGGGCAACGCCGGAACTGCAAAAGGCAATCAAAAAATCCGATACGGCGGCTGACCGTTTAGACAAAGCGCGGGCAGCTATCCCCAAACAGACCAAAATCACAAAAGAGCGCGTTTTTGACGAAGCCAAAGGCAAAGCAAAGACGCGCCTTGCTTTTGAAAAGACGGATAAGCCCCCAAACGGCAAATTGCGCCATAACCCGTTATCCCGTCCGGCGCAGGAATTGGACGCCGCCGTACATGGAAAAATCTATGAGGTGGAGAAAGAAAACGTCGGTGTGGAAAGCGGACACAGGATAGAACTTGTGGGCGAGAAAGCGGGCGGCATGACGACGCGGGCAGTAAAACGCGGCATACGCAGCCATAAGCTGAAACCCTACCGGGCAGCGGCAGCAGCCGAGAAAAAGGCAGCAAAGGCAAACGCCGATTTTCTCTATCAAAAGGCGCTGCATGATAACCCCGCCCTTGCGCACTCTAACCCGATTTCCCGTTTTTGGCAAAAGCAGCGCATTAAAAAGCAGTATGCAAAGGCGTTGAAAACAGGCGGCAAGGTGAAAAAGACCGCCGAAGCCACCGCAAAGGCGGCGAAGAAAACGGCGCAGGAAACCAAACGGGCGACGTTCTTTGTCGTCCGGCATTGGAAAGGCTGTTTGATTGTGGGCGGGATTGCCTTTATCGTGCTTCTGTTTTTCGGCGGCTTGTCCTCTTGTTCCCTGTTCGGCGGCAACAGCGGCAGCGGCTTGATTGCGTCGTCCTATCTCTCCGAGGACGCTTATATTACAGGCGCAGAAAGCGCTTATGCCGCTATGGAAGCCGAGTTACAGGATATGCTGGATAACATCGAAAGCGAATACCCCGGCTATGACGAATACCGGGTAACGGCTGACGAGATCGAGCATGACCCGTATGTGCTAATCTCTATCCTCTCCGCTTGGCATGAGGGCGTGTTTACTCTCGATGAAGCGCAAAGCACCCTTGAAATGCTCTTTGATAAACAGTATATCTTGACGGTTACGGAGGAAGTCGAGGTACGCTACCGCACCGAAACGAGGACGGACAGCGAGGGCAACGAATACGACGTTGAAGTACCCTATAACTATTACATTCTCAATGTGGATTTGGAAAACTTCAACCTCTCCCATGTTCCCGTTTACATTATGGGCGAGGAACAGCTATCCATGTACGCTATGTATATGTCGTCGCTTGGGAACAGACCCGATCTTTTCCCACAATCCGGCTATATCTCAAAATACTATGAAAACCCGCCAGCGGATTATGAAATCCCGCCCGCCTATCTGGAAGATGAACAGTTTGCGCGATTGATTGAAGAAGCTGAAAAGTATGTCGGTTTTCCCTATGTGTGGGGCGGCAGCAGCCCGGAAACCTCTTTTGATTGCAGCGGTTTTGTTAGCTATGTGCTGACGAACAGCGGCTTATACAATACGGGCAGACTTGGGGCGCAGGGGCTTTACAACATCTCAACCCGCGTTTCCAACCCGCAGCCGGGGGATTTGGTTTTCTTTACGGGTACATACGACACGCCGGGGGTATCTCATGTGGGTATCTACGTTGGCGAGGACGGGGACGGAAGCCCTGTCATGCTGCATTGTGGCGACCCGATACAATACGCAAAACTTGATACAAGCTATTGGCAATCCCATTTTTACGCCTATGGGCGGCTACATTACAACTGACTTTGAAAGGAGTTTATTTCTATGGCAAACACGAAACTTGACCGTATCGAAAGGGATATTGAGAAAACGAGGGCGAAAATCCTTGAATACCAAAAAAGGCTGAAAGACCTTGAAGCGCAGAAAATCGAGGAAGAAAACGCGCAGATCGTTCAAATGGTGAAAGCGGTACACCTTGACGGGGCGCAGCTTGCCGCGTTCCTCTCCGCTTACGCCAGCGGCGAAATTGCCTTGCCGCAGCCGGACGCAGACTATACCGACGAACAGGAGGAAACCGAAGATGAAGCATAAAAAACTGTTCCGCAGCGTTACCGCTTTGCTTGCCGCCCTTGTACTCATGGGCGGCTTTTCTGTTACCGCTTTTGCGGGCGGCGGTGATGTGAGCGACGAGCCGCCTACCCCCGTAACCGAAACCGAGCCGGAAGAAACGACGGGCGGCTATGAGCCGCAGCCCTTAACGCCGGAGGGCAACATGAGCCTTGTGGACGACATAACGGGCGAAGCGTCCGGCGATAAGCAGTTTATTACCATCGTTACGAAAAACGGAAACTATTTTTACATCATCATTGACCGCGCCGAGGACGGGGAAAACACCGTCCATTTCCTCAATCAAGTGGACGAAGCGGATTTAACCGCCCTTATGGAGGACGGGCAGACCGAAGCCCCCGTTTGTAGCTGTACTGAAAAATGCGTTGCCGGAAGCGTCAACACCGATTGCCCCGTTTGCAGCGTCAATATGAGCGAGTGCGCGGGCAAGGAAGCCGAGCCGGAGCCGGAAGAAACCGAGCAGCCGCCGGAAGAAGAAAAAGGCGGCGACATGGGCGGTGCTATTCTGCTTGTCGTGCTGCTTCTTGCCGCAGCGGGCGGCGGCGCGTTCTATTACTTTAAGATTATGAAGCCCAAAAAGGACGCGGCAAAAGGTAGCAGCAACCTTGACGATCTCGACTTTGACGAGGACGACGAGGACGAGGAAGAATTAGAAACCGAGCAGGAGGACGAGGAAGTATGAAACTTGTAATTGCAGAGAAACCGAGCGTCGGAGCGGCGATTGCCGCCGTACTTGGCGCGAATGAAAAGCGCAGCGGATATTTTGAGGGCAGCGGCTACCTTGTGTCCTGGTGTATCGGGCATTTGATTAGCCTTGCGGACGCGGCGACCTACAACGAGCAGTACCGAAAATGGAAGTATGATGATCTCCCCATTGTCCCGCAGGATTGGCAGTTTACCGTTGCCAGCGGCAAGGAGCAGCAGTTTTTCGTACTCAAAGACCTTATGCACCGCAGCGACGTTTCCGAGATTGTCAATGCGTGCGACAGCGGGCGCGAGGGAGAACTCATTTTTCGATTTGTCTACGAACAGGCAAATTGCAAAAAGCCCTTTTCCCGCCTTTGGATTAGCAGCATGGAAGAAAGCGCAATCCGCGAGGGCTTTTCAAACCTCAAAGACGGGCGCAGCTATGACGACCTCTATCAATCCGCGCTTTGCAGAGCAAAGGCAGATTGGCTTGTCGGGATTAACGCGACCCGCCTTTTCTCTATCCTCTATCACAAAACGCTGAATGTCGGCAGAGTGCAAACGCCCACCCTTACCATGCTGGTAAACCGCGACTATGCGATCAGCAGCTTTAAGAAAGAAAAATATCATGTTGTCCGTCTGGACGCGGGCGGTGTTTCGGCTTTGTCCGAAAGGCTGAACGACGAAGCGGCAGCGCAGCAGATGAAAACGGCTTGCGAGAAATCGCAAGCCGTTTGTACTTCCCTCAAAAAAGAGAAAAAGACCGTTGCCCCGCCGAAGCTGTTTGACCTTACCGCGTTGCAGCGCGAAGCTAACCGCCTGTATGGATTTACGGCGAAACAGACCCTTGATTATGCGCAAGCCCTCTATGAAAAGCGGCTTTTGACCTATCCCCGCACCGACAGCAAATATATCACTTCCGATATGCAGGACAGCACAAAGGAACTCATTACCGGGCTTTGTTCGCTGCTTCCCTTTATGCGGGACGTGAAGCTGCAAGCAGACCTTACAAGGGTTTGCGATAACAGCAGAGTAACCGACCACCACGCTATTTTGCCGACAGCCGAGTTTTTGAAAGCGGGCTTTTCTTCCCTTGCCGACAGCGAAACAAAACTTATGACCCTTGTGTGCGCGAAGCTGCTTTGCGCCGCAGCCGCGCCCTATGAATATGAAGCGGTTACGGCGGTTATCTCTTGCGGCGGTTATACCTTTACCGCAAAGGGAAAGACGACGCTTTGCGAGGGGTGGCGTGAGATTGAAAAGCTGTCCCACGCCGCGTCCGAGGAACAGGACGAGGACGCAGAGCCGGAAGCCGTTTTGCCGCCGCTTGCCGAGGGGCAGACCTTTGACAATCCGGCAGCGGATATCTCCGAGCGTTACACGCAGCCCCCGAAAGCATATACCGAAGATACGCTTCTGTCCGCTATGGAGAACGCGGGCAAGGAAGAAACGCCGGAGGACGCAGAGCGCAAAGGGTTAGGCACTACCGCAACGCGGGCGGGTATCATTGAAAAACTCATTAGCGCGGGCTTTGCCGAGCGCAAGGGCAAAAAGCTAATCCCCACAAAGGACGGGTATAACCTTGCCGCTATTCTGCCCGAAGTCCTTACGTCCCCGCAGCTTACGGCAGAATGGGAAACCCGCCTTACCGGGATTGCCAAAGGCAGCGACAGCCCGGACGATTTCATGCGCAGCATTGAGGAAATGACAGCGGGGCTTGTCAAAACCTATTCCGCGATTTCCGAAGATAAAGCGAAGCTGTTTGCCCCGCAGCGGGAAGCAATCGGCACTTGTCCCCGTTGCGGCGCGGCGGTTTACGAGGGCAAGAAAAACTACTACTGTTCCGACAGGGCGTGCAGCTTTGTTATGTGGAAAAATGACTTGTTCTTTCAGCAGCGCAAAAAGACTTTCACAAAGGCGATTGCCGCCGCCCTTTTGAAAGACGGAAAGGTAAAAATCAAAGGTATGTACTCCACCAAAACAGGAAAGACCTTTGACGGGGTTGTGCTGCTTGCCGACACAGGCGGCAAGTATGTAAACTTCCGCGTCGAGCAGAACCGAAAATGATTAGGCTTGATGAAAAGCAGTATCGAGCCGTTAAGAAAATGACCCGCGCCGCGTGCGCCAACAACGATTGCGGGAACTGTCTGCTATTGGACGACGGGGAAACTTGCGTCTGTGTGCAGAGTATCAGCTATTCGCTGTTATGCCGTTATTTCCGCGAAGCGGTTTTACCCGCAGACAGGCAGCTATGCGAACAGATCACCCGCAGCGGGGAAACCGATTTGAAGCGTTGCGCGGTATGCGGCAGCACGTTTGCGGCGGGCAGCAACCGGGCGAAATACTGTCCCGATTGCGCGGCAAAGATACGCCGCAGACAGAAAGCGGAAAGCGAGAGAAACAGGCGTTTACGGATAAAAACAACTACATAGCAAGCACAGCAAACGAGTACCCGTTTGCGAGAAATGCCCGCGCTGCTCTATGGGAAGCGCGGGCATTTTGCTTGTTGGGATAGTCCCAAACCCTTAAAAATCGAGAAAGGACGTGATGAAACAATATGCCGTATTCTTCATACGACCATGACAAATTGGAAACCGCCGAAACCATGCGGATAGAACGCCGGATATATTTTGAAGCAAAGGACGGGGATATTGCCCCCTATGTTTCTTTGCCGCCGGAGCAGCTACACGCCATGCGCGAGGAAAGCGCGGCAGCGGAACAGGCGATTTTTAACGACCTTGCAAGACGCGCCGCCGCTTGGGAACAGCAGGCGGGAAAAACGCTTTTGCTTGACAAAGCGATTGAATACACAAGGACAACCGTTGTGCAGCACACTTCTAACGAGTGGCAGAAAGGCGAATATGACCGATATACCCGCAGCAACCGGGTATATCAGATGAACTACCACATTTACGAGAACACCCGTTACGACAGGGAGAAGCAGCAAAGCGTCCCTTACTCTTATTCTCTCACATGGGGCGTTTATACCAACAGCCCGAACAGGAACGGGCAAGCGAAGATTGCCGGACAGGACAGAAAGGTTTTTTCCGATAAGGCGGCTATGGAAAAATATCTGAATGGACGTATCAAAGCATACGACCGTCTGTTTACGGAAATCTCCCCGCCTATCCCGCAGGAGTACGCCGAGCATTTCAAAGTAAACGGTATGCTTTTACCGGGCTATACCATTGAGGGCGAGGAACCCCCACAGCAGCCACAGGCGGCAGCTATCCCCGAAATTACCGGGCAGCAAAAGGAGCGTGAACACATGAGCGAACAGTTTTCTATTATGATTGGCAACCGCAGCCGTTTTGAAGCGGGCGACCCCGGCGGTTATTGGCTGGATATGCCCGCCACAAAGGAGCAGCTTCACGAAGCTATGCAGAGCGTCGGCATTACCGCCGACAACCCGCAGGATTTTTCCATTCGCGGCTATTCCGACGACCCGGAGAAACATATTGCCTTGCCTTATGAAATGGTATGCGCCGCCGACGTGGACGAACTCAATTTTCTTGCGGCGCGGCTCGAACAGCTTGACCCCGCCGAGGTTGGCAAGCTGAACGCAGCTTTGCAGCAGAAAAACGGGCTTGCAAATATTGGACAGGTAATTGACTTCACCTACAACGTGGATTTTTACGTCCATATCCCCGAAGTACATAACTACCACGATTTGGGCGACTATTACTTAAATCAATCCGGCATGGTACAAATGCCCGAAGAATGGAAAGGCGGGATTGACCTTACCGCTTTTGGCAGGAACGCCGCCGAGCAGGAAAAGGGCGCGTTTACCGAATACGGCTATATCGTCGAAAGCGGCGACGAGTGGGAGCGTCAGTTTGAGGGGCGCGAAGTGCCGGAGGAATACCGCATTATGAGTTACCCGCAGCAAGAGCGCGGCGAACAGGATAAAGCCTTTATGGACGCAGCCGAAGCGCAGCAGACAGAAACGCCGCCCGCCGAGCCGCCGCAGCCCCGCCCCGTCGTGCCGATTATCCTTTCTTCTGAAAAACCCGGCGACAAGGTAAAGGAGATTACCGCCCGTCTGGAACAGGGCATACAGGCGGTTTTTGACAGCGACCGCTATAAAGAGTTTCTTACCGCCATGTCGAAGTTTCACGATTACAGCTTGAATAACACTATCCTAATTGCCATGCAGGGCGGCAATTTGGTAAAGGGCTATTCACAATGGCAGAAAGAGTTTGACCGCCATGTGAAAAGCGGCGAGAAAGGTATTAAAATCTTTGCCCCCGCCCCCTACAAGGTAAAAAAGCTGGTGGATAAAATCGACCCCGACACAAGAAAGCCCATACTTGACAGCGAGGGAAAGACGGTTAAGGAAGAAAAAGAAGTTACCGTTCCCGCCTTTAAGGTTGTAACCGTCTTTGACATTTCGCAGACCGAGGGCAAGGAGTTTCCCGATCTCTCCGTCAAACCGCTGCTTGCCGATGTAGAACAGTACGAGGACTTTTTCGCTGCCCTTGAAAAAGCGTCCCCCGTTCCGATTGCTTTTGAGCAGATCACAAACGGCGCAAACGGATATTTCAGTTTGACCGATAAGCGAATTGCTATCAAAGAGGGTGTGAGTGAGCTGCAAGCGGTTAAGACCGCCATTCACGAAATCGCCCATGCGAAGCTGCATGACGTGGACTTAAACGCCCCGCTGGAGGAACAAAACCGCGTTGACCGCCGCAGCCGCGAGGTACAGGCTGAAAGCGTTGCCTATACGGTGTGTCAGCATTTCGGGCTTGATACGTCCGATTACTCTTTCGGGTATGTTGCCGGGTGGAGCAGCGGCAAGGAAATGACCGAATTAAAAGCGTCCCTTGAAACGATACAGGCAACCGCAAAGGAACTCATTACCGAGATCGAGGGGCATTTTACCGAATTGCAGCAGCAGCGGCAAGCCGAGCAGGAGCAGGGCGATACCTTTTCCATTTATCAGTTAAAGCGCGGGGACGAAACAAGGGACTTGCGCTTTGAGCCTTATGACCGTCTGCAAGCGGCTGGACTTACCATTGACCGGGTAAATTATGAACTCGTCTATACTGCACCGCTTACAAAGGATATGACGCTTGGCGGCATTTGGGAAAAGTTTAATATCGACCGCCCCGACGATTTTAAGGGGCATAGTCTTTCCGTTTCCGACATTGTTGTGCTTCATCAGAACGGCGAGAACACCGCCCACTATGTAGACAGCATAGGTTTTCAGCAGGTGCCGGAGTTTTTACAGGAACAAGCGCAGCAGACCCCCGTATTTGATAAGCTATCTCCCGAACAGCAGCAAGCCCTATCCGATACCGTAAAAGATACGCTGCAACTGCTTGTAGACGCAGACAAGCGGATTTATGGCGACGTTACGGGCAAGACCCTTGAAGCAATCGCGGCGCAAGGGTATTCCTACAAGGGCGGGCAGCTTGAAAAGCAGCAGCCGGAAGCGACCCCCGACAGCCTTTTGACGGGTGAAACCGTTAGAACGCCGAGGGGCAATTTTCATATTACCGATATGAGCCGTGAACAGATCGAAGCGGCGGGCTTTGGTTTTCATCATGCGTCGGAGGACGGGAAGTATCTCATTATGGGAAACGGCACACAGGCTTATGCCATAGCCGCCGAGCAGCCGCAGCGGGATAATCCCTTAAAGCACGTTGAGGACATTGTAGAGCAGAACGACAACAACTTTGACGGGATTATCAATAATACGCCGCAAACGCCCACCGTCGCGGATTTGGAGCAGCGGGCAAAGGCGGGCGAAGCGATTTCCGTTACCGACCTTGCGAAAGCGGTAAAAGCCGAGAAACGGGAGCAGCCGCAAAAGAAACCGTCCATTTTGAAGAAGCTGGACGAGTACAAGAAACAGGCGGCGCAGCAGCCGAAAGACAAGCAGAAAGAGCAGAAAAAAGATTTGGAGGTTTGATAGTATGAATATCCGCTTTACCATTGAGGAAGAAAACATAATTGCGATTTACGCCGAGGACAGCCGGGAAAGGACGATTGATAATATCAACTCTGCCATGCCCTACATGGACGAGGATATGAGCCAACTTGCCGCCGCAGCAGTAAACAAGCTGCAAGCCATGACGGACAGCGCATTTTCCGAAACTGTCTTTACTCTCACCGACGATGAATAAGCCTTAACGAAACAGGGGCGCGGTTGCCGATTTCCGGCGCCGCGCCCCTGTTCTTTTTTTGTCCTTGCGTGGACAATTAGAAAGCCGTTTTTGCGGGTTTGAATATACTTTATCGTCTATGTCGTTTTCATGCGCTGGAAGCCGCAGAAACACAGGCATTTTCAGCCCTTAACGTTCCACTTGCTACCCTTGTTTTATGCCTTATCTCTTGCCTTGATATGGAGAAGCAGCATGACGATAAAAGCAAGCCCGCAGACCACATAAAACCAAAGTTGATCTGCATTGGAGATAATAAACGCCAGCAGCCCGAAAATGACCGCCCAGGCAGCGGACAGCAGCACCCCGATTACCCAAAATCCAAAACGTGTTTTTTGGAGAAACAGCAGCAGCGCGAATACAGCCGCGCCGATCAGCACGCACAAAGCGGGGTGCAGCGTGAGAAAGTGATTGCAGCACACGCCGGATATAATACCGAGGGCGATACTGTCAAAAACAATGATATGCCCGATAAAAAGCCCCACTACCATAAGGATAAAGCTAACTACAAGACCGATTATTAAATAGGCTCCCGCCGCCGCTAAATAGCCCATATATACACTTCCTTTGTTCTTTGAATACAGTTTGATTGTAACAGGTTTTTGTGAAAAAATCTATTAGCCCCGTTCCTGTTCTTTTGCCTTGCTTTGGGACGGATATAGAATACTGTCAACGTTCTTTTTGATAATGCCGTATTCCTGCATTTGCTTCTTGGCTTGCCGATAATCTTCATACAATTTGGTTTTCCTGTCGTTTAAGCTTCTATACTCCTTGCGCAGCGCGGCGAGATCGGGCAGCTTCTTTACCTGCATTTCCTTTAATGCCCTTGCCGCAGCTTCAAACAGGATAATTTCGCTTTCATGCCCCCGCAGATACTTTTCCTTGTCCGGCGATTTTCGGTATTCATCGTAAATCGGTTTTAACTGTCTGTATGTGGTGGTGTGCTTGATAAGCAGCGATAAATCAGAAATACGCTGTTCCACTTCCTTAACCGCCCTTGCCGCCGCGTCATGGGCGGTCATAATATCCGCAATTTTGCTTTCAAGTTCGCTGTAATACTCAATCTTGTTTTCGGTTAGGAAGTTCATGCTTTTAGCAGCCTGTTTCAGATTATGGATTTTCGCCCACCGTTCATAGCCCGCCGACTGTTGGGCTTTGATACTGTTTTCAAGATCAACGACAAGCCGGATTTTCTTATCTTCCCGCAGCGGTTTTGTTTTGGCAGCATACACGCCCTTGATACGTTCCTTTATCGCTTCTTCCGTATATGCCGCGCCGAGTGTCTTTGCGCGGGTAAACCGTTCCTGTCCGGCGGCGCGAAAGGAAATATACTTTCCCTGTTTGATTTCATACCCCATTTCCTGCAAACGGCGCAGCAGTTCGTCAAAATCTTTCACTTGGGGAATGAGGTTATCTATCGCCGTTTTCAGCTTGGCTTTATAGCTTGTACCTTGCTTTTCGGCGGTATATTCCGCATAGCTTTTCCCTCTGTCCTGTCCCGGCACGACGACGGATAGCCCATGCTCTTTACATATCCTGTCGCTGGTGCGCCGGATATGGTAATAGCTTTGTTTGTTGGAATGGTACTTTTTGTAGTCAACGAAGCTGACCGAGTTAAAAATCAAGTGATTGTGCAAATGGTCTTTATCGACGTGGGTTGTCAAAACAAACTCATATTTGCCGCCTAACACCGCTTGCGCAAGTTCCATTCCGATTTTGTGCGCTTCTTCTGGGGTGGTTTCTCCCACCGCGAAAGACTGTATCAAATGCCGCCCTAAATGTGTGCCGCGATCTCCGGCAGCTTCCCGCGTCCATGCAAACTCAATATCGGCAGTTTCCAGCCCGCAGCCGAAAGAGGACGCAAGCAGCTTCCCGTCCGTCTTTTCGGGATTTAAGATATAGTCTATCGCAGCCTTTAAGGTTGATTTGATAGGGTGCGTCTTTGTAACCGCCATATCTCGTCCACCGCCTTTTTAATGTCCTCTATGTCCTGCCTGTAAACCGTCCCCGTCGCATTGGCGCGTTTTGCAATTTGGTTGATGTTCCGGCTCACCGCTTGCAGTTCCCGGATATATGCTTTCGTGTCGCTTCGGTCAACGACAAGAATATACCCGTCTATCGCCATTTTACGGAAGTATGCGCCGTATTGCCGGATAGGAAGCTGCTTCATCTTCTCGTCGATCAGCCGCTTTTCTTCTTCCGTAACGTAAAACTTCATCTGTATATTTCTCTTTCGGTTTTCCATTTCCGCACCGCCTTTCGGTATAAGGGTTTGGGATTATCCCAACAAGCATTTTGCGCAAACGGGTACTCGTTTGCTGTGCTTGCTATCTACTCCATACCCTCACCGAAAGGCGGTATTTGTTGCGCTTTCCTTTGATTTTGGACGTAAAAAAAGATTGCAG
>OHIL01000474.1_pt1 | contig 16270 bp, 16 predicted proteins | sample 1568231 | NCBI WGS metagenome assembly OHIL01 (sample SAMEA3879565, study PRJEB24766) | human gut metagenome | biome: human-associated habitat; feature: feces | place: USA | collected 1985/1987 | reverse complement strand
ATGAGGCAAAGCCTCGGTCTGGTACTGAAAGTAAAACCTTTCAAGATCTTCACTGCTATACATAAATTCTAAAATTTTTGTTCGCAGCGAAGATAGAAGTTTCAATTATGAGCCAATTTTTGACTGCTTACTATAGAGGTAATCCTTGTTGATGATTTCCTCAAAAGTCTGTATCCCTATCGGGCATCTCTTCAACTGCTACTTTTCCATGATGCATTACTTTTACCGTTTATGCAAAGGAACAAAATTCAAACAGGAATTCCTAATAGAATAATCTATTTTAGTTTTTATTTCAAGTGTACTTTAAAGACTAATCCACCGGAAAAGTATTTGCAGCGATTCAGTTCTACTACAGCGTTGATGTAGTCTTTCCAGAAGCTGTACTCCATACCAAGATTTACCTGATACTTCGCCCCAGCGGGATTGAAAGTCAAGTCTTCCCTTACATCCGTATAACCCGGAACCACTTCCGCCATCATATTAACACCATTGACCGCCTTAGTCACCCATGAGTCATTCTCTTTCAAGTGAAAACAAAAGTTGGCACCCATCGCCGGATTGTTCAACTTATTGTCGAAACGGTTGCTATATATCCAGGACACATGTGCACCTAATGTACCCACATTTTCAAAATCAATGTGCTTAGTGATAACCAAGTAATAACGGTTCAAGAAGCCATTACCGTAATTCAATTCTGAGGGTTTGGATAAAGAACCACCATTCCAGGAATCACCAATCACATCATTAGCTCCCAATACGATTTGAGGAATCCATGGTTTCCACCAACCTTCTTTCCACACCCGCAAGCGGAAATGAAAAGATCGGTCTTGGTTTGTGAACTTACCATACTTGGACGGCACCCAATATTCTGAATGATTACCGTAATCCGTAGGAACAGACTTGTGCCCCGTACATAAATAGCCAATTTCCAACCAAGGAAAAATAGTGATATTGATGTAATAATTCCATGTGTCATACCACCAGCGAGGAACCGTAGCATGATGGTTCAGCCAGTTGCCACCTGCCATGAAAGTCTTGTCGTGCTGCATGTTAGCGGTGGGCATGTTCATCAAGCCAGTAGTTCCATAGTTAATTTGAGCTTTTGATTGCCCCCACACACATAATAAAAAAATCACCAACAAAAATCTCTTACTCATGTAATAACTAACTTATTTTATCATTCAAAAGACTTCCAAATAATTTAAGATGCTCATTAGTCGTAATTTGAACATCCAACATTTGCGTTACATAATCATACCCATTCTCAATGAAACTACTAGACAATTCTCTGTCTCTATATAAAGTCAGAACAGCAGAAGCCGCAGTTTTTTCATCAATAGAATCGATCAACAATCCATTCCAACCATCTTTAACAATATCAGGAATACCTCCTACATTTGTGGAAACCAATGGTTTTTTACTCAACATGTATTCAGCCACAGCAAATCCAAACCCTTCCCATCTGGTAAGTAAAACAGCTATATCAAATCTATTTATAAAGTCGTACACATTATCAACCCATCCTGTTATCAGAAAACGGTTCCCCAAATTTAACTCCAAAATCAAACTTTCCACCTTCTCTCTCTCTTCGCCATCACCTACCATTACAAAAAAAGCATTAGGGATTGTATTTACCAACAAATGAGCCATCCTGACAAAGATATCCGGTGATTTTCCAACTGTCAAACGCCCTACCATACCTATCACAAAAGCATCTGCCGGGATACCTTGTTCCTTTGATATATCCGACGGCTTATGCTGTAAATACTTATCAATCTCCAATCCATTCTTTATAACTATAAGTTTGCTTACGTCACATATATGAAAATCAATCGCCTGTTGTTTCTCAAAAGAAGAGATGGTTACTATTCTATCTGTCTTACGAGCCAACATTCTTTCAATAAAGACATATATTCCGACTTTCAAGGATCCAGCTTCTTTATTATTAAAAGACCAACCATGTGGATTGTAAACCACTTTACAGGCCAAGCCCATAGAGGCCAATCTTCCTAATGCCCCTCCAAAGCTGCTATGACAATAAAATATGTCGGGCTTTTCCTCTAACAAAATCTTTCTGACAGCTTGAACAACTTTCAGAATCTTGAAAAAAGAAAAGGATTGTTCCACATAAATTTTATAAAAGGAATCTGCCATGGAAGGAAAATTCTTCATGGAAAAATGTTGAGAACAAATCAATACCTGCTTTACACCTTTATCTTCCAATCTCGGAATAAGCATTTGAAGATAGCGTTCTACCCCACCACCACACTCGGAAAAATGTACAATTTTCATCACTATAAAAAACAATTATTTATCCCATTAGTTAAATGCCATTACTAGTTACACGACGAAGAAAACTCATGCAACTATAAAATATTTTCCTGAAGAATCCACTAAAGTATTCCCTAACCAATCTCTACCCATCATCTTTCATCCACTACTATATCTGTTGGTATTATCCAATAAGACATAACAACATAAAGCTATTTTCTTGACTTTCCATAATTAGCAAACAAGTTTACCAACCATATTCCTCCAAAGGACAGAAAACAGGCTATACGTGTTTTCTGTCTAGTTCTTTTATCTAATAATACACATATTCGCTTCTGTCGGATAATATCCAACAGATTACGGCGCATTTCTTTTTCTTTCCGAGGAGTTTCTAATAGTATATGGAAAGCAAAACTTACAATACGACAGTTTAAAGCCCGCCGTACTCCTTTTGACATCTTTCTATGATCAGCTTCAAGCTGACGGATGATCTTGATACAGCTTTCATATTTTAAGGGTCTGAATGGTGCCCCTTCTATACTTGTATTCCGTATCCGATAGAAATAACTGCGATAATTGCCATACGCTATATAATCACATTCCATCATCAAGCGGTAAGTAGTAGGCAAATCTTCATATAGCCAACCTTTGGGATAACGAATACCATCAGAAAAGAGAGAGCGGTGGTACATTTTAGCCCATGCACTTGTATCGAATATCTGTTGATAGAACATGCTGGTCAATGCTTCATTCGTGTGCATAATTTCTACAGATAGAGGAGAAGTGCAAATTTCAGCAGACGAACCATCCTCAAACGTTTGATGGCTACTCACCGACAATCTCACTCCAGATTCCTTTATAAGTTTATAAAGATATTCCACATAGCCATCCGTCACATAATCATCACTATCTATAAAAGTAACATATTCACCGGTCATGACGTCTAACGCTGCATTACGGGCATCACTCAATCCACCATTCTTTTTATGAATTACTCGGATACGATCGTCCTTAGCTGCATACTCGTCACAAATTCGCCCACCATTGTCAGGGCTTCCGTCATCCACTAAAAGAATCTCAAGATTACGATAAGTCTGATTTAAAATACTTTCAATGCACTTAGGCAAGTATTCCTCCACATTATAACATGGAACAATCACCGAAATTAAAGGTTGTATCATGCTAATTCTCTAATTAAGCTTTTCTTCGATATTACGACCTATTATATAAAAAGAAATCAAGAACAAATTGGAACTCTCTAAATGAAATTCCAATTTAATTGTTTACGATTATTTCCTCCACAAATATTCCTTTCTACCCAACAGTTTATCCAAGTAATGTTCCAGTTTATTGCGTGAAGCATTTTTTATTTTCGAATCATCAAGAAATGCATTCCGCAATTTTCTCCACTTTCTTTGCCATTCGTGCATATATAGAAAAGGAAAAGGCTGCAGTTTATCAAATAATCGAACATCTAATTTTCTATCTGGATATTTAACAAACTTATTCGGTACAATCAAATAATGATTACCTAGAACACTTTGCTCTGGAAATGCCATATCACGTTTCTGCAAGTGTACATACAAATATTCCTGCTTCACTAAAGTATTTTTAATCTTTTCGTATCCATACACTGCACCATTATCATATTCAAAAAGCCCCTCTGTCTTCTTTTTATCCATACTGTCAGCTGGATAAAATTTTTTCTTTTTTACATAGACATCATAGGCCCAATTATCCTTTAAATATTCATATTTGAGCAGAGTATCAAATGCAACATTCCATCCCCATTCATTATTTTCATCAAAAGCATAATTCAATGGTGATTGTAGCACCGTTTTATAATCTAACATTCCGGATACAGAATTATCATATAATCGAGTTACTGAATCAACATTCTTTATCAGGCAACAATGACCATATTGGAAAATTTTATAATATTTATCCAACAAATCATCTGTTAAATATTTCCTTATATTCCCCCATATCAAATCCACATCACAATATCCCCAGAAATCATAATTTTTCAGTTCGGGTTTAAAGATAGCACCATAAAAAGGTTTAAAATCACAAAGTTTATAAGCATGTTCCATCCAAATAGATAGTCCAAAAGTACTTTCAATCCTCTTTTTCACTTCATGCAACGTAGTATAAGTCACATGTACATTATCAGGATAATCAAATGGCCGTTTATCATCAGTGAATATCAGCCAATCTATGCTGGGATTTTTCGAACATGAGTTGAGCCATAACTGGAAATAATTATTAAATAATCCAAAATAGGGAATTACAAATGCTATAGATTTCATGTGGTTCTATTTTACTCACTCTTTAAAAACCTCCTCATAATATCAAAAAATCTTTTTGATATTCTTTGTGGAGAATGATAAGTACGTACTTGTAACATACCTTTACAAGCTATTTCCTCATAGCGATGCCATTGAAAAGGAATCAATTCCAACATCGTTACTATTTCATCTATATGGCGGTATCGCAAACAGGAATCATTATGACGTACAGCAATATTCTCCAAAGCTATTTCCGATCCAATTACCAATAGGCCATTGGCCAATGCGTCTAATACCTTACCTTTTGTTCCTGCACCAGCGGATAATAAAGTTATTTGTATATCATATTGAATAATTGTCTCTATATAGTTATCAACCCATTTCAATTCTTTACAATCGTATCCTGCCAAATTCAATTTATTTACTTCCCTATCCCAGCCTTTTCCAATGAAGGTGATACTATAGTACGGAGACAATTTTTGACATCTTTTACAAAGTTTCTCCACTAAAGCGACCGTTTCATCTTCATTTAATCTGGAACGTGTTCCTGCCAATAACAGCTTTAATTTCTTTTTATTAAAATCCACCATTGCTTCAGAAGACAAAGCATAATGAGGATGAAGTAAAAAAATGACATTCAAATCCGGATTTATTTCCTGCAACTTGCGAGCATCATACATACCCACTACATGCATCAAGGCATTATGCGTTTGATATCGCCTTTCCATTCTTAATGTTGAAGTAAGTATTTTAAAATAACCTACAAAAGCCAAGCAACTATTGTATATAGCCGGAATTTGCAAACAACGAAACGGGGTAAGACTGGCACAATCAGGTCCAGTTATCACATGCCGATATCCAGCCAAAGAATGAGGCACCTTGAATAGTTCACAAGGATACCACCACAATACATCTGGTTTTTCCGTCTTAATCTTTGCTCCCATTTTCTCTCCTATTCTTATATAAGAAAAAAGAGGAAGACTAAGAAACACCCTTATAAATGTCATTTTATGATGTGGAGAGGTTATAAACCGATACCACCCAGGTAATGGCAGAAGATTAATTTTCACTTTAAGTTTTTCCTCTATCAATCTTATTTCATCAGATGAAATAAGATTGACATTAAATGAGAAAATACTAATCTGTATATCAGATTCTCGGTCACGCATCAAGTAGTAATTAAGTGCTGACGGACCCATTCTATTCTCACTAGTCGGTGTGAACAGAGTTACAAAACATATTTTCATTGATTTTTTATAAAGTATTAAAATCGAAAACACTGCGATAGGGAGCAAAACAAACATTCATTAACGGGTCATTCACATCCTTATAAATGTTTAAAAAGGCCAATCCTAAAAAAAACACAATGGCAAAACGTTTTGCCCAATATCGTCTATTGTTCAACAATTGATTGACAACCATCATCACTAAGATTGTTCTAGCAGGCTTATAAGGAGCGGCTATGCGCCCCAAAGTGCTCATGCCTTCCGTAAAAACAGTATTAGAAGCTATGATAATGAAAAAGCCAACCAACATACAATTATACCAATCATCCTTTTCAAGTACAAATCTTTTTCTCATATAAAGAAAAATGCATAACATTATAAAATACATTCCCCATGTACCATAACTAACTTGTCTACCAAATATTCCAGTATCCTCAGCTGTATATCCTTGCAATTTTTCGGTTACATCACCTAAATCTCCCAACGCAAAGATTAACAGGCTAATATAATCCTTCAATATCAAATATGTAACACAACAACACAAATAACCTATCACATATATCTGCCATTTGAAGTGCCATTTTACAGCCCAATACAAAGGAATGAACAACAAAACCTGTTTATGAATTAGTCCCGCTGTGATGACAACCAACAAGAACCGTACTAACTTACGATCGCGAATATAGCGATAGGCCCAATAACATACCACTACTGATAACCCGGAACGTACAAACATATACGAATTCATACCTGTACCCAATATCAACACATACATCATCAAAGGATGTTTAGGGCTAAACTCCATAGAAAACCGATAATAAGTATATTGGGCAAAAAATCCTATCATCAAATTAAAACACCAATACTCATCAACAAAAACAGTTTTTACCAAAGCACTAAGAAACATATATCCAGGATCTATAGAAATATCCCCTTCCCATCTTTGATAAGATAAGATTGATCCCCATTGAGCCGCATCAAAATAGCCCTTGTAAAGTGTCCAGTCACCTCCAGTTTCCCATCTCAAACCTCCAAACAAGGTAAAAAATATCATCCAAAGAAAAAGAACTTTTTGCTTTGTTTTCTTAGTACAAAATTCAAAGAAACAAGATAACAATAAAAGTATATCTATTATCAAATAAGTTTCCATAAGAAGTTATTATTAAATTCGTCATTCGATTAGAATATAACGTACCATATTGCCAACTATCATCCTATTTAATAAAGGGTTGAGAGGTCCAGAATTATCAACACAAAATACAAGGGATTTAACTTTCACCTCAATCATTTAGTGCATGTTGAAGCAAATCTATGCTTTCATTTCTCCATTTATCTAAAATATCATCCACCTGTTTATAGTCTATTTCCACCAATTCCGCTATACACCCCTTCCATGCTGACGATAACAACCTATCTTCCAATCCCATTTTCTTTAACAACGACTGAATTCGGGATAATCCACGCGCCTTATTTCCAATAACAACAAATTGTTTATGAAATATAATACTAAACACACAGGCATGAAAAGAATCAGTAACAACAAACTCTGAATCAGCAAATCCACGAAGCCAAGTTTCCAAAGAAGGTTGCCTACGCTCATCCAAGCTCTTAGAATAATCAAATATAGCAGAATTTACACGAAATGGCACTAATGACATTTCCGTAGCCAATGTCTTCACAATAGCATATTTTTGTGGAGTTTCATCTAAAATATAAGTAAGCAGTGTTCCTGCACTTTTAATAGTGTTAGCTTTCTTATATAATGCTGTATAGTCTTCTTGCATAAGCAATAAAGTAGGATCTACCACATGACAAGCTTGTACTCCAAAATACTTACGACACAAGTCCACACCACTGATTTCTCGTACCAATACCGCATCAAATTGACGAATTAATTCACGACAAGTTGCCTCTTGTTTTTCAGAATACTCCCAATCAGACGTTCCAAACGATGGAGCATAAGCTATTCGTTTTACATTCCAGCTTTTGGAAAATCCTAAAAAGGCATCAGATATATTGCCAGAGAAATACCTAGGTCGCCAGATTTGATCACTACCTACCACAAATGCATCATAATCATTTTCTTTCAAAGTAGAAAATGATTTGATCTTACAAATTGCCAGATTTTCATCTATAAATTGTTGAGGTTTTATTGAACACTTTTTGAGATCTTCTTCTAAGAACAAAGGCAATTGTCTATTTTTCCAAATTTTTAGAACAATTCTCTTAACAAACCAATAAACATATCGATAAGAAAATAAACGAGGATACTCCTCAATGATGTTCACGTTATGTCCCATTCTAGTTAAAAACATTTGGAGAGCATAAGCCTGAAGAATCCAACCATAATTAGTGTGAGATTTCAATGTTATTATTCCTATTTTCATTGCATTCCTCAATAATAATTAATTAAATGGCAAGCACTCAATTTAGGGCATCCCCCCTTTGAAAGGGCACATAAACGTGCCCTAAACCGAGTCTTGTTAATAAATTAGTTTGAATTTAACATTGGGTAAGCACTCAATTTAGGGCATCCCCCTTTGAAAGGGCACATAAACGTGCCCTAAACCGAGTCTTGTTAATAAATTAGTTTGAATTTAACATTGAGTGCTTACATATTTTTCGACATTGTATCTTTCTAAAGGCAGTTCGTCTCGTCCCCACTCCATGTTCAGTGAAAAGCCTTTACCCGAACTTTTGTGTATCAAGTCTGCCAACTGACGCGCCTGAACGTATGGGCCTTGCAGGTACAACACATCATCGCTCGATGACTCAAGCGTCTGTTTCATCAGCAACAGACTTTGGGTTAGAGACGACTTCCGCTACTATTGGCCCCCGCAAGAATAGACAAATGTCTATTCTGAATTCCTTTACGGAATCTATCGATTTGAATCGTTGTATGCTTATCTTCATACTAAACCCTTTGAAATGAGATTTCTGCAAAAATTATTTTCAAGACATTCAAGGCAATTAAAACAACTATAAATCAGCGATTTACAATGGTTTAGCAAAGATAAAGGAAATAACGACACGAGCATGACAGATTTGTTAAACGACATATACACAGACGGTTGCAAAGCGAAAAAGTACCGTTTATCCGACTTCTTCAATCGGTGGTGGGACGAGTACGCCCAGCACCCCCGAACAGTACAAGGCGGTGAACGCTATCCGTGTGTGCCGTACAGCCGCTTTGGGGATAGACACGTATGCCTGCCCCGATTGTGGCGAAGTACTGGAAATCAGTCATAGCTGCAAGAACCGTTTCTGCCCGTCATGTGGCTGGCGTGACACGTTGAAATGGGCGGCACGCATGAAAGACAAGTTGCTGCGAGTGCCACACCGCCATGTGGTTATGACCTTGCCGCATATATTACTGGACTTGTGAAGCGCAACAAGAAAGAAATATTGAATATCCTGATGCGCACATCGGCTGAAACCGTTAAGGACTGGATGCAGCACAAGTTCGGCTTGAAAACCGAGGTGATTGCCGTGCTGCATACCTACGGGGAAACGAAACAGCTCCATGTACACACGCACATGATTATGTCGTGGGGCGGTATTGACAGCAACGGAAAAATTGTCATTCCCGAACGTGATTATGTATATATCCCCTCAATCCGCAAGGTGTTCCGCTACAAGTTTGAAAATGCGCTGATAGGGTTGTTCGACACGGGCAGGCTGAAGCATGACTTCCATGACCGCATGGAGTTTATGGGCTTCATCAAAAAAGTGGCGAACAAAAAGGACTGGATTGTACATTTGGAGCAGCCCATACAGATGCCGGAGCAGGTGATACAATATGTGGGCAGGTATTCCAAGCGGGCGTGCCTGAGTGAATACAAGATTACGGCAATGGACGGTGAGAACATTTCATTCCGTTACCGTGATTACAGGAACTCGCCCGACAGGAGAAACCCGGTTGAAAAGGAACTGACACTGCATTACCGGGAGTTCTTCCCCCGGTTGCTGCAACACGTTCCACTGCGCTATTTCCGCATCGTGAGGTACTACGGCTTCTATTCCAACAAAGGCAACCTGCCGGAAGAATACTTCGGACGGGATGAAAGCGAAATGAAGGAAGCCGAGTTGCAACAGGCAGAAAGTGAATACGAAAATCCGTATTTCTGTGAGCATTGCGGACGGATGAGAGTTTACAGCCACACTACGGTAACGGGTGGCGGCATAACATATACGGTTGTACTGGAGCATTGCGACATACACCGGAAAAAAACGGCATGACAGTAACTTGGGATAGCTATGCCTTGCCGTGAACAGAAACAGTAAAATTCCATAAAATGGAAGAAAGGAGAAGAAAAAAATGAATGAAATACGGATAAGAGCAGTAATAAAACAAACGGGGGTGCAAGCATGAACTTCACACCTCTTTCTGTCGGAAACAGCAGTCAAAAATTGAAGTTCTATATAATATGTAATAGTGTATGGTGGGTAGAACTGCCTTGAACAAGGAAAGATACCACCTAAACGGTGGTCCTTTCCAGACAAAACTACCACTTTTCACCGACCTTTGCAAATTTATTTAGAATTTACCGACATTTTACATTCACCATTCGTCCCCAACAAACTTCATCATAGACTATTTTCTATAATAAAAACCTTCTAAAACCAACCATTTTTATTAAGCCATTGTATCACAACAAATTCCATTCCGTTTTTCCTAATTGCAGGTCAGTCTTTTGAGTGCATCCCATTTTGACCTGTCCATAGCAAGCGTGTTTCGTCTTTCTCCGGGCTGTCATCGTGGGGCAGCTAATTTGAGTGCTTGCTATGCGAGTTACTAAAATCCAATAGTCTGTCTTATTTTTATTCTCATACCTCTATCCATACCAATAAAATACACGCACAACGCTATAAGTAAAATTGTTATTACTATAACTAATATAAAGTTAGCAATCCGAGTTATATCAACCAATGTAGATAGATATACAGGAAGCGGAGCACTTGCCATTGTAACCAAAAGACATGGGCGAAAAACCTTCCATATATCATTCCAGGTATAATCAACAATCCGAATGACCAAAACCGGCTTTACTATTAAACCAAGTATAGCATAAACTATAAATAAGGTCCACGATAAAGTAAGAGGAGAATATCCGAATTTAAAAAGAATATATGTTATCGGGAACACAACAAATCCCAACATCGGAGATATTAAGGCATTTTGTTTTAGCTGCCCTTTTGCATAAAGAGCTGTATAAAAAGACGTGTCAAATACCTGAAAAAGACTTTGTACAATGACAATCTGCAAAAATGCCACTGTATATTCCGGAACAACTCCTAACCATAATTTCAGTAACGGATATGCCAGAATGCAAACAGGCAAACTAACCATATACATCATATAATAAGAGTATTTAGTACTCTCTAGCAACAAATGCTTTGAATCATCATAATTTCCTGCTGCATATTTCTTCACTATTTGCGGATTTACTGCCTGTCGGAAGTTACTGACAAACTGATTTGCCGCCATATTAACCTGTAACGATATGGCATGAGCCGCCACCACAGAAGACGAGAAAAACATATTCAATAAGATAAGAACCCCTTGGCTGTTTAACGCTATTGATGTACTGGCAAACATACTCCAACCAGAAAATCCTGCGATTTCTTTGAAGATTTTTTTATCAAAGCCCAAAGAGAATCTTGCCTCTTTAAAATTGCGCGAACAATAATAGCGATAAAAAAACATAACGCTAAGTTGAACCAAAAATAATAATGTGGCATAAAGTTTCAATCTGTCATAAGTTCCGATAGTAAGAAGATAACATATACCAAGTTTTGCGCTAACTTCAAAAATGCTCATATAAGCATATATAGACATACGTTCATGGGCTATAATGGAAGCATTATATGGAACCTGCGTAAGAGTGAATAAAGCTGTAAGAATTGAAAGATGATAAGTATAGACTGCCGCTCCCATTCTTTCTGGCGCAATGAGCATTTGGTTATGCAAAAACCATAGTCCAACCGTTTCGGCTATAATCACCACCAAAACAGCTATCAGTATATGAATATTAAGAGTGGTGGCAAATGTTTTTTTAAGTTTTTCCCAATCCCCTTCTCCAAGAGCGTATGTCAAAAAGCGGGATGAACCCGTGGACAACGCTCCATTAATGAAAGACAAGAAACCTACAATCCCACCGACCGCCTGATAAATGCCATAATCATCTACACCCAATTTCTGCAAAATGACACGTGAGGTAAACAAAGTTACCACCATCGTAAGCATCATGCGGAAATAAAGGAACAAAGTATTCTTGGTTATTGTCTTATTGCCTGACTGCATACTGAAAACATCCTTATAGAATGGAAAAATCACAATTGTCCGGATCGTATCTCAACCGACTGTTGATGTTAATGCCGTCTATTGCTTTCATGTCCTCATCCGATAACTCAAAATCGAAAATCTGAAAATTGCTTAACTGATGAGAAGGCGTAAGTGAACGGACTAAAGGAATGCAACCGTTTTGTATATGCCAACGCAAAACGATTTGAATGAAGTTCTTATTATATTTTTTCTCCAGTTTTTTCAACAAAGGCAAATTAACGAGCCGGTCATCATAACGCGCTATAGAAGTATATGCCTCAACTAATATATTGTGGTTTTTATAATATTCAATAAGTGTTTTTTGAGTAAACAAGGGATGAATCTCAAACTGGCCTATTTCCGGTTTATACTTACAGATTCTAAAGATTTCCTCCAAATGATGCTGATGACAATTGGCTACACCGAGATGACGTACATAGCCTTCATCTTTCAATTTCTCCATTTCCCGCCATGTATCAAGATATAATCCGGTAACCGGCCAATGAAACTGTAAAAGGTCAACATAATCAACCCCCATCTCCTTTATGCCTTTCAAAAATTCTTCTCTTACGGTATGATCCCGCTGTGCCTTGTTGCTGACTCTTGTAGTGATAAACAAGTCCTTCCTATCAACACCACTGACACGTATCGCTTTTCCTATAAGGTTCATATTGCCATAAGCAGCGGAGAAATCAAGTAACTTATAGCCAATCTTAAAAGCATTGGCTACACTAGCGACATACCGTCTACTCATTTTTTTTCTAAGGTATAATTTATTTATTACCTTAAAAAAGAAAAGTGAAAGTCCTGTCCTTCGCTTCTTCATTTTGGGACTATACCCCATTCCTCCAGGTCCAAAACCTATTGCCTGAATTTCATCCCCATTCTGTAGTTTGAATATAATTGCCATAAGTAATTCAAATTCAACTGTTAAAATTGTAATAGTGTTCCTCCCCAACTAAGTCCGACTCCAAAGCCTGTAACCATAACCTGCATTCCCTCCCAGATTGTTCCATTGGTCAAACAATCCTTCAAAGCAATCAGCACTGTAGAAGAAACAGTATTTCCTGTTTCCTCAAGATTTATATAGAATCTATCTTTGGGTAACACACATACTTTTCGGATAGTATCAAGCATAAACTTGTTGGCCTGATGAAAGACATAATAATCAACGTCATCTGAATCAATCGAATTTTTGGCAAGAATATCCTTTATCATCGCAGGAACCGCTTCGAGTGTAAAATTAAAGATACCTCCTCCATCCATATAAAGATAATCATCATAACGGGTGTGCCCCTCGTCATCCATTTCACTTTTGCCTGTATGGCCTTTACATCTTGCAGCTCCGGTCTTTACCATTAGCTTATCAGCACCACTACCGTCCGTTCCGAGAGAAAACTCGCCTATCCGGGCAAAACCATCGGTAGAAATGAGACAGGCTGCCGCACCGTCACCAAAAATAGAGCGGTTGCTCTTGTCGGACGGGTGAAGGTATTTGGTATATGTTTCTGCCGTCAACAGCAAAACATTCTTTGCAATACCGGCACTGATAAGGCCTTTGGCTACAGCCATGCCATAGATACAGCCGGAACAACCCAGATTATAATCAAAAGCTCCTGCCGATACAGGAATGCCAAGTCGGTGTTGAAGCACACAGGCTGTTGAAGGCAAGAAATAATCGGAACTCTGCGTACAGAGCATTACAAAGTCTATGTCCTGCGGTGTGATGTTATATTCATCAAACAATCTGCAGGCAGCTTTTTCGGCCATGTCACCTGCTGTCTCGTTCGAGGCGGAAAGATGACGGGAATAGACACCTACCTTCTTGGCCACCTTATCAACACTCCATTCGGGGAACTCGTTCACCAGTTCCCCATTGTCCATCACCCTTTCGGGCAAATAATATGATATACCTTTTATATATGCCATTGTTTTTAGAATTTCAGGATAGTGGCAGCCCACGACAATCCGACGCCAAACCCGGCAATCATTACCCTCTGTCCTTTCTGTATCTTATGCCCGTCAAGGCATTGTTTTAAAGCAATCGGAATAGTCGAGGAGGTAGTGTTGCCCGTATCCTCTATACGAACATAAAATTGCTCTTTAGCTATACCGCAAATCTTACGGATAGTATTAAGCATGAATTTATTGGCCTGATGAAAAACATAATAGTCTATATGCTCCTTCTTCATACTGTTTTTGCTAAGTGTCTCATCAATGAGTTTGGGAACTCGGTCAACCGTAAAATTGAAAACCTGTTCACCATTCATATAAAAGAAGTCGTCACGCCTAATGTTATCCTGACTGTCTGTCTCCTCATGGCCTGTCAACGCAAAATGCCTTGAGCCACGATTTTTTTTTAAATGATAGCTTCCACGCCACTTCCGTCAGTACCATATATGGTTTCGCCTATTTCTGCAAAACCATTGTCTGACACCAGCGTAGCAGTAGCACCGTCACCGAAAAGTATCCGGTTCTTATCTTCAGGGTGAAGATATTTCGAAATGGTATCACCTGTCAATAACAGCACATTATGTGCCAAGCCCGAATCTACGAAGCTTTTAGCCATAGCCAGTCCGTATGCATAGCCAGAACACCCCAAGTCGTAATCGAAAGCTCCCGCTGTGATGAGTATGCCGAGCCTATGCTGAAGGACACACGATGATGCAGGAAGGAAATAATCAGGGCTTTGTGTAGAGAATATAATGAAATCAATAGACTTGCAATCAATATTCCACTCTTCAAACAACTTGCAGGCAGCTTCATACGCCATATCCGTAGCCGTTTGGTTCTCTTTTGCCACATACCTTTGGTTTACTCCTACCCCTTTGCTATGCCTTCAAAAGACTCCTGAAGAATCTTATTTGTTAAAATATATTTATATAAAAAAAGGGGGGGGGAAATATTGAGATAGTTTTTATATTCCACCCGTCAGTTTTATGCTGGAACCTGTCATCCATGCAGAAGCGTCCGACAACAAATACACAGACAGGTTAGCAACATCTTCCGGTTTGCCATAACGTTTGAGAGGGTATTTTTTCTCGTCCTCTTTCAAATCTTCTTCCGTAATGCCCCCTTTGTAAATAAGGTCAGTCCATATCATGGCAGGAAGAATGCAATTTACTCTAATCAATCGCGGTGCAAGTTCCAAAGCCAAACAATTGGCGTATGAAATAATGGCACCTTTGGAAGCAGAATACATCGCATTGCCTATTCTTGGAGAATCATTAGCAATGGATGCAATGAATACAATAGAAGCTCCCTTGTTTATCTTCTTCTGCTTCAGCAATTTGGTTTGAAGCATGACAGGGGATTTGAAATTTACATCCATCATATCATCAAGATCGCTTTCTTGAAGCTGTCTACACAAAATCATCTGCCCGATTCCTGCACAATGCACGATACCATCCAATTTAGGCAACTGATTGACCATGGACGTTACCGCTTCCGTCCGACTTAGGTCAGCAGCCAACGAAAGATGACCTTCCCCTTTCATCTCCTGCAACGTTTCAGCCAGTCTTTGTTCGTTACGTCCATTGATTATCACAGAGGCTCCCATTTTGGAACAGGTTATGGCTATGCCACGACCTATTCCTGAGGATGCCCCGGTTACCAGAATCGTTTTTCCTTCGAGCGTAAAAGGATTGAATGTATTCATTCTTACTTTTCGGCTACAAGATTAAACAAATCCTGTACGGTAATACACTCACGGATTTCCTTGCCCGTAATGGCTTTTCCATAAATAGTCTTCACCATGGCAATCACACCCATGCCTGTAAGACTTCCCCATTCATCGAGTTCATGAAATTCGGTATCAGCCTGGATTTCTGACGCATCTGTATCGTCAAACTGTTCTGCAAAGTTTGCAATGAATTCTTTTAAGTCCATAATTTATTTTTTATTTATGATATTAATATTTCCACAAAATATCCTCATCAACAACTTGAGCGGGATGTCCTGAAACCATGGTGTGTGCCGGAATATTAGTAATGACAAAAGATTTGGCACCAACAATTGCTCCATCTCCAATCTTGACTCCGTTCATAACTGTGCAAGATTCGCATAACCAAACTTTGTCACCAATAATTACAGGCTTGGTATTCTTGTATCCCTGACGGTTGATATAATGAGAACCATTGTTATCTCTCACGGTTACATTA
>OHIL01000471.1_pt1 | contig 16330 bp, 14 predicted proteins | sample 1568231 | NCBI WGS metagenome assembly OHIL01 (sample SAMEA3879565, study PRJEB24766) | human gut metagenome | biome: human-associated habitat; feature: feces | place: USA | collected 1985/1987 | reverse complement strand
TGCCCTCGGCTACTTTCTCATTCAGCTTCTCCGCAATTTCTTCCGGGCTGAGATTGTCCCAGCCGCCCTCGACAGCGCTGGAGTCGTAGACAATTCCGGATTTGCTGCTTGCAAGCGCCGTATCTGCGGGCTTATGCAGTAGCTTGACCGCGAAGAAAATGCCCGCGCCGACCAGCAGAACGAGGAAAATGATCGCGTAGACGGTGATGTCCTTGGAGCGTGTTTCACGAGGGGCGTCAACGTATTCTTCTTTGGCTTTCATAGAGAAAACTCCTTTTGTAGTTTAGTACCGTCAGGGAGGCACCCTCAGACGGCGCAGCAGCGGTTCCAGTGTGGGCGCTGCAAGAAATATGAAATCAGTCATAGGCAGAACGCTGCCGGATTACAGGTTCCGCTTGATGATCCGCGTGATAATGCCGACGGCAATGCCGTGTTCTTCATCCAGCCGCGTGACCGCAAAGCTGACATCATCTTTCTTACCGGGCATCCTGGAATCGTAGCAGGTGTGCGCAATAGCGTTGACGCCGTTGTTCAGGCGGATATACACCACGCCGCCGCGAAGATCTGTGACCTTGCCGGCGTACTTGCTCTGTACCTGACACTTCTTCAAATTGTCCACGCTGGTTTCAGAGAATGTGCTGCGGATGTCGGCGCGAATGGAAAGATGCTCGGCATCCTCGCCGCTGATCTCCTGCACACGGACCAGAACCCGGTCGCCAACGCTGTAAAGGTCACGGACGTCGGACACCCACTGCCAGGAGAGGTCACGGGCAAAGATGGCACATTCAATGCCAAAGGCTTCGACGCGCAGCACCTTTTCCGCGACAGCAATCACACGCGCTTCGACCAGACGGCCGGGATAGATGTAGGGGTTTCCGGATGCGTCTTTGCCGAGATAGAACGTCTGCCGTTTTCGGAGCATGGCTTCCCGGCGGCTGGCAACGGCGCTGTGCGTGGTCGAATCAATGCCCTTGACAATGAAGTCGATCTCCGCGCCGAGCATCGTGCCAAGAATGCGGTTCAGCCGATTCATGTAGTCGGCATATGCTCTGCCGGACGGCATACGTTCCTCCAGCACAAGCATTTCGCGGATCGGGATGGCAATGCGGAAACCACGGAAGCTGACTGTCGCCAGCGTTTTGCCGCCTGCCGTCTGCTCAATGCCGTCCAGCGTGCCGGTCAAGATCCGCCGCGTCCGGTAGGCATTGCGGATCTCATGCCAGAGTTCGTCGGTGGCTTCGGCTTCGCTTTTGATGCGCGTTCTGGCCGTGATCGTCAGAACTGCGTCATTGCGCGGCACGGATGGAGATTCCGAGGGTGCGGCTTCGCTGAACGGTTCTTCTGCGGGGATGGTCAGTGCCGGTTCTTCCTCTGCGGGCATCGGCTCCGCTTCGTCAGATGAAGCTGGCTGTGGTTCTTCCTGCATGGGAGCTTCGTTCAGTGCCTGAAGAAATTCTGTGTATTCTTCCGACGGCGCATCTTCATCCGGTACGCCCTCATCGGGCGGGCTTTCTGTGGGGATGGGTTCCTCCTGCGGCTCGGTGAGCGGCGCATCGGGAGACTCCTGCGGTTCAGTAGAAAGCAGGTCGTCCTGTTCGCCGCTGTCCGGGGCAGGTAATTCCTTTTTTCTGGGCATGGGTCATTCCTCCTTTTTTGCTGTTTTGGGTTTGGATAAAATGGATTCTTTGCTGGTGGTTATGATCTTCTGCTTTTTTGCAGGAGTATCCTTTTGGGGCGCTGGGGTAGTGCGCGGAACAGGGGCGGCAGGTGTCGGCGGCGCTTCGCTTCTCCAGCGTGGGATATGCGCTGCCGCTTTGTCCGGACGCAGCTTCTTTGCTTCGTAGTGTTTGGAGTAGTCGAATTTATCGACCTCCAGAATGTTTCGCCCGCGGATGATAATGAGCGCCTTATCCACGTCCAGCCGTAAAACCTCGTCCATCGTGAGCAGCCGCCTGCGGCCGACACCGCTCGTTTCGCGGTATTCCGGAGTGTAGTTGGAAATACGCCATGTACCGAGCTGCTTGGCCTGACTGGTCACGGCAACGCTCGCTTCGCCGGAGCGTGAGGAAATGAACTCTGCCGTCAGTGCATCCGTGCATCCAAGAAATAGCTGCACGTCGCAGTTGCCTAGAATTTCCTGCCACTGGTTGTTGGGATAGCGGTTTTGCAGACCGGCGAGATTCTGGAATACGCAGGACATACTGATGTTTCGGGAGCGGATCACGGAGATTTTTCGGCTGAGATCGGGGATAACGCCGCAGGCGCAAAGCTCTTCGCCAAGCACATGGACGGGAACCGGCAGACAGCCGCCTGGACAGTTCTGATCGGCGTATCGTACCAACTTGATAAAGATGAAGGATAAAAACAATGAGGACAGGAAATCGAAGGTACTGTCCTGATCGCTCGTGATGCAGTAATAAGCGCACGGCTGCTTGCCCGGTAGTTCCAGATCGATCTCATCATGGCTGGTGATGGCGCGAATGTCCGCATTCTGGAACACCTGCAGCCGGGAGCCGAGACCGATAATGACGCCGCCGCGCACGCTCTCTGACGATTGCCGGAAGATGCTGTACGGCGCTCTGGCCGGATGCCCCAGCGGGAGTGCGTCAAACAGTTCGTTCAGTTCCTTTTCCGAGCAGCTTACAAGCAGCTGATACGCTTCGCCAATGTTCTGCCGCTCCGGTGGATAGCTGCGCTCGACAAACAGGACGAGCGCCTTGAGAAGATTCATTTCGGCGCTGTCTCAGAAATGGTCGCCCCGGTCGCTGCCGGTGTTGCGGATGATAACGTCGCAGAAAAGCTGTGCCATCAGCTCCTGTCCGTCGATCTCGGACAGGCAGTTCCACGAATCTGATGACGCAGGCGTGACCAGATTGAACACACGCACGGTATAGCCCTGATCACGCAGATACGCGCTGGTTTTCTCGTATAATTCCGACTTGGGATCACATATGACCAGCGAGCTTTTCCGTGCCGCGCATTGAAGGATCATGTTGACACAGAATGCGCGCGTCTTTTTCGAGCCGCTTGCACCATAGACGGCAAGATTGCCGTTGAAGCGCGTTTTCTCCGGAATGCAGACCACGCGGCCATCCACTTCACCGAGAATGGTTCCCTGATGCTTGCGCAGGTCCGGAACGAAGTCGAGTACCTGCCCGGCTTCCTTCGGATTCAGGAAACCGGCTGTTCCGTAGGTTCCCTTGTGGGAGTAGGTCAGGTTTCTGGTTTTGTCATATTGCCCGTCGCCGCCGGCGCCCATGTGCATGATCGCCACGACAAGCAATACGATTGCTGCCAGAAAGATTGCCATGCCGTACAGACCGTATGGAAAACGGAACACGAACCGCAGGCAGACGCCGAACGCAGCGTCCGGCATCGGCGGTGAGGTGCCGCTGTACGGCGTGCCGCCTTCGGCTGTCCACGTCTGGTAGTTGTAGATAAACTGCGCAAGATAGCCGCCAGCATAGAAAAGCGCGGCCAGCGCAACAGGCAGAAAACAGGCCAGCGTGATCTTCTGTTTCTTATTGATGGAGCATCATCCTTTCATAAGCGGCAAAGTCGATGCTTGTGATATTGACCTGTGCGCCGAACACTCCCCGCAGCGCTTCTGCCTGATAGTCAAAGCAGAGAATGCTGCCGGTCTGGTTATGCAGCGTCAGCGCGCAGCGGAACCGATGCAGCCTTGGCAGGTCGCAGAGATAGGAAAACAGGACGGGCGACCCGTCCTGCTCCAGAGCATCATGTTCGATTGGCAGTGTTGGAGACGGCGGCAGGAGGTTTTCGGAAAGAATTTCGTTCAACTGCTCCTGCATACCCGGTTGACATAATTGAAAAACGCTGACTTCTCCAAAATGGTCTAGCGTCAGAAAATAGAAATGCGGATAGCTGCCATCCAGAAGGAAATGGTTCTGCGCCATGCCATTCAGGATCGCAGGTATCTGCATAGGTGAGCTGCCGAACACAATGCCGCCGATCGCGTACTGTGTATTACGGCGAAATTCTGTCTGTAAGACAGCCTTGAGCCGGATCTCGGCATTGTACGCCCATCTTGGAAAGGCCGAAGCCATGTTGTAGATTGGAAAGATGGCTTGTTTTGTGAACAGCACGCCCGTCATGCGGGAATTGCGGATTTTGGTGCAAAGACTGCCGAGAGCTTTGAACTCGCGGGAGGAATAATAGGCTGGAAATACAGATGGATTTGAGCGCCAGTCCTGTATAGACGGCTTTTCCCACGGCAGCGACGGGATTTGTGCGTTGTGCAGAATCAGAAGCGTCTCTGCCATCCGGTGCAGCCGCAGCCGGCGCTCTGGTTCGGACTTCAAAGAATTTGTTTCGGACGCGCCTGTGAGATAGGGCGCGAGGTCAACCGGATATTTTTGAAGCAGCAGCCGTTTGGCGCTTGCGGTCAGCCTGAGTCCGCGCAGGCCGTTCTTGGTATACGAACGGAGCAGCCCGTCCTTTTTGAGCTTGCCGGTCACACTTTCGATGTAGCTGCTGCCGCCCGGAAAGCGGCCGGAAAAGGCGGCCGGGAACTCGCCGGAGACGGCAACAATTTGCAGCATAAGAAGCGGCAGCGTGCCCTCGGCAGGAAGCGTTGGTGGATTCATAAACGATGACCTCTTTTACCGTATCGGCTCTTAACTTCGGTAATTTTTGCGCTGTCGGTCAAACGAAAACGCCTGATATTTCAAGGGAAAACACCATGCGCGGCGGTATCTGAAAAAGAAAGGCAAAAAACGCTTAAAAATCCGACATGGTTTCCAGCGCATTTTGATGCTCTTCCAGCCAGCCCGGAAACATGTCTTGATCCATCACATAGAGCTTTGTGACGTCTTCCTCGCCCAGCTCCGTGGTGTTATAGACGTTGCACAAAAGCCCATTGTCATCCTTCATAAGATAGGCGCAGACAACGTCCAGAATCTGCTTCATTTCCAGATTGTCGTAGTCCCGGATGCGGCCGCGTCCGCCAGATACCGCATAGATATGGCAGAAGCAGATGATGCACGACTCAAAATGGGAAAGAGGATGATCTTTAACAAACTGTCCGAGCGCCTGCTCCAGCGGGTCGGTCAGATATTCGGCGCTGCGTTGCTTTTTCTTAGGAAGCAGACCCGGCAGCGTAATTTCCACCAGTCCTGGCTGCGCAGTGATCGTGATGCCGAGGACGTTGGCGGCAGAGGTAAGATACTCGTGCTTCTGCACGGTGGTGAAGCCATACACCAGATGCCGCATCCGGCAGGCGATCTGCTCTGCGCGGAGCGCTGCATCGGTGGAAAGCAGCTCATAGTTTTCCGGATACCGCTGCAAGTCCATCGTGTTCATGGCACAAAGCGCATTGCTCAGCCGTGAGACCTCCGCCAGCAGCGATGATATCCGCTTGGATAAAAGCGCACGGTTCATAGGTAACCTCCGTAGTGAAATAGGGCTTCAAAAAAGAAAATTGATTTTATTTAGAATCTAGGCTATACTGAGTTAAGAAAATACGACGTGTGAAAGGAGCGGTTGTTATGGATCAAATGCAAAACCGCCGAATTGCTGCGGTCAAGGCAGCCGATGCAATCAATGCGATTGAAGGTGTTCCGGTTTCCGATTATGCCAAAACGCTCTCTGCTTGTTGGGCAAAGGGCGAGATCACAGATCAGCAAATGAAATCTGCATTGCTCGCTTCTCACAGAAGGCTGGTGGCAACAGTGCATAGCAACGACTGAAATGTAATTTATATAGTTTATTTTCTAGACGGATGCAGACGCTGCATCCGTCCTTTTACATGAGTTCTTGAAGATATTGAACACTTCCATCACCATCCAGCAAACAGTATGCGCGCACGTTTGGGATAGCAAGCAGACCAATTTGTGCGGCATCTTCCAGAATGACCAGCCGCACAGGTGGTTCCTGTGCTGGGCGGGCAAGCATCAGATTCAGAATAGCTTCCTTTCCCGGTTCGGCGTAGAGAATTTCATAGACCTCGCCGCCGGCAAGGAAGATGATCTTCACGGGATATTCTCCCGCGGCGTGATACTCGACCTGCTCCATAAAGTCCGCCAGAACGGTCACCGCCGCTTCCAAGCCTCGGTCGCGGTCTTTCGGCAGCTCCGGTGTCAGGGAATAGAAGCCGTCTACGAGGAACAGCCGTTTTTGCTTGCAGAGATAGGACAGTAGATTTTTGATCTGCTCATCTTTCTGAGGATAGAGGCCTAAAATCTGCTTTTGCGTCAGAATGCCATAGGTGGAAATATCCCGCAGGATGCCGCTGGCTTCATGCGAGTAGATCTGTGCACGGGTTTTCATAGTCGTCACCTCTGATTTTTGTGCGTATAACTGCCGCACAGAATACGTACAAACTGTAGCTGTCAGATTTGAAGATGGCAGCTATACGCACAAAAGACGTATTGTGTACGCAAAGATAATTGGAGAAGAATGTTGCTTTCAAAGCTGCAAAATTGATTGCATTTTTAGGCATGTTCATATATGCTGGAGACAAATAGGGGGCGATTCGCTTGGATACGAGAACGGTAACTTTTACGGCTCACGCAGAACCCGATGCAGAAGATTTGGCGGATGGGGTTGAGAAGCAGTACGATATTTCAGAGCCGCTTGTCCGCGCTGAAATGACGGATGCTCAATTTAACGCCATGATGCGAGATGGCCTGAGTGCTGCAAAGGCTGACCATTCCAGCGCTGCGTCCGAAGTTTTTGCAGATTTGCGCAGAGAACTCTGTATATGAATGGGCTGCTCGGATTTTTGAGCGTTTACAGAAAAGTTAAAAACCATCCTGCGTATGCGACCTTGATAAAACGAGAAAACCATGATAAAATATGATTGACCATAGATTATCCTAAAAATACGGAGGGAACGTTATGGCATATATCACACGAGAGCTCGAACGCAAGTTCTTAAAGCTCAATGATTTTTTCAAGGTCATCCTTGTTACAGGTGCGAGGCAGGTCGGTAAAACGACGATGTTAAAGCACCTTGCAGAAAGCAGCAGAACCTATGTCACGATGGACAATACAATGGCAAGAGCGCTTGCACAGTCTGACCCCGTACTGTTCTTCCAGACCTATAAGCCACCCATCCTCATTGACGAGGTGCAGAAAGCACCGGAGCTGTTTGGGCAGATCAAGATCATTTGCGACGAGAGTGATGAAAAGGGGCTGATTTGGCTGACTGGTTCGCAGCAGTACAATATGATGAAGAAAGTGCGGGAAACGCTTGCCGGAAGAATTGGCATTCTGGAGCTATACAGCCTATCCGCGAGAGAAAAAGCAGGGCTTGTATTTGATACGGATCTGGATTTCTCACTTGCCACGCTGCAGGCAAGGCAGCAGAAAGTCCCGAAGAACGATGTGATTCAGGTGTTCCAGCACATTTGGGAGGGCGGTATGCCGCAGGTGCAGGGCGTGGACGATGAACTCAGACAGGAGTATTTCAACTCCTATATCGACACGTATCTGATGCGTGATGCAACCGAAGCTGGTGGAATCACCGATGCTGTGCGTTTTCGCAAGTTTCTTGTTGGATGCGCCTCGCTCGTGTCGGAGCAGGTCAATTATTCCACATTGGCTGAGTCTGCCGACATTGCTCCGAGCACGGCAAAAGAATGGCTGAACGTGCTTGTCGGACTGCGTATCATCTATCTGCTTGCACCGTATTCCAACAATGAACTCAAGCGTCTCAGCAAAACGCCGAAGCTGTACTTCTGTGATACCGGGCTTTGCGCGTATCTATCTATGTGGCTGACGCCGGATACGCTGCGCAGCGGTGCTGCAAGCGGCCATTACTACGAGAACTATGTCGTAATGGAGTTGGTTAAGAACTACGCCTACGCGAAGTCTAAGGTGAATCTGACCTATTTTCGGGATTCCAACGCAAAAGAGATTGATGTGTTTGTTGAGGAAAACAATGTCATTCATCCGCTCGAAATCAAAAAGAGTGCCGCGCCCGACCGCCGCGAGGTCAAAAAGTACAGTGTCATTGACAAGGCTTCCCTGAAGCGCGGAAATGGCGGCATTATCTGTATGTGCGAGGAGCCAATCCCAATCGATGCGGATAACTGCTTTATCCCGAGCAATCTAATCTAAACAATTTCAAACAATATAAGAAAGCATCTCTACGGAGGTGCTTTTCTTATACCTGAAACCAAAAGAGGAAAGATCGACTATTGCAATTTTACATACAAATGACAGACCACACCGCAAAGCAGATTATCGCAGCATTTCCCACACTGTCCAATCAAGCACGTTCTGTTTTGCTGTTCCGCTTCAGCAATTCCTGCAGCTCCCTGCGGTCGGTGGTGATGAGCTCCTTTTCCAGTTCGCTGCATTTGATCTCGACGGCGACATTATTGTTGTTCGTGCTGATAAGGGCGCTGCCGCGCTCAAAGTGCGTGATCTCCATCAACTCTGCTTCAGAAAGATGCAAAATCGAGCCGACGCGCTGGGCTTCTTCATCCTCCAGATTCAAGATCACCTTGGTCTTGGAGTTGTTGATGATGCCCTTGCCGTATTTGCCGTCCTCCAGCGCGAAGAAGTCGTTGAGATCCTGCGTCGCGCAGACGGCCGAGCCGCCGTAGCCGCGGATGATCTTGAATATCTCCAGCACGAACTCCGCTGCCAGGCGGTTGCTGCTGGCGCCGATGAGCTGCCAGCATTCGTCAATGAAAATGGCTTTTTCCTCCGTGCGGTTCTCTTTTGCCTTATCCCATACAAAGTCCAGCGCCATAAACATACCGACGGTCAGAAGGTCGCCGGTCAGTTCCGAAATATCCAGAACGATATACTTATTATCGAGCGAAACATTCGTCTGCTGGTTGAACGTCTTAGCGGAGCCGCTGACGAGTCGATTCAGAATGTTTGCCAGCCGCAGCGTGGAGGAAGATTCCTTGAGGACTGCATACAGGTCACCCAGAATCGGCATTTCACGGTACCGCTCCGGGTGCTTGGGGTCGCGGAGCGTTTCATTGTCGTGCGTAATGCCCTTTTTTGCATAGGTGCGGATCATGGCTTCATCGAGAAGCTGCCTTTCCTCATGGTTCATGTCGGGGATCAACAGGCTGAAAAAAATATGAAGCCGCTGAATTTTGGCGGCCAGCATGGAATGTTCGACCGTACTGCCGTCAAGCTGCTCATCAACCGAACGGTCTGTCTGCCGAATCTCCATGACGTTGATGCAGTTGGGAGACGCAGGCGAGATCTGAATGAACGCGCCGCCGATGTTGGAGCAGGCCCGGTGAAATTCGTGACCTTTGAGCGGTGCGACGATGAACACCTGAATCCCTTTGCGCCGCATCCGCAGCGCCATGAGTTGCATGGTAAAGGTCTTGCCGCTGCCGCTCGTGCCGAGAATGGCAATGTTGGCGTTTTTGTAGATACGCGAATCAAAGATGTCCACGATGATGAGAGAATTGTTATGCTTGTTGACGCCGAGCAGGATACCGTTGTCGTCACACAGCTCATACGCCGTGAACGGATAGCAGCTTGCTGCGCCCAGCGTCAGCACATTCCGCTTGCTGCGTTCAAAGAGCGATTTATCCAGCTTCACGAGCGGAAAAGACGAGCGGAGCGCCTGTTCCTGACAGAAATTGCAGTTCTGCACATTCATATCCTGCGAAATAAGCAGCTTCTTCATTTCAGCGCACTTCCAGTCCAGATCGTCCGGATTGTCTGCGGTCACGGTGATGAGCAGATTCAGGTAGTAGAAATCTTCATGGTTGCTCAGACCATCCTTCAGGAAATAGCCGCTTCGGATGGCACTGTCGAGGTCGTCAAAGTCTGTATTGGTGTCGCTGGTCTCCTTGATCTTGCTGCGATTGATGCGAAGCTGCTGGCCGAGCTTGCGGATCATGCGATCCTTTGGCTGCCGCGTCAGAAATACGTCGAGGTCAATGCCGTCCCCGGCGTTGACCAGCAGACTCAGCCAGCCCGCAGGAACCTCGGATTTATACCCGTCCGACGGCACCAGCAGATACGCATAGTACGTTCCATCGATGCGGAGATAGCTGCCATGCGTAAAATCCAGCTGCGAAGGCGCAAAAAAATCACCGACGGGAATTTCGTCAATGGAGCAGCCTGCCTTTATGTAGTTGGATGTGATATGGGAGATGCGCTGCAAAAACGGAATATCCGTGCTTTCTCTGCGGCAGAGAAATGTATAGAGCATTTCGGCGGCAGCTTCGTCCTCATTCTCATGCTGGACAACGCTGTTGCCGCATTGCCGGAGATAATTTGCCGCCGTCCGCGCCGCTGTTTGCAGTGACGAAATGGCATCCGCTTCTTCGCGGTCTTTCTTCGCGCCGGGGAGCGGTTCGTATTCCATGATGAGGAAAAACCTGCGTGCGATGGCTTCTTTGGAGCCGAGCTTTTTGAGCAGCTTCAGATAGTCCTCCTGCTGCATCCGGCAGCTTTCATTCGTCTCCTGTGCCATCTCCCGGCGCACGGTTTCGATATGCCGGTTCATATCTGCGCGCTTGGTGATAACCTTGATTTGAAGCTTCACAGGTGCGATTTTGAGGTAGCTGATGAACGAATACACGATATTCCGCTGCTCTCTTGCGCTGCGAAGCAGAAAATTGATCGGCACGATCTCCAGGATCTTGATAAATCGGTGGTCGGTCGTGTAGACAATGCCGTTTTCGATTTTCTGAATCGGCACATACGCTGCAAGCGGATTGCCGGGGCGCTCGGCCTGCTTCTTCTGCCGATAGGCGGTGTCCAGCATCAGGCGGCGTGTGTCCTTTGCAAAGCGGATGCGGCTGCCGTCCTTTTTGTAGGCGGCGGGCTGCACAGCCGTGCTGGGGCCAGACTTTTTATCCCATGTCGGGAGGATCGCCTGTTTTCGGCTGCTTTTGCCGCCGCTTTTACTCAGACTTCTGCGGTTGCGGAGGAAACGAAAAAACAGAATGATATAGGAGGAAAGCGGCATCCCCGCGATCCCGATGAGCGCCAGAAGCGCCAGCGGCAGCGAGGTCAGGCAGAGCAGGATGATCCGGACGGTCAGCGTCAGCGAGAGCGTCAGGATCGGAAGCCCGGTGCCGGCGGCAAGGATGACCGCCTCGACCACATTTCGCGCCTTGAATAAGCCGCCGAAGAACGAACCGCCCTCAATAAAGTTTGGCGGGATCACATAGCTGTCCCGCTGTTCCTGACTCATAGGTTCTCACATCCGATCTTTTCTTTGCGGCGGATTCGGCAGCTTTTGCACGATCTTTTCGTGATAGGCAATCTTGCCGTCCTCCGCCTGATAGGGCTTTCGTTCAACGGTGTCCTCCGCGTACTGCTTATACCATGCAGCATCGTCCGCGGAGTAGACCTTGCTGTAATCGCCCTTCGGCTGGGCATACTGGTCGGCATGGTACATACAAAAATCAATGCCGCCCGGGTGCTCCGGTGTGAACTCGCGCCCTGTGATACGGCCGCCGCCGATCTCCACGTCCTGATAGCGCGGAATGTTGGTTGCATGTTCTCCCAACGTGGTGAAGCCCATGTAGGACATCAGAGAGCGCGTCGCGGTCTCGCCGGTGATGGAGCCGGTCGTGCGGTAATCGCCCTTGGCGACCGTGCCGATCACATCGTTGGCAAACGCGCCGCCCTGATAGAGCGATTTCGCAAACAGTGTTCCGCCGAAACTGCGGAACTGCGTCGGTGCGGACGGGATCGGCGCAGGCCGGGCGGCAGGCGCTTCATTTGCCGGGGCAGAAGCGGGCGCAGCAGATGGTGTTCTGCTGTGCAGGAATCTGCCGGGGCGCTCCTGCGCTTGAACCGTCCGCTCTGCAATGGTGGTTTTGGAAAGTCCATTGCGGACGGAGAAAAACTGTTTGTCAGATTGCGCAGTATGCTGCCGGGATTGCGATTCCACCTGTCCGAAAGTGGAGCTTTGCGTCTCCTGCTGGGTATACTGCGCCTGCTCACGCTGGGTAACACCGATCTGCTCCTGCTGCAAGGCAGACTGCATGACCTGCGACTGTTCCGTTCGGGCTTCTTCGCTGCTTGCTTCAAATTCATCCGACTGCACCACAGAGCCGACAAACTCGCCCTGTTCCGACTGGAACGCCAGATGCGATGCCTGCTGATCCTCCGTATGCAACGCCGCGTGGAACTGCTGCTCCTGCGCAGTCTGTGTATCCTGATGGAGCTGGCTGGCATCCATAGAATGCTGGGATTCGTGGAGCGCTTGTTGGGACTTTTCACGCTGTTCCGAGTTTACGACGCGGGAAGAAACCGTCTGCTGATTCTGGTCAAGCTGGCTGGTATTCTGCCGCTGCTGCTCAGAAGCCGTCTGCGAACCGGAATGGGTGTCGCTGCTCGCGTGTGTCCGGCTGACTGTCGCCTCGGCCTGCTGCGGCTGGACGATGTTCTTCTCAGCAGTTGCTGTACGCACCGCATCGCTTGCGATTTTGCGGCTTGCCATACCGACGAGTCCACCGCTGAAAAAGCCTGCCGATGCTGCGCTTCCAACCCCAGATTTTCCGGATGCAGGCGCAGAAGCGTGATGGCTGCGGCTTCCCAATGCGCTGCCGACTGCGCTTGTCGCGGTGTTGATGGCGCGCATGGCGATCATCGCCTCAGAGAGCATGGAGCCGCCGGTATGCCCAACATTCAGGCCAAGACTGGACAGAAAGCTGTCGATCTTCTGCGATACTTTCAAAAAGGCAATGGCGCACAGAAACCATACCAGTACATTGCCGGAGACAGCTTCCTTCCCGGAAGCACTGACTGCGGATTCTACATCACTCTCCGAAATAGCGAATGCGTTAGTTGACATAACTATAACGAGGGTGAGGATCAGCAGGCAGTTCAAAAAGAATCGTTTTCTCATAGGAAAGGATATTCCTTTCTGCCGCATTACAAGATACCAAGGAGAAATGAGACATGGCATTTCGGACGCGGCAATACTGCATAAATTGTCGAATGCTATAAGTTTTTGCATTTGAGTGCAAAAACTTGATTATTTGTTTAGGCGGTGCTATACTAATGCCACAGGAGGTGTTTGGCATGATAGATTCCCACGAACTAAAAAAGCGCGATATTTATCTGAAGAAGCTGATTGGCTTCCAGGATACCGAGCCGGTCAAGGTGATAACTGGCATTCGCCGCTGCGGCAAGTCCAGTCTGCTGAAACTGATGGTACAGCACTTGAAAGATACCGGTGTTCTGCCGGAGCAGATCATCGAGATGAATTTTGAATCCTTTGATTTCCGAGGGATGAGCGCCGACGATATCTATCGGTATGTGAAAGAGCGCAGTGTCCCCGGAAAGCGGATGTATCTTTTCTTCGATGAGCTTCAGCGGATCGAAGCATGGGAGGATGCGGTCAACGCCTTCCGTGTAGATTTTGACTGCGATATCTATGTCACCGGGTCAAACGCTTACCTTCTTTCTTCGGAGTATTCTACCTATCTATCCGGACGGTGCGTGGAAATCAAAATGCTGCCGCTTTCTTTCCGAGAGTTCCTTGCTTTCCACGACTTCGAGGTTCGGGAAACGCAAAGCGCCCTTGGTGGACTCCGCAAGCAGGTATTTGATAAGAACGGTGAACGCTACGAGCTGCGCGAGGTTTTTGACGCTTATATGCGTTTCGGAGGAATGCCCGGCATTGCTGATGTTGGGCTGGAACAGGAAAAGACGCTGTCGCTCCTCGATGGCATCTATTCCACAGTCGTGATTCGTGACATTCTGGAGCGAGATAAGCGCAGGGGGCAAAAGCAAATCACAGACCCTACGCTGCTGCGGAAAATCATCCTGTTCCTCGCCGACAATATCGGCTCCAGTGTTTCCATTGCCTCCATCGGCAATACGCTGGTAAACGAAGGACTCCTGGATGACGGCAAGCGCAAAGGCGCACCCAGCGCCCATACGGTGCAGGCATATGTGAACGCGCTTCTGGAGAGCTACTTTTTCTATGAGATCAAGCGATTTGACATCAAAGGCAAGGCATACCTCCGTACACTCGGAAAATACTATATCGTTGACATCGGCCTTCGCAATTATCTGCTGGGCTTCCGTAATCGCGACAGCGGTCATGCCATCGAAAATGTCGTTTACTTTGAATTGCTTCGCAGGGGTTATGATGTAGCGATCGGCAAGATCGGCAGCGCCGAAGTGGACTTTATTGCAACGACAGCCGATGATAAAAAGTATATCCAGGTGACAGAGTCTATGATGAGTGAGGATGTACGCAACCGGGAACTTACACCGCTGCAAAACATCCGTGATAACTACGAAAAAATTGTGTTGTCCCTTGAACCGGGTCTTGATACCTCCTATGACGGCATCAAATCTGAAAACCTCATCGAGTGGCTGCTCCGTGAGTAACAAGCTTTTGCGCTGCGTTCTAAAGAGAAAGCGGATTTGCGATAAACGTGCCGACCATGCTGGTAAACAGCCGCAGACACCATGCGTTCATAAGCAGCAGGAACACCTGCCCGCCCAGCATCCGGCACCATGCCTTGAAGATATTTGCTGTGGACTGAGAGCCGCCCATCGAGAACGCGACCGGCGCGGTGTAAACAAGAACGCCGAGCAGGATATACCGCTCGGCGGCTTCAAAGAGCAGCTTCAGATAGTTCCACGCCAGCAGCACAACGATGATGAGTACGATCAGCGTGACCGCGCCGTTTGCACAGGCACCGATGATGACCAGCATGACAGAATTGAAATCCGCAAAGCTGAGCGGCGGCAGCTCGGATGATAAGATCCAGTCATACGGCGTGCCGCCGATCTTCAGGACAATCTCGACAATGCTTTTCGCACAGTAGGTAAGCGTGATGAAGATGATCGCGCGGAACGTCAGCTTGACTGGATGCTCTGCTTCAAAGCCGGCGCCCAGCCAGTAATTTTTGAACAGGTTCCAGACCCACATCAATAAAATCAAGCCAATGCCGATGGCGGTAAAAATATCATACATTGTTTCAGCTGCCGGGAAGTAACGCAGAAACGTCTCCATTCCGCAGCCGAGTGCACCGAGTACCGATGTGTTGATGAGGTCCAGACCGTGCATGATCTGTTCGGAGATCCATTCGACAACGCCGTCAAGAATCCCCATGCCTTATGCCGTCCACTGACCGCCGGAGAAGAACGGCGTGACGTAGGCCATGATGAAGCCGAGACCGTTCAGGATCGCCCAGGTGATTGCAATGCGTTTGAGCCATGCACGCGATTCCTCGACGGTCCGGCCGCTGCGGGAAAAGTTCATCATCAGAAGCGCGACAGACGCGGTGACGATGGCAGCGATGGTGGAGATGAGAAGAATTTGCTGGTAGACGTCCTTCATGATCTCCGTCGCCTTTTCCCAGATTGTCGTGGCCGAAGCCGGCTGGATCAGAAGCGGCAGAATGCTGACGCCGAGCCATGCAACATAGAGCCAGCGCCCCGGACTTTTCCTCGGCGGCGGAAGCTGCGGCAGGTTGTTGGATGTGTTCAAAGATGCTCCTCCTTTTCTTTTTCCGATGCAAAAAGCAGACGCCAAGGTCAGGCGTCTGCTCGCAACAAGATTCAGTTTTATATGCTTTTGAGCATCTTCAGTATAGCATATATGGATTTGCGCCGAAAGAGCAAAACCGTGCCAATGTTGTGTCAATACTGTGGCGTGTTTTCATTATTGGCGGTCACAGCAAGCTACAGGCAAGTTAAACTCCTTCGTCGTTTGGATGTTTTGCTCCTGCTTTCGTCCCGTATCTTGCGTTTTTGCGCTCAAAACATATCAGGCCGTTTCCTCAAGCAAATTGTCAGCAAGTTAAATCACGCTCAGATAGAAATGTATTTTAGAAGTGATTTTTGCAACTATACACAGTTTTCGCTTCTAAATACGGTGCTGTACTTAACTTGAATAGCTTATGGTCGTGTACTTCCTCATCTATTTCATTGAAATGTTGCTGGGGTTATCTTTGAACTTTTCAGTAAGAACGTTGATTTTTCTCTTGTACTGGAATATAATATCTATTGAAAAGTAGCATGATAATATCGGAAAGTTTTCAATGGAGGTTGGGCTATGGAAATAAAACGAGATTGCTATTTGAAGAAAATCATCTCCTTTATGTGGGATGGTCAGGTAAAGGTGATCACCGGCATCCGCAGATGCGGCAAGTCCTATCTGCTTCGCAATCTGTTCAAGAGATACCTTCTCGGTGAGAGCGTTGCAGAAGACCACATTCTGTCCTTTGAGCTGGATTTGACCCGTGATATTCGCTATCGCAATCCGTTGGAGCTTGCGTCTCATGTCCGTGAGATCGTAGAACACAGCGCAGACCAATATTATCTCTTTGTAGACGAGATCCAGATGTCCGACGAGGTACCGAATCCTTATAATCCGGACGGGAAGAAGATCACCTTTTAC
>OHIL01000465.1_pt1 | contig 16451 bp, 17 predicted proteins | sample 1568231 | NCBI WGS metagenome assembly OHIL01 (sample SAMEA3879565, study PRJEB24766) | human gut metagenome | biome: human-associated habitat; feature: feces | place: USA | collected 1985/1987 | reverse complement strand
AGCCTGAAAATATGCAGTTTACCGGAGCTTACAAGGTCAGAGGTGCTTACTACAAGATAAGCACACTCACAGACGAGGAGAGAGCAAAGGGGCTCATTACAGCATCCGCAGGAAACCATGCGCAGGGTGTTGCGTATGCTGCAAAGTGCTATGGCTGCAAGGCTGTCATCGTGATGCCTACCACCACACCTCTTATCAAGGTAAACCGTACAAAGAGCTACGGCGCTGAGGTAGTGCTTTACGGAGATGTGTACGATGAGGCATGTGCTAAGGCATATGAGCTTGCAGAGAAAGAGGGATATACATTTATCCATCCGTTTGATGATTTAGCTGTCGCAACAGGACAGGGAACTATTGCTATGGAGATATTCAAGGAGCTTCCTCTTGTTGAATACATCCTCGTTCCAATCGGAGGCGGCGGACTGGCAACAGGTGTATCCACACTTGCAAAGCTCTTAAACCCAAAGATTAAGGTTATCGGAGTGGAGCCGGCCGGCGCTAATTGTATGCAGGAGTCATTTAAGAATGGAAAAGTGACTACTTTACCAAGCGTAAATACCATTGCAGACGGAACAGCGGTAAAGACACCGGGCTCAAATATTTTCCCATACATAAAGAAAAATCTTGATGATATCATCACAGTGGAGGATGATGAGCTTATCGTAGCCTTCCTTGATATGGTGGAGAATCACAAGATGATAGTCGAAAACTCAGGTCTTCTCACTGTAGCTGCGCTTAAGCATCTCGGTGTAAAGGACAAGAGAGTGGTTTCTATCTTAAGCGGCGGCAACATGGATGTCATCACCATGTCATCAGTTGTACAGCAGGGTCTTATTTTCAGAGACAGAATCTTTACTGTTTCAGTGCTTCTGCCGGATAAGCCGGGCGAGCTTGCTAAGGTTTCACAGACTCTTGCCGATGTACAGGGCAATGTAATCAAGTTGGAGCATAACCAGTTTGTCACTACAAACAGAAGTGCGGCTGTTGAGCTTAGAATCACGCTTGAGTGTTTTGGTACAGAGCACAAGGAGCAGATTATAGCTGCACTCGAAAAGAAAGGCTACAAGCCAAGAATTGTACGCACTATGATATAAAAATAAAAGTATCAAGTATTTTTACTTGACACCGGGCGAACTATGTGTTATTCTACCATAGGTTCGAGGGAAAAAGAGGATACTTGATATGGAAGAAAAACTTGAACAGGCATATTTATATGATTTCTACGGTGAGCTTTTGAATGATCATCAGCGTCAGGTGTATGAGGATTTTGTCTTCAATGATTTGTCACTCGGTGAGATAGCATCCGAGGAGGGAATTTCCCGTCAGGGTGTTGCCGATCTGATTAAGAGGTGCAATAAGAAGCTGCTTGACTATGAGGCAAAGCTGCATCTCGTTGAGAAGTTCATGTCCATAAAGAGTGACATACGAAGGATTCATGAGCTGACAAATGATTTTAAGAAATCACATAATGAGCTATTAATGAATGAAATCGAAGCTATTTCGAATCAGATACTAGAGGAGCTGTAATATGGCATTTGACAGTTTATCAGAAAAACTGCAGAACGTTTTCAAGAATCTCCGCAGCAAGGGAAAGCTTACTGAGGATGATGTAAAGGCTGCTCTTAAAGAGGTTAAGATGGCACTCCTTGAGGCCGATGTTAACTTCAAGGTTGTTAAGCAGTTCACAAAGAGTGTTCAGGAGAGAGCAATCGGACAGGATGTCATGAATGGTCTCAATCCCGGACAGATGGTCATCAAAATCGTAAACGAAGAGATGATTAAGCTTATGGGCTCTGAGACGACAGAGATTGCTTTCAGGCCGGGCAAGGAGCTTACTGTTATCATGATGGTAGGTCTTCAGGGAGCCGGTAAGACAACCACCACAGCAAAAATTGCCGGAAAGCTTAAGAGCAAGGGCAAGAAATCACTGCTTGTAGCCTGTGATGTGTATCGTCCGGCTGCGATTGAGCAGTTAAAGATAAATGGTGAGAAGCAGGGTGTTGAGGTTTTCTCAATGGGTGACAAAAACAAGCCTGCCGACATCGCAAAGGCTGCTGTGGAGCACGCTAAGAAAAACGATTTCAATGTTGTTATCATCGATACTGCCGGACGTCTTCATATTGATGAGGATATGATGGCAGAGCTTATTGAGATAAAAGAAGCTACTGATGTTTTCCAGACCATCCTCGTGGTTGATGCCATGACAGGTCAGGATGCGGTAAATGTAGCAGGTACCTTTGATGAAAAGATAGGAATTGACGGAGTTGTCATCACAAAGCTTGATGGTGACACCAGAGGTGGAGCGGCACTTTCAATCAGAGCCGTTACAGGAAAGCCGATACTATACGCTGGTATGGGCGAGAAGCTTTCAGACCTTGAGCAGTTCTATCCGGAGCGTATGGCTTCAAGAATCCTCGGTATGGGCGATGTGCTTTCCATGATTGAGAAGGCGCAGGAGAACATTGATGAGGAACAGGCCAAGAAGCTTGAGCAGAAGATGCGCAAAAATGAGTTTGATTTTGAGATGTACCTTGATTCGATGAGTCAGATGAAGAAGATGGGCGGTCTTTCAAGCGTGATGGGCATGATGCCTGGCATGGGTATCGGTGGAGGCAAGATGCCGGATATTGATACAGATGAAGCTGAAAAGGGCATGGCCCGCACAGAGGCAATCATCTATTCCATGACACCTGAGGAAAGACGAAATCCAAAGCTTCTTAATCCAAGCCGCAAGGCTCGTATTGCAAGAGGAGCAGGCGTGGATGTATCAGAGGTCAACAGACTTGTAAAGCAGTTTGAGCAGACAAAGAAGTTCATGAAGCAGATGCCCGGCATGATGGGCGGCAAGAAGGGACGCCGTGGAGGCGGTGGTCTTGGAGGCTTATTCAAAGGACTTCCGTTTTAATGGATTTCATTAAAGAAATTTCATTAAAGAATTTCATGTTTTGTTAACAAAAGTATTTATTTTACTTTTGATATATATTATTCAATAAACCTATGAGGAGGTGAAACAAAATGGCAGTAAAGATCAGATTAAGAAGAATGGGACAGAAGAAAGCTCCTTTCTATAGAATCGTAGTTGCAGACTCTAGATCACCAAGAGATGGAAGATGCATCGAGGAGATCGGAACATACGATCCAACTAAGGATCCTAGCGAGTATCATGTAAATGAGGAATTAGCTAAGAAATGGTTATCAAACGGCGCACAGCCAACTGAGACAGTAGCTAGAATCTTCAAGAGTGCTGGTATCGAGAAATAGGATAAAGAGGTGGCGTAATGAAAGAATTAGTTGAAGTAATTGCAAAATCTTTAGTTGATTATCCGGATGAGGTTAATGTAACTGAGACCGAAAACGAGAAAGCAATTGTTTTGGAATTACGTGTTGCACAGTCTGACATGGGCAAAGTGATCGGCAAGCAGGGACGTATTGCTAAGGCTATTCGTTCAGTTGTTAAGGCCGCAGCCTCTAAAGAAGACAAAAAGGTTATTGTTGAGATAGTACAGTAACATAAAGGCATCTCTTATGAGATGCCTGTTTTTTTATAATTTAAAGTAACTATTCAGAACCGGTATTGTATGGTTTTGAGAATGTGCGTGGGCTGAATAGTTATGATTTATATTAATATCAGGAGACAGAGAATGGAAGATTTACTACAGGTAGGTGTAATTACGAGCACACACGGCATTCGCGGTGAGGTAAAGGTGTTCCCAACCACTGACGATGCTGCCCGTTTTAAAAAGCTTAAAAATGTCATTCTGGATAATGGCAAAGAGCGCAGGGATTTGGAAATAACTTCTGTCAAATTTTTCAAGAACCAGGTTATCTTGAAATTTAAGGGCATAGATGACATAAATGATGTAGAAAAATATAAAAAGGCACCTCTTTTTGTGACAAGGGAAAATGCGGTGCCGCTTGAGGAAAACGAGTACTTTATAGCTGATCTTATCGGGCTTTCCGTCACATCAGACGAAGGAGAGGAGCTTGGAGTCATAGCTGATGTGCTCCAGACCGGTGCCAACGATGTGTACGTTGTTAAGAAAGCCGGTGCAAATGATCTGCTGATTCCGGCAATAAAGGATTGTATACTGGACGTTGATGTGGAAAATGGCACGATGAAGGTGCATCTGCTGGCAGGTTTGAGATAGCTGCATCTCAAACTGCAAAAACCGTAAAATGAGATATAAAATTGAACAAAATCATACATTTTAAATCGTAAAACTGTAAAACAGGATGATAACAGGAGATATAGGAAATGAGATTTCATGTGCTGACCTTATTCCCACAGATGATAGAACAGGGACTGTCAGAGAGTATCACAGGCAGAGCTTTAAAACAGAATATTATATCACTCAATACTGTAAATATCAGGGATTTTGCGCACAATAAGCACAATAAGGTTGATGATTACACATATGGTGGCGGCGCGGGGATGCTTATGCAGGCAGAGCCGGTGTATCAGGCTGTGCGCAGTGTGGTGAGTCAGATCAATAAATGTAATCAGGTCCATTCAGGTGATAATTCCGGGAAAAATATCGCCGATGAAAATATATTATATGAAAATACATCATATAAAAATACTGCAGAAGAAATAAAAAATCACAATGCGCGTCTGATTTATGTTACTCCACAGGGCAGCGTGTTCAACCAGCAGATGGCGGCAGAATTTGCAAAGTGTGATGACCTCATTTTTCTATGTGGACACTATGAAGGTATTGACGAGCGCGTGCTGGAGGAGACGGTAACGGATTATGTCTCTATCGGTGACTATGTTCTAACAGGCGGAGAACTGCCGTCGATGGTGATGATAGATGCAATTTCACGTCTGGTTCCTGGGGTGCTGCACAATGACATTTCGGCAGAGACAGAGTCGTTTCATGGCAATCTGCTCGAATACCCTCAGTACTCACGTCCTGTTGAGTGGCATGACAAAAAGGTGCCTGAGGTACTCATGTCAGGCAATCAGAAAAAGATTGATGCATGGCGCCTTGAAAAGTCTGTTGAGCGCACAAAGGAGCGCAGACCGGATTTGTATGCCGGGTTTAAAAGACTTGATAAATGCAGAGAGTTTCTTATGAAAAATAAACTGCTTCATATTGATATGATAGAGCTTATAAACAGGGGCTGCGCCGAGATACTGTTTGAGGCAGATGGCGAATATCTGCTTCGGGACATGGTCTCAAAGGTATGCTTTCATACAAGACCGGATGAGGGCGAGTCGAAGCTTATTGATTTGGTGCAGGAAGATGCCACAAAGCCTGTTGATAAATACAGCAGTCAGCATATTCCAGAAAATGTTACAGATCAGATTGTAAATGGCATAGTGCTTCACCAGCAAAGATATGTTGAGCTCTTTACAGCAAATGGATTTAATGAGACTGTAGAGTGCATGCAGGCTGTATATACAAACAAAGAAAAGCTATCTGTCAGCGGACTGTACAGACCGGATGGAAGGCCGATGCCGAATGGCTTAATTATAAGAAAGCTGGATGCAGCTGATATACAGGAGGCTGCGCCAATGTACCCGGGCTTTGACAATCCGGACTATATCATAGAAAGAATAGAGGCAGGGGCAGTCTATGGCGCTTTTTTTGGTGATAATACTGCTAATGATACCATTAATACCCTCGCTGGAATTATCGGAATCCATGAGGAGGGCAGCATAGGCATGCTCTATGTAAAGCCGCAGTACAGGCATCAAAAGCTTGCCACAGCACTTGAAACATATGCATTCAACAGGGCACTGGAGAACGGATGGATACCATATGGACAGATAATCGTGGGCAATGATGCGTCTATGAGGCTGCAGGAGAGTATGGGATTGCATTTTTCAAAATCACCCGTATACTGGATGACTAAAAATAATGCATGAGGTAGGCAGAAGATAGTAAAAAATACTTGCAAATCCCATGAATCTGTGGTAAAGTACCAATGTTGTGAATAAAAGAGATGGTCCTCTGTTGTGAAAATAGTAGTAGCATTAAGAACGTCAAAATAATTAGGAGGTCACAAAATGAACGCAAGTGAAATTATTAAGAGCATCGAGAACGAGCAGTTAAAGGCCGAGGCACCTGAGTTTTCTGTAGGAGATACTGTAAAGGTATACGGAAAAATCAAAGAGGGTAACCGTGAGCGTATCCAGGTATTCGAGGGAACAGTAATCAAAAAGCAGAACGGATCAAACCGTACAACATTCACAGTTAGAAAGCTTTCTAACGGTGTAGGTGTTGAGAAGACATGGCCACTCCACTCACCAAACGTAGAGAAGGTTGAGATTGTACGTAAAGGTAAAGTACGTCGTGCTAAGCTTTACTACTTAAGAGACCGTATCGGAAAAGCTGCTAAGGTTAAAGAGCTTGTAAAATAATATTTTTACGCGAAAGAGACCATTTTCTGCGAGCAATCGTATGAGAATGGTCTTTTTAGTTTTCAGGGTTACAGCTTGCAACAAACATGAAAACAATATATAATTAAGATTACGCAATAAAATATTAGTTAGCAAGAGGTGTAAGATGTCCAGAAGACGAGCAGGACTTAGCTTTAGAAGGCAAAGAAGAAAATTTAATCTGCCATTGTTCAAGGAAATTGTTTCGTGGGTAGTGGAGCTGATTGTAGTGATAGGTCTGGCATATGTGCTGGTGTCATTTTTCGGTATACGTACAAATGTAGTGGGCCAGGCTATGGAGCAGACATTGGAGAACGATGATAATATTCTTGTGAACAGGTTTGCATATATCATGTCAAAGCCAAAGGCAGGAGATGTGATAGTATTTCTGCCAAACGGAAATAATAAGTCGCATTATTATGTCAGGAGAGTGGTAGCGGTGCCGGGAGATACTGTTCAGATAAAAGACGGCGCACTGTACGTGAATGATGAGCTGTACAAGGAATCAACAGACGTTGCCTCAATGGAGGATGCAGGGCTTGCCTCAGATCCTATAGAGCTAGAAAAGGACGAGTATTTTGTACTTGGAGACAATCGAAACAACAGTGAGGACAGCCGCTATGCCAATATTGGCAATGTAAAGAGAGACTATATTATCGGCAAGGCATGGTTTAGATTTTCAGGCCTTGGAAGCTTTGGAACCATCAAGTAGCAATAGTTATAACATATATAGATAAAGGACAGGTGAATTATGAATTTTCAGTGGTACCCTGGGCATATGACCAAGGCAAAGCGTCAGATGCAGGAGGACATTAAATTAATAGATCTGGTTATAGAGCTTGTGGATGCAAGAATTCCGCTATCCAGCCGTAATCCGGACATTGACGAGCTTGGAAAAAACAAATACAGGCTCATTCTTATGAACAAGGCAGATCTGGCCGACAAGGAGCGCACCAGGGAGTGGAGTGCATTTTTCAAGGAAAAGGGCTTTTTTGTAGTCAGTCTTGATGCTAGAAGCAAGTCAGGCATGAAGAGCATCACAGATATCGTGATGGAGGCCTGCAAGGAAAAGATTGAAAGAGACCGAAAGCGTGGTATCAAAAACAGACCGGTAAGAGCTATGGTGGTGGGTATTCCAAACGTCGGAAAGTCCACATTTATCAACTCATACGCCGGAAAAGCCTGTGCCAAGACAGGAAACAAGCCGGGCGTGACAAAGGGCAAGCAGTGGATCAGGCTCAATAAAAGTGTTGAGCTGCTCGATACCCCGGGCATACTGTGGCCGAAATTTGAAGATCAGACAGTGGGACTTAGACTTGCGCTCATCGGTTCGATAAAGGATGAGATTTTAAATGTTGATGAGCTTGCCGTGGAGCTTGTAAAGTTTCTAAAAGCAGAGTATCCGGGGCTTTTGGCACAAAGATACGAGGTAAGCGAGGAAAATGATATCATAGAGCTTATAAGTGCTGTCGCTGTCAACAGAAAATGCCTTTCAAAGGGAGGAGAGCCTGATTACAGCAAGGCGGCTGCACTCATCATAGATGATTTCAGAAGCGGTAAATTAGGCCATATCACTTTGGAGAGACCGGAGATATAGAAGAATAGTTACGAAGAATAGACGATAGGACAAGGATATGTCAGCAGAAAAAATAGGCGATATTAAGGAACAACTTAAAAGCATCACAGATTCACAGCTTACACAGTTCATTGAGGCATACGGCTCAGATGAAAGGGGCGGAGTGATTAAGCTTGTAGATAGTGCAAAAAAGCGTCTGGACAAGTATGAGAAGGAGCTTATCCGCACAGACGGTCTCAAGAAATATGAGCGTGAGTACGCATCATATGCTCATATTTGCGGCATAGATGAGGTGGGACGCGGACCGCTTGCAGGTCCGGTTGTGGCATGTGCAGTTATTCTGCCAAAGGACTGTGATATTTTGTATATCAATGATTCTAAAAAGTTGTCTGCCGCAAAACGTGAGGCGCTCTATGATAAGATCATGGAAAAAGCAGTGGCAGTCGGTGTCGGTCTGGTCGGACCACAGCGGATCGATGAGATCAATATTTTACAGGCGACGTTCCTGGCCATGGAGCGCGCCATGCAGAAGCTCTCCCCGCAGCCGGAGCTTGCGCTCATCGACGGCAACCGGACGAAGGATTTCGGTCTGCCGGTCCGGACCATCGTCAAGGGCGACAGTCTGTCTGCCTCCATTGCTGCCGCGTCGATTCTGGCCAAGGTTACGCGGGACCGGCTGATGGAGGAATACGACGCGCAGTACCCGCAGTACGGCTTCGCCGTCCACAAGGGCTACGGCACGAAGCGGCACTATGAAGCGCTGCGTGAATTCGGCCCCAGTCCGATCCACAGAAAAACCTTCCTCAAAAAATTCTATGAGAACCCGTGACCTGTCCGGCCCATGGGGCGAGGCGCTGGCCGCGGAGTATCTGCGCAAAAAGCACTACCGCATCGAGGCCATGAACTACCGCACGCGGCTCGGCGAGATCGATATCATCGCGTCGAACCGGCAGTATCTCGTCTTCTGCGAGGTCAAACTGCGAAAATCGGCGGATTTCGCCGCCGCGCGGGAATTTGTCGACGCGCGCAAGCAGCAGCGTCTGCGCACGACCGCGCTTTTGTACCTATCCCAACACGAAACGCCGCTTCAGCCGCGCTTCGACGTGATCGAAATTTACGCGCCCGACGGCACGCAGACCCGCCGCCCGCAGATCACCCATATGGAGGACGCATTTTGACAAATTACCGCGTTTTTGACGGCCACTGCGACACGCCCATCGAACTCTGGCTGCAAAATCAGCCGCTGCTGGAAAACACGCTGGCTGTTTCACTCGCACGGGCGCAGAGGCTCGGCACATGGGCGCAGTTTTTCGCGTTCTGCACCGCATGGGTCGAGGCAAAGCTGCCGCGGCCGGAGATCTTCGCCCATGCGCTGGATTATTTTGACGCGCAGCTGCGCGAGAATGCAGACAAGATCACGCTCTGCCGCACAGCAAGTGAGGCCGAAGCTGCCATGCAGAGCGGCAAATGCGCCGCGTTTCTCGCCATTGAGGGCGCGGAGGCCGTGCGTGAGGACGAAGGGCTGCTGGAACGCGCGTATGAAATGGGTGTGCGGATGATCTCGCTTGTATGGAACCTTCCGAACAGCCTTGCCGCGCCGTGCGGCTCGGACGAAGGGCTGACGGAAAAGGGCAGGCACTTTTTTAAGCGGGCGCAGGCGCTCGGGATGCTCGTCGACGTGAGCCATGTGTCCGAAAAGGGCTTCTGGGACATGATCGGGCTGGCCGAAAAGCCGGTCATCGCAAGTCACTCCGATTCGTTTGCCGTCTGCCCGCACCCGCGCAATCTGACGGACGACCAGTTCCGGGCCATCCGCGATCTTGGCGGCACAGCGGGACTGAACCTCTACGCGCCGTTCCTGACGCAAGCGCCCCGCGCGTCGTTTGACGATCTGCGCCGCCATCTTGACCGGTTTCTGGAGCTGGACGGTGAGGGCCACATTGCCCTCGGCGCAGATCTGGACGGCTGTGATTTACTGCCGGAGGGCTTTTCCGGGCTGGACGATTATAACCGGCTCGGTGATTTTTTGAAAACTACCGGATATTCCGATGAAACCATACAGAACCTGTTCTGCAATTCTCTCATGAAGGTCGTGAAACTATGTATTATGTAAGTACGCGGGACGCAGGCCGCCGCTTAACGGCCAGTCAGGCCATTGTCGAGGGCCTCAGCCGTGACGGCGGGCTGTATCTGCCGGAGGAAATTCCGCAGCTCACCATGGACGAGATCAAAGCGCTCGCCGCGCTTTCCTATCCCGAACGGGCCGCGAAGCTCATGAAGCGCTATCTCGACGAGTTTACCGAGGAGGAGCTGCTGGGCTTTGCGAAAAGCGCCTACGGCCCGGCGAAATTTGACACGCCGGCCGCCGCGCCCGTCGTAAGGCTGACGGAAAACACGTATATTCAGGAGCTGTGGCACGGGCCGACGTGCGCATTCAAGGATATGGCGCTGCAGATGCTGCCGTATCTGCTGACGGCCTCGCTCCGGAAAACGGGCGAGGAGAAGACCGTCTGCATCCTCGTCGCGACCTCCGGCGACACGGGCAAGGCCGCGCTTGAGGGCTTCCGCGATGTGGACCGCACGAAAATCCTTGTGTTCTATCCCGACGGCGGCGTTTCCGAAATGCAGAAGCTGCAGATGGTCACGCAGGAGGGCAAAAACGTCGGCGTGTGCGCCGTGCGCGGCAACTTTGACGACGCGCAGACCGGCGTGAAGCGCATTTTCTCCGATGAGGCGCTGCGCGAGGAGCTGGCCGGGCGCGGATACTTCCTGTCCTCGGCCAACTCCATCAACTGGGGCAGGCTCCTGCCGCAGATCGTGTATTACGTCTCGGCCTACTGCGACCTGCTGAACGCTGGGACCATCGAAGCCGGGACGCGCGTCAATTTCTGCGTCCCGACAGGCAACTTCGGCAACATTCTCTCCGGCTTCTACGCGAAGAGGATGGGCGTGCCCATCGGCAGGCTCATCTGCGCGTCGAACGAGAATAACGTCCTGACCGACTTTATCAAGACCGGCACCTATGACCGCAACCGGCCGTTTTACCAGACGGCTTCGCCGTCGATGGATATCCTGATCTCGTCGAATCTCGAACGGCTTTTGTCCCTGCTGTCCGGATCGGACGAAGAGGTGCGCGGTTATATGCAGAAGCTTTCCGAGACGGGAACATATACCGTCTCCGACCGGGTGCTGCGGGCCGTACAGGCGGAATTTTCCTGCGGCTTCTGCACGGACGCGCAGGGCGCGCAGACGATCGGGAAGACATTCCGCGAGAACCACTATCTGCTCGACACGCATACCGCCGTGGCCTGCACGGTTCTGGACGCGTACCGCTCCGGGACAGGCGATCAGACGCTGACCGTCGTGGAATCCACGGCAAGCCCGTTTAAGTTCTGCGCAAGCGTTCTGGACGCGCTCGGCGTGACGGAGCACGCGCCCGGCACGGGCGTTCTCGGCCAGCTCACGGCCGAGACGGGCCGTCCGGCTCCGACGCCGCTGGCAAGCCTTGCAGGCAAGCCCGTGCGCTTCGATCAGGTCACGGACAGGGGCGATATGCGCGCCGTCGTGACGGAGTTTCTGCGCTGATGGCCCTGTACGCGATTGGAGATCTGCACCTGTCGCTCGGCCCGGCAGACAAGCCGATGGACGTGTTCGGGGGCCGCTGGACAGGGTATATGGAAAAGCTGCGGGAAAATCTGAAGGTCATTGGCCCGGAGGACACGACCGTTCTGCTCGGCGATCTCAGCTGGGCGATGAGCCTTGACGACGCGGCGGAGGATTTTTCCTTTATGAACGCCATCCCCGGCCGCAAGATCATCCTCAAGGGCAACCATGACTACTGGTGGACGACGCTGCGGGCCTTTGACCGCTTCTGCGCGGAGCATGGGTTTGCAGACTTCCACGTCCTGAAAAACTCCTGCTTCTTCTACGGCGATATCGCCCTGTGCGGCACGCGCGGGTGGTTCTACGACGCGCAGAAGGAGGGCAGCCACGACGAGAAAATTTTCCGGCGGGAGCTTGGGCGGCTCGAACGCTCTTTGCAGTTGGCGGGAGACGCGGAAAAATACTGCTTCCTGCACTATCCGCCGCGCTACCGCGGGTACGCCTGTTCGGAGATTCTGGAGCTGCTCGGAACATACGGCGTGACGCGCTGCTATTACGGCCACCTGCACGCCGACTCCATCCGGCTGGCGCTGGAGGACGACTATCAGGGCGTGCAGTACCGCCTTGTTTCGGCAGATCACGTCGATTTTCAGCCGCAGCGCATCGGATAGACGGCAAATGGGCGGAAAGATTTTGAATTTTTTCTGAATTCGGATAAATTCCTGAAAAAACAGTGGATTTCTTGCATGAAGTCTGGTAGAATAGAGCGGATTCAAATGAGAATGGTGAATTACGGCCTTTTACAAGCCGCACCGCATAGGAGGAAAGTACCACAATGAACGTCAAAAACGTAGAGAAAGAAAACGGCAGCGCAAAGGTCACTGTCGAGATCGCAAAGGACGAGTTCCAGACCGCGCTGGACAAGGCGTATGCCAAGATCCGCAAGGACATCATGATCCCCGGCTTCCGCAAGGGCAAGGCCCCGCGCAAGTTCGTCGAGCGTATGTACGGCTCTCAGGTGTTCTATGAAGACGCCGTGAACGAGATCTTCCCCGACATTTACGAGGCTGCCATTGTCAAGCAGGAGCTCAAGGCTGTCGGCCAGCCCTCCGTTACCGATATGCAGACCCCCGAGGACGGCAGCGTTGTGCTGACTGTCTCCACCGAGCTTTATCCCGAGGTCACCCTCGGCGAATACAAGGGCATCGAGGTTCCCAAGGAAACCGTCTCCATCTCCAAGGCAGAGGTCGACGCAGAGCTTGCCCGTATGCAGGAGCGCAACGCCCGCATCGAAACGGTCGACCGCGAAGCCAAGACCGGCGACACCGTCGTTCTCGACTTTGAGGGCTTCGTGGACGGCAAGCCGTTTGACGGCGGCAAGGCCGAGGGCTATACCCTGACGCTCGGCTCCGGCGCGTTCATCCCCGGCTTCGAGGATCAGCTCGTCGGCCTCAAGGCAGGCGACGAGAAGGACGTCGTCGTAACCTTCCCCGAGAACTACACCAAGGAGCTTGCCGGCAAGGAAGCCACCTTCAAGTGCAAGATCCACGAGGTCAAGGAGACCATCAAGCCCGAGCTCGACGACGAGTTTGCCAAGGACGTCTCCGAATTCGACACGCTGGCCGCGCTCAAGAAGAGCATCAAGGCCGATCTCGCCGCAAAGCGTCAGGAATCCGTTGACCGCGACTTTGAAAACGAAGCCGTCGTCCTCGCAGGCAAGAACATGACCTGCAATATCCCCGCCTGCATGATCGACGAGCAGGTTGACAAGCATCTGGAGCAGTTTTCCTATCAGCTGCAGTCCCAGGGCATGAAGATGGACGACTACCTCAAGATGATCGGCGGCGACGTCAAGGGCATGCGCGATTCCATGCGCCCGATGGCCGAGCAGACCGTCCGCAGCAACATCCTGCTCAGTGAGATCGTCCATCAGGAGAACCTCGACGTGACCGAAGAGGAAGTCGAGGAAGAGCTGAAGAAGCTGGCCGAGCAGTATAAGATGGAGCTGGACAAGATCAGGGAAATGGTCGACGTTGAGGCCGTCAAGTCCGATCTGAAGGGCCGCAAGGCTGTCAAGCTGATCGTGGACAATGCAAAGCCCGTCGAGAAGGAAAAGAAGACGGCAAAGAAGGCCGCCAAGAAGGAAGACGCCGCTGAGGCTCCCGCCGAAGAGGCCAAGACCGAGGAATAATTCTCCGGCCCGTTGGGTAGAATCCTACAGCCAACCTGACATCCGTCTGAAAGGAGAATCCCAAATTATGAGTTTGGTTCCGTATGTTGTCGAGCAGACGAGCCGCGGCGAGCGGTCGTATGATATCTTCTCCCGCCTGCTCAACGACCGTATCATCATCCTGTCCGAAGAGGTCAACAGCACCACTGCCAGTCTGATCGTTGCGCAGATGCTCTATCTTGAGGCACAGGACCCCGATAAGGACATTCAGTTCTACATCAACTCCCCCGGCGGCAGCGTGACCGACGGCATGGCGATCTATGACACCATGCAGTTCATCAAGTGCGACGTGTCCACCATCTGCGTGGGCATGGCCGCGTCGATGGGCGCGTTTTTGCTGTCCTCCGGCACGAAGGGCAAGCGCCTTGCCCTTCCCAACGCGGAGATCATGATCCACCAGCCCTCCGGCGGCACGCAGGGGCAGGCGACCGACATGCAGATCCAGGTCGAACGGATGCTGAAGATCAAGCAGCGTCTGAACGAGATCCTTGCCGCCAACACCGGCAAGCCGCTTGAGACGATCAAGATCGATACCGAGCGCGACAACTTCATGACCGCCGAAGAGGCGCAGGCCTACGGCCTTGTTGACAAGGTCATCTACAAGAGACAATAATCCCTGAAAGGAGGAGTCCAGCTTGGCAAGAGACTCCATCCGCTGCTCCTTCTGCGGCAAAAAACAGGAGCAGGTCGGCCGCATCATCGCCGGTCCCAATGTCTACATCTGCAATGAATGCGTCGAGCTCTGCTCGTCCATCCTGCACGATGAGATGCACAACGGCCTGAACGAGCAGCAGCTTGAACTGCCCGACACGCTCCCCACGCCGCAGCAGATCAAGACCTACATGGACCACTATATCATCGGTCAGGACGACGCGAAAATCGCCCTGTCCGTGGCGGTCTATAACCACTATAAGCGCATTTATTTCCAGAACGACTCCGACGTGGAGCTGCAGAAGAGCAACATCCTGCTCATCGGCCCCACCGGCTCCGGCAAGACGCTGTTCGCCCAGACGCTGGCCAAGATCCTCAACGTGCCGTTCGCCATCGCGGACGCGACCACGCTGACCGAGGCCGGTTATGTGGGCGAGGACGTTGAGAATATCCTGCTCCGGCTTCTGCAGGCGGCGGATTTCGACGTAGAGCTGGCCGAGCGCGGCATCATCTATATCGACGAGATCGACAAGATCGCCCGTAAGTCGGAGAACACCTCCATCACCCGCGATGTCTCCGGTGAGGGCGTCCAGCAGGCGCTTTTGAAGATCGTCGAGGGCACGGTCGCCAACGTCCCGCCGCAGGGCGGGCGCAAGCACCCGCAGCAGGAGTTCATTCAGGTCGACACGACCAACATCCTCTTCATCTGCGGCGGCGCGTTCGACGGGCTTGACAAGATCATTGAGCAGCGCACCGATACCTCCGCCGTGGGCTTCAACTCTACGGTCAAGAGCAAGGGCGACCACAACGTCGGAAAGCTCTTCCAGCTTGTGCAGCCGCACGATCTGCTGAAGTTTGGCATTATTCCGGAGCTTGTGGGCCGTCTGCCGGTCATCGCCGCGCTCGATGAGCTGCGGCGCGACGATCTGGTGCGCATCCTGACGGAGCCGAAAAACGCGCTCTGCAAGCAGTACCACAAGCTCCTGTCCTATGATCAGGTCGAGCTGAGCTTCGAAAAGGGCGCGCTGGAGGCCATCGCGGAAAAGGCCATCGAGCGCCAGATCGGCGCGCGCGGTCTGCGCGCGATCATGGAGGAGATCATGACGAAGATCATGTATGAGATCCCGTCCGACCCCACCATCCAGTCCGTCTGCATCACTGAGCGCTGCGTGCGCGAAGGCGAGCCGCCCCAGATCACCCGCGACGCCGCAAAGCCCCGCGCTCCCATCAAGAACGCAGGCGTAACGCTGTAACACAACAAACAGGAAGGGAGCGTGCGCTCCCTTCCTGCGTATTTTTATCCTCCGCGAAAGGAGACAACTTTTATGAGCGACTATAAACCCCTTGCCTGCCTGCCGGTCCTGCCGCTGCGCGGGATCGTGGTGTTCCCCGGCTGCGTGACGCATTTCGACGTCGGAAGGAGCCGGTCTGCCCGCGCCGTTGAGGAGGCCATGCGGGCCGATCAGATGATCTTCCTTGTCGCCCAGCGCGACGTGCAGTGCGACGAGCCGAAGAAGACCGACCTGTATTCCGTCGGCACCGTGGCCTATGTGCGGCAGATCCTGCGCCTGCCGGGCGACAATATGCGCATTCTCGTCGAGGGCAAATACCGCGCGCAGCTGACCGACATGATCCACGCTGAGCCGTATCTCTTCGCCCGCGCGATGGAGCTGGACGAGCCGGGCTATCACGCCGCCGTACCGCGCACGCAGGCGCTCGAGCTGTTTGAGCAGTTTATCGATCTGGCCGTCAAGTCCGGACAGGAAAATCTGCTGCAAGGCTCTTCGACCGACGACGCGGGCGAGCTGGCCGATTTCATCGCCCAGAACGCGACGTTCGGCTACGAGGACAAGCAGCGCGTGCTCGAAACGCTGCCGCCCGTTCACCGGCTGGAGCTGTGCATCCGCATGATGGCGAAGGAGCTTGACATTCTGCGGCTGGAAAGCGAGATCAACGATCAGGTGCAGCAGAATGTCAACCAGAACCAGCGCGATTATTATCTGCGC
>OHIL01000462.1_pt1 | contig 16546 bp, 5 predicted proteins | sample 1568231 | NCBI WGS metagenome assembly OHIL01 (sample SAMEA3879565, study PRJEB24766) | human gut metagenome | biome: human-associated habitat; feature: feces | place: USA | collected 1985/1987 | reverse complement strand
AGCCGTATATGGATAGCCTTAAACGACCGGCTATTGGAGTCCCGTTTCCCATACCATGAATATACCTCCATCAAACTACCTTCCTCAAACGGCAAACCGTCTTACATCAACTCTTTCTTTTATGAAAAAGGAAAAGAACGCCTATGGATATGCACGTCGAATGGGATTTTCGTCTATACGGACAGTACACAAGAACTACGCCACCTGCCGCCTGTGGGACAAACCAACTCTCCTTTCACGCTTTTCCAAGACAGGGACGGGCGGTACTGGCTCACCACATGGGGAGAAGGACTGTGGCAACTCCTGACCGATGAAACCTTGAGACATGTGGAATATATCCATCAGGACATACAGTCACCACGAGGGAAAGTGGCAGACAGCAAATTCTTCAGTACAAGCCAAGACGACACGTTCGGTTACATTTGGGCCTTGTCCTATAACAACCTGTACGCATTCCAGTATGACGACCGTACCGGCAAGTTGATCCCCGTGGCTTTACCCAAATACATAGACACGGGCAAAATGTACACCAAAATCCTGAAAGACCATGATGGCAACCTGTGGCTCAGTTCTTACGACCGGGGCACGTTGCTCACGTTTCATACGGAAACCATACGGAGCTACCCGTTGGACGACCTGCGCAAGACCTTGGACTGGATGCCCAATCTGCTCACTTTGAACCGCGACACCCAGGGGCGCTTCTGGTTCATCCAAGACCGCTTCGGTCTCTGCCTCCATGGGCCGCAACACGGAAAAACCGTTTTCGCTACCCCCGAAATCCAGAACCTGACGGTAGATGCCCGCGTCACGGCATCCAGTCCTGTCAGCAGCGGCTTATGGGTAGCAGCTCCCCACCGCAACCAAGTGTACCTGTTGACATACGAACAAGGAACATTTAAGGTAAACCGCCGCATCCGGTTGTCCGACGCTTCCGGTGATTATGTTCCCGCCAACCAGATGGAAGAAACATCGGACGGCAAACTTTGGTTGCGCAGCGGAGGGCGTATGCTTTGCCAACCTGCCGACGGCACGTCCTTGCTCTCCACGCCCGATAGCCTGCACTTTACCGCCTTTGCCCATAGAGACGCTGTGTCCGTCTGGGCCGCCACTTCCCGACGTCTATATATAATAACGGTGGAAGGGAAACGCATGGCATGTATTCCGCAAACACTTGCCTTTCAGAACCACGAGGACGAGGAGGTGCGCTTTCTCTGTCCTGATGACTCGGGCGGCTTTTGGGTAGCCACCAATCTGGGGCGCATCCTGTACGGCCAACCGGAGGATTCGGTTTTCCAAGATTTCAGCGACCGTTTCGACACGCAAGGCATGACGATATTGAATCTGTTATGGCGGAACCACCACCTTTGGCTCGTCTCCCACAATCGTTTCATCCACTACGACATACAGCGCCACAACCTGCAACAATACACTTCCTCGGACGGCAATATGTCCACTCCTATCTTCCGCGACCAAGCTGCATTCCTTTCGGCCGACGGTACACTCTACGCCGGAGGACGCGGCGGTTTCGTATCAGTCACTCCCCCTCCTTCATCCGCCCCTAAGGCTCTTTCACGTGCGGTGATGCTGACTGACTTCAAAAGTGGTATGCGCAGTATGCTGTTCAATCCTTCCGGACGGTACGTGTCCGGACAGCCCGACCGGAACACGCTTACCTTGCAACCTGAAGCGGCCAACCTTTCCGTCAGTTTTTCTACTTTAGATTATGCTCGAAGCGGAAAAGTACGCTATGCTTACCGGTTGGAAGGCCTCGACACCGATTGGAACTACCTGCAAGAAGGGGAAAACACGGCTTACTATCAGAAACTGCCCAAGGGAAACTACCGGTTGGTCGTAAAAGCCACAGACCGTAACGGACAATGGCAGGCTCCCGTCACGCTGCTCAGCCTCACGCAACTGCCGGCTTGGTACGAAACCATTTGGGCTTACGCGGCCTACGTAACCGCAGCCTTGCTTCTCATTTACGTACTCCTTAGACTTTACTTGCAACGATTGCGCAGCCGCAACCAGTTACAACTCCAAGAAGCCCTGACACAAGCCAAACTGAATTATTTCACCAACATCTCCCACGACTTGCTTACGCCGCTCAGCGTGATATCCTGCGTAGGTGACTACTGGGAACGGAAGTATCCGACCGAAAAACGCCAGACCACGGTGCTGCGCCACAACATCTACCGGCTGAAACGCCTGCTGCAACAAGTCCTGGATTTCCGTAAGACCGAGAACGGCAACATGGTACTTCGCCCCGAAGAAGGCGACATCTTCGCTTTCGCCCGTCAACTGTGTACCCACCATTTCTGGCCTTTGGCTGAACAGAAAGGCGTACGGCTGAACCTCCGAATTCCGGAAGGCGAATGCCGGGGCACACTGGATTTTGACAAAACAGACAAGATACTCTACAACTTGCTTTCCAATGCCGTCAAATACACGCCAAGTGGAAAAAATGTCGATTTCATCGTGGAAATACGGCAAAACGGAACAGAAAAAGACGTGATATTCACCGTACAAGACGAGGGTGTCGGCATACCGGCCAAAGAACAACAAAGGATATTCGACCGCTTCTACACCGGAAGCAACGGGCGTAGCGGACAATCGAACGGCATAGGGTTGGCATTGGCACGGGAATTGACCACCTTGCACCATGGCAGATTAACACTGAAAAGCGAACCGGGAAAGGGAAGCTGTTTCACCGTGGCCCTTCCCCTGGACCTTCCGCCCACCGTCTCCGCAAAAGAAAACCTCGAAATACAGCTGACAGATGCTGAAGCATCCACACAAGACTTCACTTCACCAGAAGCCTTCTCCCCTATGCCGCAAGAGCCGTCTCCCGAAGCCCGAGAACCCGGAAACGACCGTCCCTCCATCCTCCTTGTGGACGACAACACGCAACTGTTGGAAATGATGGAGAAGATATTGGCCACGAAGTACCGGGTGCTCACGGCAGAAAACGGGTTGGAGGCTCTGAAACAACTCAAGGCAAGCGCCGTAGACCTCATCGTATCGGATGTCATGATGCCGGGCATGGACGGATTCGCCTTGTGCAGGAAACTTAAATCACAACTCGAAACTAGCCACATTCCCGTTATCATGCTGACAGCCAAACAGAGCGCGGATGACCGGGTAGATTGTTATGAAGCCGGAGCGGACGGTTATTTGGCCAAACCTTTCGAGTTGAAAGTGCTAGCCGCCCGGATAGACAACCTGCTCCATACCTACCGGAACCGCCAACAGGCTTTCAGGATGGAAGACCACGTCCGTCTGGCCGAACTGGAATATTCTTCCAACGACACCCAGTTCCTTCAGGACATGGCAGACTGTATCCACACCCATTTGGCCGAAGAAGGATTCGATTTGGAACAACTGTCCGGCCATTTGAATGTGTCCAAATCCACCCTCCACCGCAAAGTGAAGGCCATGACCGGGCTTACACCTTTGGAATTTATCCGGAACATCAGGCTGAAGTATGCCTGCGAGATGCTTTCACGCCGCGACCGGAACATCAGCGAAATCGCTTATGCCACGGGCTTCTCTTCGCCCAAATATTTCACCAAGTGCTTTAAAGAAGAGTTCGGACTGACACCCCGCAAATACCAAGAGAAAGAAAAATAAAACCGTAACAGGCAAAAAACAGTCGGGAAGGGGGTAAAAAACTGCCAGAATAGGATTTTACCCCCTTTCTGGCAGTTTTTTACTCCTCTGTAACCTTCCTTTTCATATAGTTTTGCAAACAAATCAATCAAAACACATAAAAAAATACAGATTCAAATGAAAACGAACTTACGTACACACCGGAGTAGCCGGCTGAAGTGGGTGGCCGCCCTCTTTTTCGCATTCGGAATCGGAAACGCCCTCCCGGTTTCTGCCAACTTCTCCCCTGCAGACGAGCTTGCCATTCCGAACGCTACACGTTCAAACCGGGAAGTAAACTTTAACAGGAATTGGAAATTCTTTTTAGGCGATACCGCTGCAGCCTCGCATCCGGACTTCGACGACAACCATTGGCGCACGTTGGACCTGCCCCATGACTGGAGCATCGAAGGCCGTCCTGAAGCAGACAATCCGGCCGGTAACGATGGAGGGTATTACCCCACTGGCATCGGTTGGTACCGCAAGACATTCGACTTTACTCCGGATAGCCGACATCCCGAAACCACCCTCTATTTCGAAGGGGTTTACATGAACGCGGAAGTATTCGTCAACGGACATAATCTCGGCATACGCCCCTACGGTTATTCATCTTTCTACCACGACATCACGCCTTACCTCAAAGCAGGCAAGAATGTCATTGCCGTGCGTGTGGACAACTCGGGACAGAAGAACTGCCGTTGGTACACCGGTTCCGGCATTTACCGCAACGTGAAACTTATCCGTACCCCTAAAGCACACTTTGAACCGTGGGGCATAGGTATCACCACCGAACAAGTGAACCAAAAGACGCAGGTGGAAGTGGAAACCACGCTCGCCAACCGCAATAAGGCCCTCCCGGCCACACTGCTTTGCACGGTCACAGACTTGGACGGCCACACCGTTCTCACACAAAAAGAAAGCGTCACCCTTGAAGCGAACCGGACAAGCAAAATCAAACTGCAATTCCCTTTTGAAAACGCCAAGCTCTGGAGTCCTGAAACACCGAACCTCTACCGGATGGTATGTTGCCTCGTACCGGCCAACGGAGAACCGGCCGACACAGTCACCACTACGTTCGGGGTGCGCCACGTGGAATACAATGCCGAAAAAGGATTAGTTCTGAACGGTAAGGCCATAGAAATGAACGGCGGATGCCTCCATCATGACAACGGTCCGCTCGGTGCCGCCTCTTACCGCGATGCAGAATGGCGTAAGGCACGGCTGATGAAAGAGGCCGGATTCAACGCCGTGCGCACCTCGCACAACCCTCCATCGGAAGCCTTTCTCGATGCTTGCGACCACTTGGGACTGTTGGTCATCGACGAATCGTTCGACGGATGGCGGTCAGCCAAAACGCCTAAAGATTACTCCGTCCTGTTCGACCAATGGTGGACGAAGGACATCGAGTCCATGGTACTGCGCGACCGCAACCATCCGTCCGTCTTCTGTTGGAGCATCGGAAACGAAATCATCGAGCGCAAAACGCCCGAAGCCGTCCTTACGGCATACGCCTTGGCAGGCCATGTACGCCGCCTCGACCCGAGCCGCCCAGTGACATCTGCCCTTGCGGCATGGGACAGCGACTGGGAAATCTACGACCCGTTGGCTGCCGCACATGACATCGTGGGTTACAACTACATGATGCACAAAGGCCCGTCGGATCACAAGCGTGTCCCTTCACGCATCATGATGCAGACGGAATCTTACCCACGCGACGCATTCGCCAACTGGGCACGGGTCAACGACCATTCCTATATCATCGGAGATTTCGTGTGGACGGCTATCGACTACCTCGGCGAATCGGGTATCGGACGCTTCTATTATAAAGGAGAATCGGAGGGTGAGCATTACCACCGCAACCAGTTCCCATGGCACGGTGCCTATTGCGGTGACATCGACCTTACTGGATGGCGTAAACCCATATCCTACTACCGCGAGATGCTCTTCTTCCCCGAACGCAACAAACTGTTCCTCTCCGTAAAGGAACCTTCCGGATACTACGGGGAAATCAAGGAAACCCAATGGTCCGTTTGGCCCACATGGGAGAATTGGAACTGGCCCGGACATGAGGGAAAGAATATCGACGTGGAGATTTACTCCCGTTACCCATCCGTACGTTTGTACTTGAACGACAAACTCATCGGTGAAAAATCAACCACCCGCGCAGAAGAATTCAAGGCTATCTTCACCTTGCCCTACGCTCCGGGCACTCTACGCGTCGCAGGCGTAGAAAACGGGCAGGAGAAAGAATCACGTACTTTGGAAACAGCCGGAAAACCGGCACGCATCCGGTTGACGGCCGACCGCACGGAAATCTCGGCCGATGGCGAGTCATTGGTTTATGTCGTGGCTGAAATCACGGACAAGGAAGGACGGGTGGTGCCTAATGCCGACAACCTGTTGTCATTCGAGCTACAAGGTTCCGGCACACTGTTGGCGACATGCAGTGCTGATTTGAAAGACTGCACGGCTTACACCGCTCCGGAACGCAAGGCTTGGAAAGGCCGTGCCATGGCCGTCGTGAAGAGCGGACGGGAAAAAGGCCACCTCACCTTGACTGTTAAAGGCAAGGGACTAAAAAAGGCTTCCGTCAGCCTCGACGTAAAATAGCCAGAAAAGAAACAAAACCATATTATTAACCTGATTCCATTTTTTGAGACCATGAAACGTCTGTCAAAACTCTCTAAATTCGTTTGCACTGTCCTGCTTCTGGCAGGACTGGCAAACTTGTTCACCGGTTGCAACGATGACATGCCGGCAGAAAGTTATTACACCTTCACGGGAGAAATGATGAGTGATTTTCTCATCGAACATGAGAACTTCTGTCTTTTCAAACGCATTGCGGAACGAGCCGGGAAAATGGACTTTTTAGGAAGCCGTGGCTCACGCACCTTCTTTCCCGCGACCAATGCGGGCGTGGAAGCTTTCCTGAAAGAGAAAGGATATGCATCTGTGGAAGACATTCCCGCTTCATTCTGCGATACGCTGTTGAGGGCCTGCATCATAGAAAGAATCATGTACACTTACGACTTGCCCGAAACACAACAGGAAAACAACGAACTGGACTTACCACTCATCTTCGAAAGCAAGGGAGATACGTTGGATGCCAACCAAATGGCCTTGACCATCGTCAACCGCCGGGCCGCCATCATCAACGAATTGAAAAACGACTCCGTGGAAAACGGTGTGGTACATCCGGTTGACCGTGTCCTGGTACCTAGCACCAGTTTAGGTTCCACTCTGTTGGACGAACATCACGAGGATTTCCAGATTTATTACGAAGCCCTCCGGCGGACGGGACTGATAGATTCCTTATACCGTTACCGGGACGAAGAATACGAACAGGAAAAAGGGAAGTATGCCCCTTTTACCCAAAGCATGCGCATCGGAAATGAAGACTACGTGGCCAAACTTCCGGACCACCGGTACAGCGGCTTCACCCTTCTCATCGTGCCGGACAAAGACCTGTACGGAAAATACCCCGACCGCTTCAACGAAAGCATGACCATGGACGAAAAGATCGATGCCCTATACGAATTGGCTGCGGAGAAATACAGCGGGGCAGATGCAGAAGCCATCTTCGGCCTGAACCAGACCGTTCCGGGTTCTGACAAGACATATAAGGAACTGTACTGGAACAAAGGTTCATTGACACACAAGTACAACCCTCTGAACATGTTCCTCTCCTACCACATCATCGACCGCCTGTTCAGCAGTACGGCCAAATTGGTAAACACCATCGGCATCCATACCGCATACGCCGACCCGACGGACTGGGTCAGCACGCTGCTCGACTTCTCTACCATCAAATTGGAAAAGGTGTACCGTCCGGTAGACCCGGCTGTCGAATATCCCTCCGAATTTTATGTCAATCATTGCCATGCTTCCCAATACAACAATTACGAACGGATCCGGGGTGCCCATCTGACCGTTCCGGAACAAGAGAACTACTCTTTGAACGTGGCTTACTATTACATCGACGACGTGGTAGCTTACGACCCTGTCATGCGCAACACCGTCATGAATACCCGGATGCGCATAGATTTTGAACTCTTATGGCCGGAACTGACGAACAACAACATGCGGTTGTGCGGCAATCCTCTTAAGGAGTACAACAGCGGTGACAACAGCGAAGACGGAACAGAAGGCGGAGGGTTCAACTATTACCTCCCTCCCGGCTACCTGAAAAACATGTCATTCAGCGAGAACACCATGTTCATCGTAAAACGGCCAATCATCTATTGGTCCAATTACCAAGGAGACGACATCGCCGTATTGGGTACGAGTTATGACGTGACGTTCCGTCTGCCATGCGTACCGCCCGGGGTGTATGAACTCCGCCTCGGATACTGTGCGTTGGACAGCCGTGGCATCGGACAGGTTTATGTAGACGGAGTACCACAGGGGCTCCCGATAGACATGCGCGATAAAGCCGATGCACCTAATATTGGGGGACTTTACAACGGATGGAACGGCGTAAGAAGCGAAAAAGACGGTGCTGCTGGAATTTATACGGAAGAAGAACTGCAGGAAAACGCCCGGACAATGAAAAACAATGGTTATTACAGCGGACCCAAAGGAGTCTACTATTACTTCGGAGGAAGCGGCACTACTACGACTCCGGCTTATGACCCGTCTAAATGCGTCATCTTTTACAATCAGAATGATTTGTTGCGGCGGAAAATCTGCCAAGTGCAGGTACAACCCAACCGGCACCATACGATACGCTTACGTTCCGTGCTGTCCAGTGCCACCAGCGGAGGCTTCTCTTTAGACTATATGGAACTCGTCCCCATAAGTATCTGCGGTCCAGGCGGTATCGGGGAAGACATCTATTAAACAAAATACCTTTAGCCAATACCACGCCTGATTAGCGTGGTATTGACATATAAAAAATAAAGGAACATATTTTCATCAAAAATGCGTCCCATCCCATTTCTTTTCGTAACTTTGTATAAATTAATCCTACATGAAAAGCCGCGATTCCATATTCCTCACGCTCCTGTGGTCCGGATTGTTCCTTTCGTTCTTTACCCTGCACGCACGGGATTACTCGGCCACGCCCCTTCCGTTTGCCTCTTCGCTTCCCTCAAGAGAAACCACTTCCCTTCATCAAGACCGCGAAGGCATGATATGGATTGGCACAACCCATGGTGTAGCACGTTATGACGGATACGAAACCATAGTGTTCAAATCTGATCCCTTACATCCCGACCTACTGACGGACAACTCCATTACGTTGATTACCGACACGGAACACCGCGTATTCATCGGTACACAAAACGGACTGAACCTGTTCGACAAACAAACATGGAAATGGATGCCCGTCCTGAATGGAGCGTTCTGTCATACGGAAATCAAATATGTGTACACTGACAAAAAACAGCAGTTATGGATTGCCACGGCACAAGCCTTGTACCGATGCGACGAACAATTGCATATCCTTCGACGATATGACCTGAAAGCCGCCGTCACCTCCATCTATGAAGACCACGCCCAACATTTATGGATATTGACCTGGGGCAAAGGTTTGTTCCGATGGGATGCTGAAAAAGACCATTTCACCGGCTATCCGGCCATAGGAAACGCCAACATACCTTTTGTCTTGTTTCAAGATCGCGACGAACATTATTGGTTAGGCACATGGGGCGACGGGCTTTTCCGTTTTTATCCCGAACGGAACGGCGCGGACATGTACGAACATCAGAACGTGGCAGACGACATTTTCTTCGATATAGAACAAGACGGGCACAACGGACAACTCTGGATGCTTTCCTATAATGCTTTGCACATATTCAACCGTCCCACAGACGGCATATTGCATTTCTCGTCCGCATCTGTCCCTTTCGACCGCAACCGGATGTTTTCCACTCTATTGAGAGACCGGGAAGGAGACCTTTGGTTAGGAGCATTCGACGCAGGCTACCATATATCTTTCTGTCCGGAAGAGCTATCGGGGCACAGTTTGCCTTTCATCAAAGAAACATTAGGATTTGATACCAACATCAACTGCATGTACGAAGATGAGGGCGGTGTACTATGGTTCAATCAAGAACGCAACGGCATCGGGCTGTACGCCCCGGATAGCGGGACCTACAACCTCCATCCCTATTCCCAAAAGAGGAATGTGGAAGTCAATCTCATCGCCCGTTCCCGGTTTCCCAACACGGTATGGATCGCCTCAGCTTTTGTCCCGACCGTGTTCCGGGCACAACGTCAGGGTATGGACATTCGCTTCACCGATACGCTGCTTTTAGCCCACGACGGGGCAGAAACCGGCCATGTCACCGGAATACTTGAAGACCCGGCAGGCCGTTTATGGGTCATGACAGAAAGGAAACTGTTCGTATTCAAACCGGACGGCCATCCTCTCGCCGCAGTCACAAACCTCCCCGGAAACGTCAATGCCCTTTGCGAAGACCAACAAGGCCGGCTATGGATAAGCGATGCTACCGGCAGGCTCTCTTGCATGCATACCTATCCCACAGGAATCCGCCCCACAACCCGCTATAAACTACCCTTGTCCCCGCACGACCGCATCCGGCACCTTTGCTGCGACAGCACCGGACACATCTGGATGGCTACGGAACTGGGCTGCCTCTACAGTTTCTATCCAAAGGCTTCCAAATGGTCGGACCATACCTTGTCCGGTTTGCCTGACATGTCACCGGTGCTCCATTTGGAAGCCATCGGTAAAGACTTATGGCTTGTCACGCCGAGTGCCGTCATCCGGTATGACCCAGAGAAGCGTACCCGGCATACTTACAACACACAAGACAAGCATATCCCCGTATATGCCTTCCGCAACAACGCATCGTGTACAGGACATAAAAAACTGTTATACGCCGGAGGCCATGGAGGATTCATCGCCATACGTACCGACAAATCGCAACCGGAAGTAAAGCCGGACAAGATATTTCTCACGGACTTACGTATCGAAGACAGAAGCATGCAGACCGACCCTTGCGAAGGATTTTCATGGAACGGCGGGCTGATTGTCTTGCCACCGGAAGCCTCCCGCATCGAATTCCGTTTTTCCTCCCTTACATATTCTTCTTCCGGAAACATCCGCATAGCATACCGGCTTACCGACCTGGACCGGAACCCCATACAACTCAGAGCCGGTGTACACACGGCTTTCTACGACCGCCTGCCTAAAGGAACCTTTACATTAGAGGTTTGGGGCATGGACGAAAACGGGCACACTACAGGTCCAAGCACCATTTATACCGTTGTCAAACGCCCCCGATGGTTTGAAACCTGGACAGCTTATACAGCCTATGCCGTCATGTTTCTTGTCTTGTGCGTATGCGGTTTCCGTCTTTACGCCAAACACCTGCGCAAAAAGAACGCACAACTGTTACGCGAAGAAATCGCCCGGACAAAGTTGGAATACTTCACCAACGTTTCCCACGAACTGCTCACTCCGCTCACCGTCCTGTCCTGCCTGACCGATGAAATCGAACAAAACAGCCCCTCCGGTTCCCCTATAACCCGTGGCCTGCGCGCCAATATCCTCCGCCTGAAAAAGCTCATCCGTCAAGTACTCGACTTCCGGAAAGCCGAACAGAAAAGCCTGTCCTTGCAGGCAAGCTACGGTGATGTGGCGGCTTTTATACGCCACATTGCACAAACGGACTTCACATTACTGGCCCGCAAAAAAGAGATTGACTTTAACCTGGACATCTTCCCTGAGGACATTTACGGTTTCTACGATGCGGACAAATTGGAAGAAATGGTATTCAATCTTCTTTCCAATGCCGTCAAGTACACACCATCCCGCCATAACGTCGGCATACGGCTACGTACTGCAAAGAAAGACGATGGCAAGCACTTACGGTTGGAAGTATGGGATGAAGGCATCGGCATCTCCGCCCAAGAACAAACCAAAGTATTCACCCGATTCTACCGCGCCCCTCAAGCCAACGGAACCGAATCGAATGGCATCGGGCTGTCCCTGACACGAGATTTAGTCTACCTGCACCACGGCACATTGGACTTGCAAAGCACACCAGGCAAAGGCAGCCGTTTTACCATCGATCTGCCGTTAGAAGAAACTGCCTACCAACCAGAAGAAATCTGCCAGCCACCGATGGTGAACCATCCGGATACCGATACAACACGACCGTCAACCGACGGACTCGCACATTCTCCGTCCGCAAGGCTGTGTCCGACCATACTTATCGTGGACGACAACGCTGAAATCACCGATTCCATCGGGCGTTTAATCGGACAACGCTACCACATCATAACAGCCCACGACGCAAGACTGGCATTCTCTCGGCTTCAAGACCAAAATATAGACCTGATGGTGTGTGACCTGAAGATGCCTGGCACAGACGGACTGACACTCTGCCGAGAGGTGAAGAACGACCTGTCCACTAGCCATATTCCCGTCATCATCCTCACGGCACAAGCCACGGACGACACCCATGCGGCCTGCTACGAAGCCGGAGCGGACGGTTACCTGACCAAACCTTTTGACATTCGTGTACTCACCACCCGCATCGACAACCTGCTCCTGCAATACCGCCAACGCAGCCGACAGTTCCTTCACACACCGGATACAGACTGCGATGTCCTACCTTACCAGAACCGGGACAAGACCTTTCTGGAAAACATGGTGAAGACCGTAGAAAGCCATTTCACGGACAGCGACTTCAATCTGGACTGCCTCGCCGCAGAAGCCAAGCTGTCCAAATCAACCATGAACCGCAAACTCAAAGCCATGACCGGGCTTACCCCGATGGATTTCGTAAAGAATATCCGTCTGGCCCATTTCTTCGGGGCAAGGTATATTGTCTCGTCCATTGGCGAAGCGCACCTGAAGGACAATGCCGTTGCCTCCAACGCGGTGGTAGCGGAGCATATCCGGGGGTTCCTTCCCTATCTTGAAAAATATGACATGATTCTGGTGCTGGAGGTTCATGGCGACCATGGCAAACTGCACCGTGCCGCCACCCTGGATGAACAGCACCTTATAGTTATCGGGAATACCCATCAGCTTGCGCAGATCGGCCTCAGCCTCGGCCGCGATCTGCTGGAACACCTTGGAGCGGTGGCTCATCTCCATGACGCACATACCGCTGCCGCGGTAGTTCATCATCTCATCGCGGATCTCCTCCAGCACGGGCTCCGGCATCATGGCGGGGCCGGCGGAGAAATTGAAAGTACGACCGTATTTCATTTGGTTTTCCTCCTGTTTGTGTGATTGATAGGTCCTTCTTGTCCTTTTGCGCTTGATACATATAGTATACGGCAAACCACCCGCAGAATCAACAGGGAAAATAAATTATGTCAGGAAAACTAAAAAATTTTCAGTTTCGCACAAAGAACGTTTGTCGGGATTTGGCGGTTTGACAGGCGCATGGGAACATGGTACAATGCGGATTTGCAAATAACTGTGAAAAGGCGGATATATACTATGGAACGGGTGCGGAAGTACATAGACCACATGGGGCTCTACGCGGCGGCGCTGCTGAAGTGGATCGTGGTCGGCGGTCTGGTAGGCGGCGTCGGCGGCGTGGTGGGCGCGCTGTTCCATCTGGGCGTCAACTACGCCACGGAGGTGCGGCTGGCTCATCCGTGGGTGCTGTACCTGCTGCCGGTGGGCGGTCTTGTCATCGCGGGGCTGTACAAGCTGTGCCGGCTGGAGGGCAAGGGTACCAACGCCATCATCGAATCGGTACACTTCGGCTCGGACGTGCCGCTGCTGCTGGTGCCGCTGATCTTCGTGTCCACGGTCATCACCCACCTGTGCGGCGGCAGTGCCGGACGTGAGGGTGCGGCCCTGCAGATCGGCGGCGGCATCGGCTACCGCACCGGCAGGCTGCTGCAATTAGGTGAGAAGGATCTGCCGCTGGCCACGCTGTGCGGCATGAGCGGCGTGTTCTCCGCCCTGTTCGGCACGCCCCTGACCGCCACCGTGTTCGCACTGGAGGTCATCAGCGTGGGCGTGCTGTACTACGCGGGGCTGATCCCCTGCATCACCGCCGCCATGACCGGCTACCTCGTCTCCCTGCTGATGGGCGTGCCTCCCACCCGCTTCACCGTGGCCATGCCGCCGCTGGATGCATGGACGATGCTGCTGGTGGTGGTACTGGCGATCCTGTGTGCGCTGGTGAGCATTCTGTTCTGCCGGGGGCTTCACATTACGGAGCATCTGGCGGCGCGGCTGGTGAAGAACCCCTATCTCCGCGGCGTGGTGGGCGGCGCGGTCATCGTTGGGCTGACGCTGCTGCTGGGTACCACGGACTACAACGGTGCGGGCATGGATGTCATCACCCGCGCCCTCAGCGGACAGACCGACGGCTGGGCGTGGCTTTTGAAGCTGCTGTTCACCGCCGTCACCATCGGCTGCGGCTTCAAGGGCGGCGAGGTGGTACCCTCCTTCTTCGTCGGCGCTACCTTCGGCTGCTGGATCGGCTCGCTGCTGGGTCTGCCCCCCGCCTTCACCGCCGCCATCGGCCTTGTAGCCGTGTTCTGCGGCGCGGTGAACTGCCCCATCGCCTCGGTGATACTGAGCGTGGAGCTGTTCGGCGCGGAGGGGATGCTGTACTTTGCCATGGCCTGCGCCATCAGCTATGTGCTGTCCGGCTACTGCGGGCTGTACAGCAGCCAGACCATCCTCTACTCCAAGCTGCGGGCGGAGTTCATCAACGTCCGCACGAAAGAATAACGCGCAGACATCCAGAAAGCGGTCACGAAATGTGACCGCTTTTTTCTGTACGTTTACCCGGCGACCCATCCACCCGCAGGACTTTCCGGCAGCCCGTGCTTTTCACCGCTCCCGGTGTCAAGTGTCCGTTTTGTCAAAGTTTTCCGCCGTTTTGTGTGCAAAGCAGAGAAATTTCGCAGGGTGAGAAAAATTTCTCCGTTTTGGTTGAAAGCGCTGACCGGTTATGTTAGAGTTATCATAGAGTGTCATAAAATTAACGAATTTTTGGCACCGTCTATGGAGAGGACTGACGAATCGAGGAGGATAGCATATGAGACCCGAGCAGGAGAGGACCGCCGGGATCGTGCAGGCTCACGGCTGCGACAGCGCGCAGCTCATCGCCATTTTGCAGGATATTCAGGCGGCGGAGAATTATCTCAGTGAGGCAAATATGATGCTGGTGGCAGATATGCTGCATATCAGCGTTTCGCGGGTGTACAGCGTGGCCACGTTCTACGAGAACTTCTCGCTGGAGCCCAAGGGAAAGCATATCATCAAGGTCTGTGACGGCACGGCCTGTCACGTCCGGAAGTCCGGCCCCATCTACGACGCCATCCACGAGTATCTGGGGCTGGAGGGCAAGAAAAAGACCTCCGCCGACGGCGTGTTCACGCTGGAGACGGTGGCGTGTCTGGGTGCCTGCGGTCTGGCCCCCGCCATGACCATCGACGGCGAGGTGTACGCCAAGATGTCGCCGGAGACGGCGCTGGCGGAGCTGGAGCGTCTGCGCGGAGAGGAGGCGGCACAATGAGCATCCTGACAAGAGAGAGCTTCCGCGCCATGCGCGAGACGGCGGAGGAGGCTCTGCGCCGCAGCAGCAACGCCGTAAACGTGCTGGTCTGCGCCGGTACCGGCTGTATCGCCGGCGGCTCCCTGAAGGTGTGTGAGACGCTGAAGGAGGAGTGCGAGCGCCGGGGCCTACAGGTCTATGTGGGTCTGACGGAGCACAGCGGCGAGGAAAAGAGCCTGCACATCAAGATGAGCGGCTGCCACGGCTTCTGCGAGATGGGCCCGCTGGTGCATATCGAGCCGCTGGGCGTCATGTACATCCATGTCAAGCCGGAGGACTGCTGCGAGATCGTGGAAAAGACGGTGATGCGCGGTGAGATCATCGAGCGCCTGACCTATCAGCGGGACGGTGTCTCCTACCCCCGGCAGGAGGATATCCCCTTCTATAAAAAGCAGCACCGCGTGGTGCTGGCCAGCTGCGGCACCAGCGATGCCGAGGATCTGGACGAATACATCGCCAAGGGCGGCTACTCCGCCTTTGAAAAGGCGCTGTTCACCATGACGCCGGAGGCTATCTGCAAGGAGATCTCCGACTCCGGCCTCCGTGGCCGCGGCGGCGGCGGTTTCCCCGCCGGGCGTAAATGGGAGAGCGTGCGGCGCAACGTGTCCGACGTGAAGTATGTGGTCTGCAACGGCGACGAGGGCGATCCCGGCGCGTTTATGGACCGCTCCATCATGGAGGGCAACCCCCACTCCATTCTGGAGGGTATGATGATCGCCGGTGTGGCCACCGGCGCCACCGAGGGCTATATCTACGTCCGCGCCGAATATCCGCTGGCGGTAAAGCGGCTGCAGACCGCCATCGAAAAGGCCACAGAGGTCGGTCTGCTGGGCGACGACATCATGGGCAGCGGCTTCTGCTTCCATATGCACATCAACCGGGGCGCCGGCGCCTTCGTCTGCGGCGAGGGCAGCGCCCTGACCGCCTCCATCGAGGGCAAGCGGGGTATGCCCCGCGTCAAGCCGCCCCGCACTGTGGAGCACGGCCTGTGGGAGAAGCCCACGGTCCTCAACAACGTGGAGACCTACGCCAACGTGCCCATGATCATTCAGCGCGGCGCGGAGTGGTACCGGGGAATCGGTACGCCGGAAAGCCCCGGCACCAAGGCGTTCGCCCTTACCGGCAACGTGTGCAACACCGGTCTGATCGAGGTCCCCATGGGCACGCCTCTGCGTGATATCGTGTTTGACGTGGGCGGCGGCATCCCCAACGGAAAGAAGTTCAAGGCCGTACAGATCGGCGGTCCCTCCGGCGGCTGCCTGTCCGAAAAGGATCTGGACCGCCACATGGACTTTGACTCCCTCACCAAGATCGGCGCCATGATCGGCTCCGGCGGCATGGTGGTCATGGACGAGGACACCTGCATGGTGGAGGTGGCCCGGTTCTTCATGAGC
>OHIL01000456.1_pt1 | contig 16664 bp, 14 predicted proteins | sample 1568231 | NCBI WGS metagenome assembly OHIL01 (sample SAMEA3879565, study PRJEB24766) | human gut metagenome | biome: human-associated habitat; feature: feces | place: USA | collected 1985/1987 | reverse complement strand
GTTACGATATTCTGCTCAAACGGCTGGAACTCAAGGTCGATATCGTGCCGCCGTCCCTGTTAATGGCCGCCGCAGCCATCGAAAGCGACTGGGGAACCAATCGCATCGTCCGCGAAGGAAACTCGCTGTATAAGGAACTCGCCTGGTACACCGACAAAGGTCTTAAACCCCAAGACGACCGGCAGGATCAAAGTTATCGCTACAAGACTTTTCCCAGCCTTTACGATTCGATGAAATCTTATGCACTGCGCCTCAACAGCAGCGTTAACTATGAACAAATGCGCCTTTACCGCGCCGAAATCGAATACCGCGAAAAACCGGTCTTCGGACGTTCCCTGGCCCATACCATGTTGTTTGACTCCAATCTCAAAAACTTTGCCGGATTGCTGGACTACACCATAACTTTCTATGAACTGACCAATTTTGACGAAGCCGAACTCGGTTTCGTCAGGCTGCCCGACTTAGAGGACAAAAAATAAAAAAAATTTGACTAAACGGAAAGACCGCGTATTATATATGCAGATTTGTAACAAAAAATTAATGAGATTTTTGTACAATAATACATTATCATAGAAATATGGTAAACACATACAGGTTGTCCCATGGATAAGAACGTCTTAACTGCAAACGACATAAAACTTTTATCCCAGAACCCTTCCGTAGAAAACAAAGGCAGTACGGCCCGCAAAGTTACGGCTTATTACGACGGCGGACTGATTACCGAAAGAGGCCTCAAACTGGCCGAAGACATTTTCCGCATCATGGTTGAAGACATTGAGGTCAAGGTTCGCGAAATTCTCTCCGACAGCCTGAAAAACTGCAAAAGCATTCCCCGCGATGTTGCGTTCAGGCTGATAAACGATCAGGCCAGCGTTGCCGTTCCGTTCATCAAACATTATGCCAACCTGACCCGGGAAGACCTGATCAGCATTCTTGAAATGCAGAACATCGACAAGCAGAAAGCCGTCGCCCAGCGCCAAAACCTTTCTGAAGACATTTCGCAGTACATTGTCGACAAATGTCCGGAAGAGGTTGTCGGTACATTGATCTCAAACGATTCGGCACGGATTCTTGAAAGCACTTACACCAGCATTGTGCAAAAATATCCGGAAAGCGACAACATCAAAAAACGGCTGGTTTATCGCGCCGAACTGCCGGTTTCGGTTATTGAAAAAATCGTCAACTCCCTTTCCGAAGAGCTGCAACGCCACCTGATTGTTTCGCATAACCTGCCGGACAACATCGCCACCGACATCATTGAACAGGTCAAAGAAAAGGCAACGCTGAAAATTTCCGAAGAATACAGCTCCGACAAGCAGATTGAAGAGTTGGTGCATCAGCTGTACACATCCAACCGATTGACGCCGACTTTGGTCGTCCGCGCCGTTTGCATGGGCGATTTGAAGTTTTTTGAATATGCGCTGGTCTACTTGTCCAACACGCCGATTACCGAAGTCCGCAAAATTCTGTATAACACGCAGCTGGATTTTATGATTCGCAACCTGCTGCGCAAGGCTTTCATTCCCAAAAGCATGTTTCCGGCTGTCTTCAGCGCCTTGAACGTTATCAAGGACATCCGTTTCGACTGCCGCCGCTCCGACCGCAGCTCCTTCATCCATAAGGTAATTGAGCGTATTTTGACTTTCGGCAGCGCCGGCGAAGACCTCAACGAAGACGACGTAAACTACCTGATTTCCCGCATCAGTTGACGCGGCGGCGTTAAAATGTGCAAGCTTTGCAAAATTCCTTGATTATATCGAGTCCCTGTCTATATAATATGACAAATAATTAGCAGAGGAATAAAGAATTTGGCCGCCAATGCAGACATTCTGCCCGACTTACTGAAACTCAACAATCTTCTCATTGCCGAGAAGGATTTTACTGTCGTCATCGAAAACATCATGGACACGGCCGCCAACATATGCAACGCCGACTGCGGCTTTTTCTACACCCTGAATGACGATAATTTCCTCAGTCTGGATTACAGTTTCAATAAGTCTCAGCGCACCGCGCTGCGCGGGTCGGACAACCTGACGCTTTTTCAGACCGTATATTTGCCCGAGCGCAAAACCAAAAATCCGAAATCGGTCGTCGAAATCTGCTATTTTAACAACGAGGTCGTCAACACCGCCAACCTGTACGGTTCGCCCGACTTGGACAACTCTTTCTTTGTCGCCTACGACGAAACCACCGCACGATTTCGGTTCTTACGCTCCCGATTGTCAGCCGCAAGGAAAACATCGTCGGCATTGCTCAGTTCGTCAACCCGCAGGACTACAACGGCAAAACTGTCGTCTTTACTTCCGAAATGCAGAAAACCGTTCAGTCTGTTTTATCCTTGGCCGGCTTGGTTCTCGAAAACCGCCGCATGAACGAAGCCTACGGTCAGCTTTTGGAATCTTTCATTGAAGTTCTGGCCCGTGCCATCGACGCCAAGTCGCCCTATACCGGCGCACACTGCCAGCGCGTTCCGGTCATTGCCCGCCTGTTGGCAACCGCCGCGGTGCAGGAAGAAAGCGGCCCGCTGCGCAATTTCGAAATGAGTCCCGAAGACTGGTATGCACTGCATATTGCCTCCTGGCTGCACGACTGCGGCAAGGTTACCACGCCTGAATACATTGTCGACAAGGCTACCAAGCTCGAAACCATTTACAACCGCATTCACGAAATCCGTGACCGTTTTGAGATTCTGCGTCGCGACGCTCACATCGAATACCTCAAAAAACGTTTGAACAACGTCGACAAGCAGGAAAACCTTCAGGCCGAATTTGTCAGCAAAGTCAAACAGCTGGAAAACGATTTTGCTTTCATCGCCGACTGCAACATCGGCGACGCACCGTTGACCGACGATGACATTCAGCGGCTGGAGCGCCTTTCCAAAATAAAATTCATCCGCTATTTCAACCGCATGCTCGGACTTTCCTGGGCCGAACGCGACAACGTCAGATGGCCGGAGCTCTATGAGCGCCCAAGCTGGGAAAACCTGCTTCAAAACCGCGACGACCACATTTTCGGACAATATAACCGCGGCGAACTCTATAATCTCGAAATCCGTCAGGGAACCATCAACAAGGAAGAACGGGAAAAAATCAACGAACATATCGTTGTTACCATCGACATGCTCAAGGCGCTGCCTTTCCCCAAAGAACTGTCCAAAGTCGTCGAATATGCCGGCGCCCACCATGAACGCGTCGACGGCAAAGGCTATCCCAACGGGCTTACCGGCGATGAAATGTCCGTTCCCGCCAAAATCATGGCCATCGCCGACATCTTTGAGGCATTGACAGCCAACGACCGCCCGTATAAAGAACCCAAAAAGCTTTCCGAAGTCCTGCGCATTATGCAGGAGATGAAAAATACCGGCCACATTGACCCTGACCTGTACAAGGTTTTTATTACCGGCAAAGTATATATGGATTATGCCGAACAGTATATTTCGCCGCAGCAGATTGACGAAATCAATCCCGACGACTATCTCTGATTAAAACAAACGAGGTATAAATGAGTCTAGACATTGAAACGATATTGTGCCGCGCCGGACGCATGGACAATTACGCGTACCTGCTGACCGACAAGGCAACCGGCGTCTCTGCCGTTGTTGATCCGTCGGAAGCGGAACCCGTCATTAGCCGTTGTGAGCAGCTCGGACGTAAACCGTCCTACATTCTTAACACGCATCATCATTATGATCATACCGACGCCAATCTTGAAATCAAAAACTTCTTCCATGCCAGAGTCGTTGGCGCCGAATACGACGCAAACCGTATCCCCGGACTTGACGAAACGGTCAAAGACGGCGATATTTGGATGCTGGGTAACACCAAAGCCGAAGTCATCAAAGTTGACGGACACACCCGCGGCCACATTCTCTGGTACTTTCCCGACGACAAAGCGCTGTTTACCGGCGACACTTTGTTCAACCTCTGCATAGGCGGCCTGTTTGAAGGGACGCCCAAAGAAATGTTCGCTTCCCTGAATAAAATAAAAAAACTCCCGGACGATACCCTGTTTTATCCGGGACACGAATATACCATGCACGGCATGGCTTTCGCCGTTCATAATGACCCCCACAATCCGGAACTGCGCAGATATGTCGCCGAAGCTCAGGTGCGCCTCGGCAGAGGACTTCCGGCCGGTCCCGTATCAATCGGCCTCGAAAAACGCTGCAATCCCTATCTCAAGGCTCAAACTCTGGACGAACTGGAACAACTGCTCGGCCAATAAAAAAATAGACAAAAAACTTTTTTTGTGCTATATTGACCTCATATTAAAATCGGAGGAGGAAGCACCATGCCGCCCAAAAAAGAAGAATGGGAAGTCAGATTTGAAGAATACCGCGATACGCTTGTTTCTCTGGGTGCAAAAATAAAAAACGAAAAAGCGCTGAAACTGGCATTTAAAATTTACGGCGAAGAACGAATGCCGGCACGCATCTACCAGAACTGCGTCGAAGAAAACGACGCCGTTTCCTCAAAGACCGAATCTTCAACCCCTACCGAAGCCGTAAAAAAAGAAAAAACGGCAGCGACAGATACAGGCACAAAACCGTCAACACCCCCAAACGGCAAAAAGCAAACAAGACTCAACAGCTTTGAAGCTCTGGCTGACATCCGGCTCGAAGAGACTGCCGCCGGCCATGTCGAAACAACCTCCCCAACAGAAGGAAGCAAAGAAAAGAAAACGCGCAAGACCCAGCGCGAACGCTTTGAAGAATACAAAAGCCGCCTACAGGAAAAAGGCATTGTCATTAACGACGAAAACGGGCTGTGGGAAAAGTTCCGTTCAATCCGCGGCCGGCTGGATTACGGACAAATCGGCGAATTTGTAACTTTCCCCGAACGCAAACCTCGCGGCAACGCCAAAAACGGCAACCGTTCTGAGCGCAGAAACGACGAAAGAAACAGTCAGACTCGGCATGACGGCTGCCAGGAAGCCCGAGATGACAAAAAAGACAGGCGCAATGAAGGAACACGCAACGGCAACCGCAATCAACAAATAAACGAACAAACCGACAATATAAAACGGCATAGCTCGGACAAAACGCCTTTCGACGAGTATCGTGAAAATCTTATCGCTCAGGGATACGAAATTACCGATCTCAACGCTCTGGCCAGACTTTATGTCAAAGGCAAAGGGTTCATTCCCCCCGAGCAGTTGTCCGGACTTGTCCGTAAGACAGAAAAACAGCCGCAGGCCGTCGTTAACAGCACCCTCGTTCCGATTGAAAAAGGCGAAAGGCTGCCTGTTGTCATTGAAGGGTCCTTTGCCGACAAATGGATTAAACCGCTTAAAGAACGCTGTCAAAAGGATCTCGACCGCAACGGTCAGCCCAAACGCACCGTTACGGCTGTCAAAGCCGACCAACAGTCTGTAATTGTCGACATAATTCCCTCAGAAGCTTACGCTGCCGAGAACCCACAGGACAGCGGTGCCCGGTACAGCTTTGAAAAAACCGACAACCGCGGCAGCGTCAAGGTCGACATGGGCTCCAAAGACGGCAATCCGTTAGATTACGAATATTTCCGAATGATGATGGAGGTCAATCGTAAAAACGGCATCAAAGTCATCGCGTTCAAAGACATTCAGACTGACGAGTTCCGAGACAAACTGCTTGCCGCAGCCCTTGAATTCGATATGAAGGTTAAGGACGCGCCGGAAAAAGTCAATGTCAACGCCCCTTATTTGAAAACATTGCCCAATCAGGTCAAAATCAAACTCGGTATTTACAACGGCGACATTACGCCGACCAAAAGCGCCGAACAAATAAAGGAAAACATTCAGCGGAAACAGCGGCCGGGACATGAAAAAGAACAAAAGGAACCCGGTAAACCGATGCTGGCACTCCCCGCACATATCCCACCCCGGGAAAGGGACTAATCGCAAAAACCCGTTTTTGTCTGAAAAACGGGTTTTTTATTCTGCCTTTACGGATTTAACCGTGCAAAGCTTTACACTCCCCCGGAAAGTAAAACTTATAAGAGGAAAATTTTTTTGGCGTCACAGTACCCCGCAAATCCGGTATTCGTTTCCCTTTATACAAGGTTTAATCCTTGCCGAGCGGAACGTTCCGATTAATATGTACGCAAAGGATAATGCCGAAAGAGGCCATAATGGAAAGCATAACCGTACCGCCGTAGGAGATCAGTGGCAGCGGGATACCAACCACCGGCAGCAACCCCAAAACCATCGCAATATTAATAAAGACATACATAAAATAGTTAGTCGCCAAACCGATGGCCAGCAGCTTGCCGAAATAACTCGTGCTCTTAAGCGCAAAAGAATAGCTGTAAGCCAGAATCAGAATATTTAAAATCACGACCAGAACCGCGCCGACCAAACCAAACTCCTCGGAAAGCATCGTAAAAATAAAGTCGGTATGTTTCTCGGGCAAAAAGTTTAAATGGCTTTGCGACCCTTTCAGGAATCCTTTGCCGAACACGCCGCCAGAACCCAGCGCAATTTTCGACTGAATAATATGATAACCGGCACCCAGCGGATCACGTTCGGGATTCAGAAAAGTCAGCACGCGGTTCTGCTGATAATCGTGCAGGAAATGCCATGCAAAAGGAATGGTTACCAGTCCGCCGATAAAAACGACGACAAATTTCCAAATCTGCACTCCGACGGCAAAAAACATCGCCGCCGTCGTAAAAATAAGCATCAGCGCCGTTCCCAAATCCGGCTGTAACACAATCAGAAATGCCGGAAATATTGCCATCAGCAGCGGCGGAATAATGCCGCGCACGCTCTCAATACTCTGCAGCGACGACGTATGAAAATAACGTGCCAACACCAAAACCATGGCTATTTTCATAAACTCCGACGGCTGCAGCTTGATAAAGCCGAGGTTAATCCAGCGGGTGGCGCCCATACCCGTATGCCCGGCCACTTCCACCACCACCAGAAGAATCAGCGTAATGAAATAAAATATATAGGCATAACGCAGCAACAGCTTAATGTCTGTCAGCGCCAGCACAATCATTACCGCAAACCCCATGCCGAAACGTATCAGCTGGTTAATCGCCCAAGGGCTCCAATTGCCGTTGGCTGCCGAATACAGCATGACAATGCCGATGGCGGCAAGAATAACAATAAACATCACATACGAAAAACTGATGTTATAAAGCTTTTCGCGAATAGTCATGCTTTGGTTTCTGAAACTTGTTTCATAAGGTTTATACATTTTCCAACCTGCTCCTAACGAACCTCTTCCCGGGTGGGATCCAGCATAACCGCCTCTCTCAGAATTTTTCCGGCCAACGGTGCCGCAACCGAAGAACCGCCGCCGCCGTGTTCAACCAACACCGCCACCGCATATTTCGGATTGTCATGCGGCGCATAGCCGACAAACAACGCATGGTTACGCAGGCGCCAGGGAAGCTCGCTCTCCTTTTTGATGCCTTCGCGGCGTTCTTTCATCGTAATTCGGCGTACCTGAGTCGTACCGGTTTTACCGCCCATCCTTTGACCGTGATAATCGAACTGAGAACGCCAGGCCGTACCGCCGGGCTTGTTGACAACCGCATACATGCCCTCTTTAATCAACTCCAGATTGGCCGGAGATACGTCTATTTTCTTAATTTTGCTCTTTTCGCCGTCCGAAACTTTCAAAAATGTCGGCTTAATCTCATAACCGCCGTTAACCAGCCGCGCGGTCATCGTCGCCAATTGCAGGGGCGTGGTCAGAATATATCCCTGCCCGATACCGGAAATCAGGCTTTCACCCTGCTGCCACGGCTCGCCAAAACGCCTGAGTTTCCACTCCTTGTCCGGAATCAAACCGGCTTTCTCGTTTTCCAGACCGATGTTGATTTTAGAACCGAGACCGAAACGACGCGCCATATCGGCAATTTTTTCGATTCCCAGTTTCTGAGCCGTTTCATAGAAGAAAATATCGCAGGAATGCTGCAACGCCTCAACAACGTTAAGATGCCCGTGTCCTTCTTTTTTCCAACAGTGAAAGGCATGGTTGCCCAAAAACATTTTGCCTGCGCAGTACGTACGCGTTTCCGGTTTGATGACGCCGGCTTCCAAAGCGGCCAGCGCCACAATCATCTTAAACGTCGAACCCGGTGAATACTGCCCGGAAATCGCCTTGTCGGTCAGAGGATTCCGCTCATTGTGCAGCAGCGCGTTCCAGTCTTCTGTGCTCAGTCCCTGCGTCATCATGTTCGGGTCAAATGAGGGTGCCGACACAAAGGCCAGAATTTCGCCGGTATGTACGTCAAGCAGCACGGCGGCGCCGCTCTCCTCGCCAAACAACTCAAAAGCCTTCTGCTGCAACCGCGAATCTATCGTCAGCTGCACGTCTTTGCCCGGAATACCGTCCACCCGTTCAATTTCTTTCATAATCCGCCCGTAGGCGTTTACCTCCAGTTTCAAGTTGCCGCTCTCGCCGCGCAGAGCTTTTTCCAGATATTTCTCTATTCCCGACTTGCCGATTTTAAATCCCGGAACCTCAAGCAGCGGATCGTCTTTCACATCTTTGTCCGAAACCGAAGATACGTATCCCAGAATATGAGCCATACCCGCACCAAAAGGATAATAGCGGGTCAAACCTTCGTCGATGACAATTCCCGGCAAGTCCGGTGCGTTGAGCTGAATCCGGGAAACCTCCTCCCAGGACAGATTGTCGCGGATTTTAATCGGTACGAAACTGCGATTGCGTTTCAGGTCTTTTTTTATCCGTTCCTCCTCGGCTTCGCTCAAGGGCATGATTTTCTTAAAAGCATCCAGCGTTTCCTGAACGTTTGGCGCCTGTTCGGCGACAATCAGCGCCTGAAAATTTTGTTGATTGCTGGCGATTGTTACCCCGTTGCGGTCAAAAATAATCCCCCGCGGCGGAACCAGCAGCCGGGTCGAAATCCGGTTTTCGTCAGCCAGCGTCTTGTAGCGGTCCGCCTGATAGACCTGCAAATAATACAGACGGGCGATAATTACCATCAGCAATAAAAACTTTATCAGCGCCATAATCAGCGAGCGCCGGATAAGAACTTTGCCTTTGTCGTTGTCGCGGTTCATCTCACTCCTCGTCCGTCATCAGCCGGTTCTGCACAAAAACGTTTATCAGACTCAAAATTGGATAAGCCGCCGCCGTAACCAGATAACTGAACATAACCGTCGCCAGCGGCAGAAAATGACTGTAATAAACCGAAACCAGCAGCCAGCGGCTCAGAAAAGTAACCAGCGACAGCAACGCAAAGCCATACCAGATAATGACAAACGGCTTGGCATTGAAAAAACGGGAAAGATTCGTTACCAGCACATACAGAACCAGCAGCGCAAAAATGTTTGAACCGAACGGCGCGGAACTGATAACGTCCTCGGTCAGTCCCAGCAGATATACCGACAACAGGTTAAATACGTCGGGACGATGCAGCAGCCAGAAATAAGTGCAAATCATTCCCACCGCCGGGCGAATGTTGTTCGAAATCGGCAAATCGAGCGGAATATACGAAACAAACAACAACAGCAGCGAAAACAGCAGAGGCAGCAGCCGCTGAAAATACAGTGTCAGGTTTTCGCTCCATTCGTCATTCATCGCCGACGCCCTTTTCCGGAGTTTCTTCGGAAGCGCTTTCTTCCCCGTCAAGGCCGTAGTCAATGATCTTCACATACTCCAAACGGTCAAGATTGCCGAACGTCTTGATTTTAACGCTGTTTTTTTCAATGGAGCTTATCTTGCCGATTGGCAGTCCGGGCGGAAAAACGCGGGCAACGCCGGAGGTAATGATGCGGTCGCCGACGGTTAGTTTCGCAGACAACGGAATAAATATCATTTTCGGCACTGTCGTATTGTCGCCGGACAATATGCCGCGAACCCGGGTCCGTTCGACCATTACCGGAATTTTCGAGTTAATGTCGGTAATCAGAATGATTTTGGAGTACATCTTGCCCGGTTTGTCAACACGCCCGATAACCCCGTTGTCACTCATGACGACCTGCCCCTTTTCAACACCGCTGTCACGTCCCGTATAGGCTATAATCGAATGCGAAAAGGCATCGCCTTCTTCGGCAATAACCCGCGCCGTTACAAATTTGGCGTTTGGCGGCGGCGTATAGTTCAAAAGCTTTGCCAGAAGCTTATTCTCAATTTCCAAAGCCCGGGCCTTGTCACTGACAATCTGCAGACGGTTGTTTTCAGCGCGCAGCTTCCTGTTGTCGTCATATATTTTGCTTAAATCGCGAAAATAATCAAAAACGCCGGCCAGCGTTCGTGCCGGAACAACCAGCACGTCAATCAGCGGGCTGACCACGTCGGTTGCCATCGAAGAAGTTTTTTCAATAATGACTGTATCAGTCTTGTTAATCAGCATCATGACAAAGGCTGAAAGAAACAAAATCACAATCGCAAACTTTTTGGCCAAAAGTCTGATTTGACTGAGTTGTATAAATAAGACCTTGCGACGCTTCATTTTCCAAAAACTTCTAATCAATCAAAAATTAAAATCCGCTTGACGGTGGCGGCAAAATCACCTCGCACGCAGGAAAACAATATTCATAATTTTCCGAAACCGCACAAAATGGCTTTGCCGCACCGCCGGGCAGATTTTAATACATCGTGGAAAGAATGCCTTTCAGCTTTCTGATCTCGTCCAAAGCCTTGCCGGTGCCCTTAACTACGCAGGCCAACGGATTTTCGGCAATTGAAACCGGCAGACCTGTTGCATTGCGCAGCACCTGGTCAAGATTCGAAAGCAGCGCGCCGCCGCCGGTCAGAACAATACCCTTGTCGACGATATCGGCCGCCAGCTCCGGCGCAGTGTTTTCCAAAGCGACTTTTACCGCTTCGACAATCTGCGAAACCGGCTCGGCCAGACTTTCGGCAACCTGACGTTCGGTAATGATAATTTCTTTCGGCACGCCGTTCATCAAATCACGGCCCTTGATTTCGATCGTGCGGCCCTCACCTTTCTCCGGCGGACAGGCGGAACCGATTTCCTTTTTGATTTTCTCGGCACTGCCTTCGCCGACCAGCAGGTTATGATTGCGACGAATATAAGAAATAATCGCGCTGTCCATCTTGTCGCCGCCGACGCGGACCGAACGTGCATAAACGATACCGCCCAAAGACAGAACCGCAACTTCGGTCGTACCGCCGCCAATGTCAACGACCATGCTTCCGGTCGGCTCCGTTACCGGCAAATCGGCGCCGATTGCCGCAGCCATAGGCTCTTCAATCAGCCATACTTTACGCGCGCCGGCCGCCTCGGCAGATTCCTGGATAGCCCTCCGCTCGACCGCGGTCGAACCCGACGGGACGCAAACGATAATCATCGGCGATGCGAACGTGCGACGGTTGTGAACTTTGCGGATAAAATATTTAATCATCTCTTCGGCAATTTCAAAATCGGCAATTACGCCGTCGCGCAGCGGACGAATGGCATGAATGTTGCCCGGCGTGCGGCCCAGCATCTGTTTGGCCTCGTTGCCCACCGCCAAAACCTGTTTTTTGCCGCGATATTCTTCAATCGCAACCACGGAAGGCTCGTTCAGCACGATACCCTTTCCCTTAACGTAGACCAGCGTATTTGCGGTACCCAGATCCATCGCCATATCGGCTGAAAGCCAGCCCATCAATTTTGAAATCATTTTTATGTTTCTCCGCAATTTATTTCAGAATTTAGTATTATTTTGTTTTTTATAACCATATTGGCTTTTGTGCAAGCGCTATAATCGTTTTTTAACATCAAAAAACAAATTCATATCCCCGTTGCCGCAAACCGAAGAAAACGGATGATTCAAAAGCGGCTCGCTGCCCCTTCCGTATCAGTCCCTGACCGGTCTGTAACTATCAATCAGCGGGGTCAGCATGTCGGAGCATCCGGCATAATTCTTTTTCAGCCGGTTATTCCATTCGGCATATCTCGTTTCAAATTTATGGGTGTCGACCACAATTTCAGCTACGGAAACAAAACCCCTGTCTTCGTGATTGCGTCTGGACAATTTCTGCGGATTAACCGTATTAATATCCCCCGTAACCAACAGGAAATCACATTTTTCGCCAAATATCTTCAAATAATAAGCATCCGTAATCTGCGAAATATCTTTTCCAAGCCCTTTGGCCTTATACCCCTCGTCCAAAGCAAACGTATCCATATAAAGAATGTCTCTCTTTGCCTTATAGCCAAAATCATCGGCATATTCCTGAGCGCCGGGCGTTCCCGTCCTTATCAGCTCCCGTGTCATAAACCCTATCGGCCTGCCGGTATTAACATCTTCAAAAACCCAAAGGTCATGATTTTCCTTATACTTTTCAAATTCTTCTTTACTCGACAAATACAACGGAAAATTATTCTGACGGCCTCCGACTTCATCATAAACCCGGCGAAACTCGTCAAAATCATAATCCATTTCAAAAAACAAATTGCGGCTTCCTGCCGGCATCAGTCCTTTTTCAGCAATTTTACGTTTGAAGCTGTCCAGCTTGCCAGCAACGCCTTCCCCGTTTTTAACCTTAAAAATTCCTTTCGGAGTAATAGAGCTTGATTTCGTAATCCGAATGCCTTTATCTCTGAGCAGCGAAACCGTCATTTTGTCTATATCGCCAAAGCCTTTTGTTCTTTTCGGTTTTTCCGCATCCGGCATTTTCATCAGCCAAACCCTGCATTTGTCTTGTTTATTCCAGATTTTATTTACCATTCGCCGTCTCCCCTGTTCTTATATTTTATGATACGCTCAAAAAAATTTTTGTCAATTATTTACCGTCCCGATTATCTCCGTAGCGTCTGAAATCTGTCCCCAATCCCAGTAACATTCATCTAAAACAACATCCGCTTTCAGTTTGTTGCGAAACCAGGTGCGTTGACGCTTGGCATACTGGCGGGTATGCAGTTTTGCCAGACCGACAGCTTCCTCCAACGAACGATTGCCTTTCAGAAAATCAAGCAGCTCCGGTACACCGAGCGCTTTCATCGCCGGCAGCGAAGCCGGCAGTTTCATGTCCTTCAGCCGCCGAACCTCATCCAAGGCGCCGGCCGCCATCATCTTGTCAAAACGCCGGACACAACGCTCGTCCAGTTCTGCCATCGGCGGCAAAATTTTCAACGTGACAAATTCGGCTTCCGGCAATTTCTGAACCATTGGCCGCCGATGCCAGACCGACAACGGTACGCCAGTCTGATAAAAAACCTCCAGCGCCCTTTTGACTCTTGTGCTGTCGTTCGGGTTCAACCTGTCGGCCGTTACGGCATCAACAGTCGAGAGTCTGGCATGCAGAGCCGGTATTCCCTCCGCAGCCGCAGCTTCAGCCACCTTATGCCTGACCTCCGGCTCAGCCTCGGGTATTGGCGTCGTTCCGTTAATCAGATTGTCAATATACAGTCCTGTACCGCCACAGACGACCGGCAATTTGCCTTCGCTCCAAATCCGGCGGATTTCCCCGGCTGCCAGTACCAGCCATTCGACGACAGTTCCGTTTTTCGAACTCGGAAACACGCCATACAGACAATGTTCTATCCCGCCTCTCTCGGCGGCGGACGGAATTGCCGACAGGACCGGCGTATCGGGATAAACCTGCATTGAATCGGCATTAACCACAACGCCGCGGCAGGAGCGGGCAACATCGACCGCCAGCTGCGATTTTCCAGATGCCGTCGGCCCGGCAATAACGACAACTTTTCTCAATGCCATAAAAACACCCCGTTTAAAATTCCCGGAACTTGCCGTTAAATCTTGCGGCAGGAAGCATTTTCCACCAAATATGAACACAACCGCTCATAACCGATGCCGATATATTTGGCTTGTTCGGGAACCAAAGACAAATCGGTCATTCCCGGCGCCGTGTTGATTTCCAGCAAAACGACCCCGTCCTCGGGATTATAACGGAAATCGCAGCGAGACACGCTCCTGCAGCCGAGAATATTATGCATATGTTCCGCATAAAGCTTGCAGCGATTGGCCGCTTCTTCCGGAATCTCAGCCGGCAGAATATGCTGAGTCGCACCGGCGGTATATTTGGCGTGATAATCATAAAATTCATCGCTTGCCCGTAATTCCGTCACCACATGCGCCTGAGAACCCAAAACCATACAGGTAAGTTCCTTGCCGTCAATAAATTCCTCAATCAGAATCTCTCTGTCGTCTTCATAACGAACCGCTTCCGCATCTTCTTTTTTGCGGATAATATACACGCCCACCGACGAACCGTCGCTGACCGGCTTTACCACATACGGCATCTTTAAAAACGTGCCTTCAGCCTTAAACTTGCGAAAGGTCATCTTTTCGCCCTGAGGAACCTTGATACCGTTTTCCGAAGCCAGTTCCTTGGTCAGTGATTTATCCATGCCCAAAACCGAAGCCTTCAGCCCCGAATGCGTATAGGGAACTTGCAGCACGTCGAGAAAACCCTGAATTTCGCCGTCTTCGCCCCAGTTTCCGTGCAAGGCGTTAAAAACGACGTCCGGCTTTTCTTTCTTCAAAGTTTCAACCAGTTCAAACCCGTTCTGCAAATCATGGGAAACCACTTCGTAACCAGCTTTTTTCAATGCCGCGCAAACACATTTTCCGGTAGTCAGAGAAACCTCGCGTTCGGCCGAAAAGCCGCCCATCAACACCAAAACTTTTTTTGCCATTTCAATTAGTCCTTTATTAAAATATTTTTTGTGATAATAATAGGCGGAATTGTTTAAGAAAGACTAAAACAAATGAAGAAAACTCCCGCATTTTTGCTGGCGGCGCTGCTGCTCGGAGCCCAGCCGGCTCAGGCTTTTTCGGTTCGGCACGACTTCAGCGTCCAAATCGGCCCCTTCGACGCCAGCCGCACCAATTTCGAATATGCGCTTACCCCGACCGAATATCGGGTCGAATCAACCGTCAAAACCAACGGTCTGTTCGACACGCTGTACCCTTTCCGCGCCGATTACGCCACTACCGGCAAAATCAACGGCGACAATATGGAAACCCGCAGCTACAAATACAAGTCGCAGTCTCGCTTTACCAGCCGCAGCCGCGAGCTCGTCTATGACCGAAACGGCAAGCCGCTGTACCGCCTGAGTGCCAAAAACGGCAAAGAGAAAAAAGTCGACATTCTGCCCGATGCCAAAAACAAAGACACCACCGACCTGCAAACCGTTTTTGCCGAACTTGCCCGCCAGTATAACCGATTCAAGTTCTGCGATTCCCGCATGGAAGTCTTTGACGGCAAACGCCGCTACGACGTCATTTTCAAAGACGAAGGCAAAGAGTTGCTGAACGATGAAACCCTGCCGTATAAAGGCGAAGCCGTCAAATGTTCAATGTACATCGACAGTCTCGGCTCCTCCGGCGACGACCTGCTCTGGGACGTAACGCAGGATGAACCGATATATTTCTGGATTATGGAAGACGGCGTCAGAAAACTGCCGTTTATAGCCAAAATTGAAATCGATTCCACCCCTCTCGGCAGACTTCAGGTTCTTACCCAAAACATAACCATCAAGGATTAAAAGCCATGCACAAGTCAGAACTTCTGCTTCCCGCCGGTTCACTGGTCAAGCTCAAAACTGCAATTTTATATGGTGCTGACGCCGTCTATGCCGGCACGCCGGACATGTGTCTCCGCGCCCAGTCAAAATTCTCGCTTGAAGAGCTTGAGGAAGGCATCGAATTCGTTCATAAACACGGCAAAAAAATCTACCTGACCCTGAACCTGTTCATGCACAACCGCGATGTTGCCAAACTGCCGCAGTTTGTCGACACGCTGCGCCGGCTGCGTCCGGACGGCGTACTGATCGCCGATCCCGGCGTTTTCATGTATGTTCGGGAACATGCGCCGGAACTCAGTCTGTTCGTCTCCACGCAAGCCAACATCTGTTCGGCACAGGCGGTAAAATTCTGGCAGGCGCAGGGGGCAAAACTCTGCGTTCTCGGCCGCGAAGTAACTTTCGCCGAAATGAAGGAAATTCGCGAACAATGCCCGGACGTCCGGCTTGAATGTTTTATGCACGGCGCCATGTGCATGTCCTATTCCGGCCGTTGCCTGATTTCAAACTATCTTGCCGATCGCAGTGCCAATCAGGGTAAATGTGCACACTGCTGCCGCTGGCACTACAAGCTGCATCTGCGGCTGAAAGATGGCTCAATCAAGGCAATCGAAATCAACCAAGACAACAGGGACGCTTTCGAATTTTTGCTGGAAGAGAACTTCCGCCCCGGCGAATATTATGAAGTTGTTGAAGACGAACACGGCGGTTACATGCTCAACTCCAAGGACATGTGCCTGCTGCCGCGCCTGCCCGATTTGCTCGGCATCGGCATGGATTCGCTCAAGGTCGAAGGGCGCAACAAAACCGAATACTACGCCGCTGTCGTCGCCCGCGCTTATCGGCAGGCCATCGACGATTGGTACAAGGCGCCGCAGGACTGGAACTTCGAAAAATACATGCCGGATTTAAACACGCTGCAAAACCGAGGTTACTGCCTCGGCTTTCATGACGGGCCGCTGACCAACATATCCCAAAACTACGAATACACACATACCTTGGGCGATTGGCTTTTTGCCGGTTCCATTGTCGAATGGCAGGACGACGACGCAATCTTTGAAGTCCGCAACTACATTAACGGCGGCGAATTCATCGAATTTCTGCTTCCCGGCACGCTTGATAACCTGCGCCTGACCTTAACCGAATTTAAAGATGCCGAAACCGGCGAGATAGTCTGGCGCACGGATTACACCTGCTACACCG
>OHIL01000442.1_pt1 | contig 17054 bp, 17 predicted proteins | sample 1568231 | NCBI WGS metagenome assembly OHIL01 (sample SAMEA3879565, study PRJEB24766) | human gut metagenome | biome: human-associated habitat; feature: feces | place: USA | collected 1985/1987 | reverse complement strand
TACATATTACTGTTAAAAAATATATTTAAAATATATTTAGAGTACATTTAGGAGGACTTTCCCGTGAATGCTAAAGATATAGTATCCAAAGAATTTGAGACGGTTAAGCGTGGCGGTTACGATGCCGCCGAGGTAGATACTTTCTTAAAGGACGTATCTATTGAATACAAGAAGCTGCAGAATGAAAACGAGGAGCTCGAAAAGAAGCTGGAGGTTCTTGCGGAAAAGATAAGAGAGTACCGTAAGGATGAGGACGCTCTGAGAGATGCTCTGCTCATTGCGAAAAAGCAGGGTATAGCTGTAGTAAACGAGGCTAAGGAAGATGCCGAAAAGATAAGAAAAGACGCTCAGGAAAAGGCTGAAAAGGCTATCAAGGACGCAGACGCTCTTGCGGCAAAGAAGAAGGAGCTCGGCGAGAAGAATCTTGCCGAAGCAAACGCAAAAGCAAAGCAGACCGTTGACGATGCCAACGCAAAGGCTGCCGAAATTCACACAATTATGATGCAGCAGACCGAGAGAGAACAGATAGTTCTCCAGAGAACAAGAAAAGAAGTGCAGGACTATACAAACAAGATTCTTGCCGCATACAGCGCCCATATTGAGAATATAAAGGCTATGCCGAAGGCTTGCGAGAATGAGTTCGTGATAAATACCGTTAAGGAAGTTGAGGCAAGAAAGCCTGAGGACAGCGCCTTCGCCAAGAAGCCCGCTCCCGAAGCAAAGCCTGCACCCGCTCCGGCAAAGCCCGCTCCGGCAAAACCTGCTCCCGAAGCTAAACCTGCTCCGGAAGTAAAGCCTGCTCCCGCTCCAGAAAAGAAGGCGGAAGAAAAGGTAACAGGCGATTCTGTCCTGTTCAGCCTTAAAAACGAAAAGGAAGAAAAGAACGTTCCCACATCCGAGCTTGAGTTCGGAAAGAACAAGTAATTATAATAACTGAAATAACGTCAGAAAAATACCGGACAACGAAAGGAATCGGAATTAATGCTATATATCGCTCTTGCGGCAATCGCAGGACTTATCGGGCTTGACCAGCTGACAAAGATACTGATTGACAGTAATATGCAGCTTCACCAGTCGATACCGATAATATCATTCGGAGATACAAATGTACTGAATATCACCTACGAGAGAAATCCGGGTGCCGCTTTCAGTATCCTTGAGGGAAAACAGCTGTTTCTCATATTGTTCACGGCTGTGGTTATCGTTGTTATGCTGTATTTGATGCTTTCAAAAAGAGTGAAGAAGCCGACGTATATATGGTCCATGTCGCTTATAGTGGCAGGCGGTATCGGTAACCTTATCGACAGAGTGATAAGAGGCGAGGTAGTTGATTTTATCGATGTAAGGATAATCAACTTCGCCGTGTTCAATATTGCGGATATATGCGCCGTTCTCGGAGCACTTGGATTACTGCTTTTTGTTGTAGCAGACGAGATAAAAGAGCAGAAGAACAAACGCTCGGCAAAGAAAAGTACAGCAGCCGGGGAAATAGAGAAATCAACAAACGAAGATAAATAACACCGCTATGGAGGGTAATGTTGCATTACGAATTTACCTGTAAAACAGGCGGCGAAAGAACAGACAAGTTTCTTGCATTGCAGGATACGGGAATAACCAGATCAGCAGCCGCCGCTCTTATTGAGCAGGGCTGCTGTCTTGTAAACGGGAAAATTGCCGCCAAGAATCAGAAACTCAAAACGGGAGATACAGTGACGCTTGATGTGCCGGAGGCTCAGCCTGCGGATATTCTGCCCGAAAATATACCTCTTGATATAGTCTATGAGGACAGCGATCTTCTGGTAGTGAACAAGCCTAAGGGAATGGTGGTGCATCCTGCGCCGGGTCACTACAGCGGAACGCTTGTAAATGCGCTTATGTACCACTGCGGCGACAGCCTGTCGGGGATAAACGGGGTAATTCGCCCGGGTATAGTACACAGGATAGACAGGGATACAAGCGGACTTCTTATCGTAGCAAAGAACGATACCGCACACAATATACTTGCCGAACAGATAAAGGTACACAGCTTTACAAGGGAATATATGGCGGTCGTTCAGGGCGTTATAAAAGAGGACGGGACGGTCGATGCGCCGATAGGCAGACACAAGACCGACCGCAAGAAGATGTGCGTTACGACCGAGAATTCAAGAGAGGCGGTAACCCACTATTTTGTCGAGCAGACTTACAGGAACAATACGCTTGTAAGGCTGCGTCTGGAAACGGGAAGGACGCATCAGATAAGGGTGCATATGGCATATATCGGGCATCCGGTGACGGGTGACGAGGTGTACGGAAACGGCAGTCCGAAGTGGCTTTGCGGTCAGTGCCTTCACGCAAAAAAGATAGGATTTATCCACCCTGACGGGCGGTATATGGAATTTGACAGCGAGCTGCCCGATTATTTCAAAAAGCTGCTCGCAAACCTCGAAACGCAAAAGACAGAGATATAAACGGCTTGAACAAAGGAAAGAAACTATGGACTTCAAAAATGTAATAATAATGAGCGACCTTGACGGCACGCTCCTTGACGATAAGAAAGAGATTTCTCCAAGGGATATGGAATCTATAAACGAATTCTGCGACAAGGGCGGAATGTTCACGATAGCTACCGGCAGAGGCTATTCAATGGCACGGCCGGTTGCACAAAAGCTGAAGCTGAGGATACCTGCGGTCATCTTCAACGGGTCGGCGGTGTATGACTTTGACAAGGACGAATTTCTGTGGCAGAGCGAGGTTACGCAGAAAGCCAGAGATTACATAAAGCTGGTTATGGACAGGTTTCCCGATGTAGGCATAGAGGTGCTTCATAAGCACACGGTATATGTGCCGGCACTGAACGATGTGGAGAGGGCGCATATGGCACTGGAGAACGTACACGGAGATGTATGCAGCCTTGACGATATTCCGCATGAGGGCTGGCTTAAGGTACTGTTCGCCTACCCTGAGGACAAGATGCCTGAGCTTGCGAGGTTCATAGATGAGCATTGTGCCGAGGGGACGAACAGGGTGCTGTCTGCGCCGTTCTTCTACGAGCTTCTGCCCGAGGGCGTGAGCAAGGCTTATGGATATAAGCAGCTTCTGAGGGTGACGGGAAGCGAGGACAGGTTCACTGTGGCGGCAGGAGACTATCCGAATGACGCTGAAATGGTACGCAGTGCCGACCTGGGAGTTGCTGTAAGTAATGCACACGACGAGGTAAAATTATCAGCTGATGTAATAATAGGATCAAACAACGAGGATCCGATGACGCAGATAATAGATATAATCAGGAAAATGTGAGAAATCACACCTTGAGCGACAAGTGATGAATTTCGATGAATTATAACGCTGAATTTATCTGAATATTGCAATAAAAGTAATAAACTGTAAGCAAAAAATGTTGAAGTCTGAATGTAATTATATGGAAATTTGAGGGAGCTTATGAGTAACGAACAGTTCGACAAGCAGAGCAAGGCATTAAGAGAATTTTTTATATTTACATATTTTAAGACTAAAGAATGCGAAAACAATCATAATGACTTAATACAGAATATAATTAAAAAGGCATATAACGATGCGACTATGATGGGTGCTTATAATACTTTGATAAGTAAAGAGTTATTCGATAAATCATATTCCGCTTATTGCAAAGCAACGAAATTGATAATGGAAGAAATTTACAACGTAAAAGTCAATATAACGTCACAGGAAAGTTTTGATAAATGGCACGAAAAGACTTGCGGAAGAATTAAAGACCGCTATTATAAAAGGAGCTTGGCTCATAAGCGTGAAACGAAAGGAGTAAAGTATGAAACGTGAACCCGATTACAAGCTGAAAAAGCGTCTTGAGCGCATGGAACACGAGAAGAAGATGAACCGGACCTATAACAGAAACTGGATAATTTGCATAGGCTCGCTCGCAATTATCATATTGGCGATTTTTGTGTTCGGCGGGAAGTGAGGTAGAAAGACGGCAAATCCAATCGGTTAAGAAATAAAGGCACGGCCTGCGTAAGCTGCCGTGTCTTTTGTTGTTGCATAATATGTAGATGGGAAAGAGAATATATGGTGGAAGCGGTAAGCAGTGATGGCAATAAGGCGGCATAATGATGCATAAACAGTGAGCCGATGGCTTGACAATCGACTTTATCAATGATATACTTAGGATAAATTATTACAGCTTAATTTACAGTGTTCGTGAGAGATGTTCAGACAAATATCAACCGGCGAATAAGAAATAATTGATATTTTGGCACAGCTCTTTTGCGAGGGGCTGTGCCTGTTTATATATTGCGAAATTTCAGGAGGAGATAGTATGAGAATCAGAAAAACCGCTTCGGGAATTACAGCGGCTATAATGCTTGCTACAGTCGTTTGTTCTCCGCTTTGCGATAATCTTCCGTTAGCAAGCGGAGGGGTAGCTGTTGTTGCCGGCGCAGAAAAAGTGAATAGCGCATCTGCCCAAAAGAGCGTCACCGATTACAGTTATATGGTAACTCCGCTCCTTGAGCCGTTCAACGAATATTTCTTTGTAAAGACGGATAATCCCGATCCCTGCTCGTTCAGATTTATTGATAAATCGTCAATCTACGGCGATAACGGAAATATCAGTCCGAACCGGGATTCTTGGAATGACTGCCTGTATTTGTATGAAGATATAAAGTATGAGAACATTCAGACAGGCCGAGTTGACGGGGGATATATCTTCAGAGGGTCATACACTGATGGCGGAGAGGTCGAACTTCAGAGTAACGTAAGCACGGGCAGCTACTATTCTTCGACATGGGAAGATACCGGTGTTAAACTAAGACTTCCGACATTAAAAGACGATGTCGATTATCTTATTGACACATATGCGACGAAATCGGATTTTTTCGATAATATGGATGCGGTAGAGAGCGGTTTTTCTTCGATATGCCTTTACAGCGGATCGTATATACGGGGTGAATTGTACAAAGTCGGTGATTACTGGGGAATGTCCACTTCTCCGCACAAGGATCAGCTTTTCTATATTCAATCTCCGTATAAGCGCAAAAACAGTAAACCGCTTTTTGCATCGACAGCCTATCCTTACCGCTATGATTCACTAGGCTTTCCGAGCGTAATGTCAACGGTAGCAAAAAGGCTTGACAACACGGCTGAGGTGTCGTGGAACGAAGACTATCATTATCTTGTAGACGTAACGTATAACGGAGAAACACGTTCTTACGGAGGCGCAGGAACCGGCGAGGGACAGGGTATAAGCAACGATAAGATAAAGCAGTATTTTACATTCACAAACAGCTCTGCCAAGCTGACAACGGACAGCTTAAGGGAACTGCTGAAATATTATGCCTCGATAAAGATGGAGGACGATGTACCCCGTGAGGATGCACTTACATGGAAGAGTATTTATGATACTGTAGGGGAAGGCTCATGGGTGCGTCTGATAACAATCACCGGCATATTCGGAGGCTCGGGTATCGGATACAGCTATCTTTATAAGGACGGCGACGGAGACTATTTCAGCACCCAAAATGCCGGAAATGCCGGCGGTGAAATATACTGGGGCGGAGATCTCGGATATGCTTCAGATGTATGGGTAGACGGCAGATATGTTGATGCATATGAGAATTTTGTTCCGGGAGAAAAATTCGAGAATCATCCTACAAGCAGTATTTTCATAAAGACGGATCTGCCTCTTGTAAAATACAAGACCGAGTACAAATACAACTATGATACAGGAAAATATGTGTCATATAGCACGGTCACTTCTGTTGAAATTAAAAAGAATAATGTTTTATTTAATTATTCTTCCGATGATAATATATGGACGGCAAGCTACGGCTCGTTTGAAAACGGATACGCATATTATGACAAAATAAAAGAGTTTGTCGAAAAAGGTCAGTTGGATAAAAAGTATCTTGATATGGTGACGCTGACACCGGATGAGGTCAAAGCGCTTAAGGTAGACAGAAATACTGATGCTGTTCCCGATAAATACTTTGTTTATGATATGACCGAAGAACCGGGAACAAGCTCTGAAAAGCACATTCACAGTTTTACAAGCACGGTAGTTAAACCCACAGAAACGGCTCAAGGCTACACTCTTCATACCTGTACAAAGTGCGGTTACAGCTATAAGGATAATTATACGCCTGCGTTAAAGCCGACAGAATTAACCGGAGTGAAGGTAAAGACGCAGGGAACTGCCTCGCTTACTCTTGCGTGGAATAAGAACGCAAATGCAAAGGGATATATCATTGAGCAGTACAAGGGTGGTAAGTGGACGCAGATTGCAAAGACAAGCAGTAACACAGCGGTTACATATACTGTAAACAGACTCGCGGCGGACACGACATATACCTTCAGAATCAAAGCCTATGCTATTTCGGGCGAATCGGAGATATACAGCGACTATGTGAGAATCGCAGGCAAGACAAGGATAGCAAATGTTGCCTCGTTCAAGGGCAGTGCGGTTTCTGCAAGTGCGGTAAAGCTCGACTGGAGCAAGAATGACAAGGCTACAGGCTACGTTATCGAGCAGTATAAGGGCGGAAAGTGGACGGCGCTTGCTACTACAAAGAACAACACCACGCTTACGTTTACTGTCAAGGGGCTTGCAAAGGGTACTACTTATTCTTTCAGAATAAAATCGTTCAGAAAGACGGGAAGTACAACCGAGTTCAGTGAGTATGCAAGCGTTAAGGCAGCTACGGATAGGTAAACTTAAGTAAGCTATTGGGGTTCGGGTTTTGTCGGTTTGCACGATTTAATCTGAATTGCAGGTCTTGCCGGAAAAATATTACAATCAGGGCACGGTCCACGAGGGTGGGCTGTGCCTTTTTTGCTGTTATGAGCGCTGATTTTGCCCGGCTGTTGAATTGGGGAAAACAGAAGTGTTATTATTGACATAAGGGTTTAGTTTGCGGTTAAGCTGTGGCACCGAAAACGGCATAGACGGCTTTCGCAAATTCGAATATAAAGATAAAAGGAGAAAATCAATGAATGGTAAGAGAGTGAGAATGGCTGTAATGTCGGCGGTGATTCTGTCGGCGCTCGCTGTGAGCGGTTGTTCGTCGGAGGGAAGCGTTTCTTATAATGGATCCGGTGAGAAGGCGGACGATGTATCCGCATCGCTTTCGGCTCCGGTAACTTCCGATACAACAAACAGCAGTGAAAGCAAGGAAACGCAGGAGCAGACATCTTCTGAAAGCAAGCCTGCCGTTACAACCACAAATAAAGCGGAAACAACAGCCGTTACAGCAAAGAAGGATAACGCTGTAAAATCGGAATGGAAAGAAACAAAGGCTGACGGCACAAAGTATGTTGCTGTGGGCTGTTACAGCAGGGAAAAAGCCGTTCTCGGAGCAAAAACGGTAAAGCTGTATAACGTCAACGATAAGGTTACGGTGGTAGCTGTGACCGATACGGGATACGCAAAGCTGAAGGACGGTACTTTTATACATAACGATTTTCTGTCGGACAGCAAGGTAACGGTCACGGCCGCACCGACAAGCCAGTCAACAAAGAAGCCGACTGAGCAGAAGCCGGCACAGTCGCAGACTACGGAGTATTCCTGGGTGATAAAGCCGAGTTATGTGTATGATGAGGTGGAGATACTGATGGATTGCCAAGTAAATCCCGACTCTATAAAAGGTGAGGATGAAATATCAATTCCGTATGGCTATACATATAAGATAGCAAAAGTAACTCCGACACCTGATGATCCGTACAGCAGCTATATGTATGAACCCGGCGGCAGAATTAATGGTATATTTGTTGTGACGACAAACGGGAAAAAATATGCAGTTGATTCTTCGGGCAAAAAAATTGTTGATAAAGGTTTTGATTATATAACAAACCCATATGGTCTGATAGCGTTCAAAAACGCAAACGATGATAAAAGCTACAGCCTTGATGATAATGGAAAACTAATGGAAGTTAATGATATGTATATGCATAACTGGGGAATTTTTCCTGAGCTTGTGTATGATTTGAGTACAGATGTTGTTTTTCGCTATGATTACGGCGGAATACGTGATAATGACTATGAGGTTAAAAACGCTACAGTCATATATTCTGCGTATATAGATAATCAAAAACATATAAAGGATAAAGTTAAGGTTGGCTTGTATCGGGGAAACACATTTTTAGTTCCGTGCGAATATGACGGCTGTTTATCGGATTTCACAAAACATAACTGTGGTCTGGTAATTACACCTCCGGCTGATAACAGGCTGGTATTCTATAAAGGTAACAAAATATATATCTTTGATGATAATGGAAAATGTTATTCAAAAGGTGTTTATGATAAGCCCGACAGCAATCAGGGAATGTACTATCTGAACGGCTATCTTCCTGTATGCAAAGGCGGTAAATGGGGGCTTATTGACATCAACGGAAAAGAAGTGGTGAAGTGTCATTTTGAGGATATTACTTCGGTTTATGACGGTAAGGCGTGGGCTAAGGAGAATGGCAAGTGGGGCGTAATAAAGCTTGCGTGAGATGAATAAAAAACGGCGGACGGCAAGACGGCAATAAGAGCGTAAGCTGTGTATAAGAAAACGACCGAAGGCAGTGTTGATGCTGTCCTTCGGTCGTTTTTTGTTTTATGTCCAGATGCGGTTTCAGTGTTGTTGCATCTGTGCATCGACACTGATGGCTGACGAGACAGTGACGCAAAGCCGACAAAGCGTTCTTAAAGGGTTAGAGAATTTGCTCTGTTTTTATAAAAACAAACTCTTTTCTATAAGCTGAAATGCCCCCGATAAATCAGGGGCATTGGGTGTAGCTGTCTGAGCTATTTGAACAGTATACGGCAATAATCACGTCTGCCGTTTATAATGCGGTATATGTAGACCGCATTACCGTCAACTTTATAGAATATCATATAACCACGGCAGACAAGATATCTGAAGTCTGTTTTTATATTAATCTTTGCATCAAGCAAAGAGCCGATTAAAGGCGTATCTTTTAACTGCTTGTAAGCTTTGACTATATCTTTTATGAGTCTGCCTGCGGCGCTTGGATTGTCGAGCTCTTCGGAAATATAACTGTGAATACTATGCAGGTCGTCTGCGGCAAGCGGAGAAAGCAGTAATTTCATATTATATCTCCGATGGCTTTGTCGGCTTCAGCCTCCGACAGCCAACCTTTTGTTTCAGCTGATTTTTCAGCTTTGTTAAGTTCGGATAGCAATTTCAATGTGGCGCGTTGCTTTTCATAATCGTCAATGTCCAGTATTACATAACGACCTCTGCCGTTTTTGGTGAGAAATACGGGTTCACCTTCGGAAATATCGTTCAGAACCGCATTGTAATTGCGTAAATCGGAAACAGGTTTGATATTTGGCATAAAATGCACCTCCTTATTTGCTGTAATTATTGTAGCATAATTTTAAGTGAAAATCAACAGCGCATAAAGAAAAAGCAAAATTCAGAAAATTTTTCACTTTCCCTATTGACAACGGCGGATAAATGTAGTATAATCATCAGGTAAATTAAATTGTGAAACAAAAGCAGAGAAGCACTCTCACCCATTTACGCCGAAAGGTTGTTCAATGAGGTAATTACAGAAATTTCCGACGATTTATGACGCTGTACGGCGTTATAAATCTGTCTGTAATATTTGTACAGCGTGAGAGAATCTGCATTGCAGTTTATCACGCTTTTTGTTTTGCATAAAACGATTTGTTTTCAGAAAGGCGGTGCTTTACAATCAGCACAAAAGAACAACTCATCAACGAAGAGATAAATGAAAAAGAGGTCCGTGTGATCGGAGCTGACAATGAGCAGCTCGGCATTATGTCTTCGGCGCAGGCTCTTGATATGGCGATTGAGGCTGACTTAGACCTCGTGCTTATCGCTCCTTCAGCTACTCCTCCGGTATGTCGTATAATGGATTACGGCAAGTTCCGTTTTGAGCAGTCAAAGAAGGAAAAGGAATCTAAAAAGAACCAGAAACAAGCTGAGCTTAAAGAGATACAGATGTCGCTGAACATCGACACCAACGACTTTAACACGAAGGCTAATCAGGCTATAAAGTTCCTTAAAAACGGCGATAAGGTTCGTATCAAGGTTCGTTACAGACGAGCAAGAGAGCTTTCACACGCAAATCTTGGTGAGGAGCTTATGCAGAGAGTTCTTGAGGCTGTTTCGGAGTACGGTGCTTGTGAGAAGCCTGCAAAGCTGGAGGGCAAGAACTATATGGCAGTTGTAGCTCCCAAGGCTGCTGCAGGCGGTAAGAAAGCAAAGAAGGACGCCGATAAAACGGCGGAAACTAAATAAGGAGGATTCCACTCATGGCAAAGAAGATCAAGATCAAAACCCACAGCGGTGCTAAAAAGCGTTTTAACATCTCCAAGAACGGTAAGGTCAAGTACCAGAAGACGAACCGTCGTCACAGACTGACACAGAAGGCTACAAAGAGAAAGCGTATCAACCGTGCTGCAGGATACTGCGACAAGACGAACGTTGCAGAAGTTAAGAAGCTCATACCTTACAAATAAAAACTAACTGCGACCGTTTCGGCGCAATATTCACTATAGGAGGAATTTAACGATGGCTCGTATTAAAGGTGCATTAGCAACTCGTAAGAGAAGAAATAAAACATTAAAGCTGGCAAAGGGCTACTGGGGCGGCAAGAGCAGACTTTTCAAGACTGCTAAGGAAGCTGTCTGGAAGTCAGGTCAGTACGCTTACATCAGCAGACGTTTAAAGAAGAGAGATTTCAGAAAGCTCTGGATCGCAAGAATCAATGCCGCTTGCAAGATGAATGGTACAAACTATTCTACATTCATCAACGGCTTAAAGAAGGCTAATATCGGTCTTAACAGAAAGATGCTGTCAGAAATCGCTATCAACGATCCTGCAGGTTTTACTGCACTTGTTGAGAAGGCTAAGGCTGCTCTTTAAGAGAAAACAACACGCCCATAATAAATGGGCGTGTGATTTTTTATATAACGGGGAAGAAATGCGGCTGTGCTTAGGCACATAATAACCGTTATCAGTACATATCCTTTGTGTGATGCTTGTAATAGAAAATATAACTGCCTATTGCGCCTGCGACCACGAAAATGAATGTTATTATAAGGCGGTTCATAAGGTTGCCTGCAATCTCGGTGTACTTCATTGAGTAGTTCGCAAGATCGGCAAGAATGCCGTTTATGTTTACCGTGTTTCCTGCCTCCTGTTCCTTTAAGAATATCTGGAACAGGTATGCGAAGCCGTTTGATAATGCCCAGCCCGCAAAGGTGAGAATTGCTGTCATAATGCAGTCAACCGTCTTTAGCTTCTTTGAGAAAACGGTGTAGAGCGAAATAACTGCGGCGGACATGATTATACCACCTATCCAGCCGACAAGGTCCGACATCATAATAAACACAACGAATATGGCACAACCGATCAGAAGTCCGAGCAGACCGCCTAAGATACCTTTGACAGTACCCCTTATATTATACGGAGGGCGGACAGTTCCGTCTGAGCGTATATGCTTTGTGAGAATTGTGTAATCCTCAAGCTCAAGCACTTTTGCCACCTGTATGGGAGTGGTTTTACGCATTTCGCTTTTTAAATAGGCTGTGAGTTTTTCCAAAAATTCAATGAGCAACGGCAGATTTTCCTGCATAAGATTATATCCCTTGCAGTAAATGTTTACGCAGCCATCGACATTTTCGATGCCGAGCATAGTTTTCTTGGGAAAGCGTTCAGCCATAATGTATATTCTGCCGAACTGGCGCTCGGTGATGACCGCACCGCATACTATATCAAATCTGTGCTTTTTATCGTTGTCAAAAACGACAACGGGTACACCGTTCTTTACACCGCTGAGCGTGGCGGTTTCGGGATCGTATTTAAGTCCTGTTTCCTTTTCAATAAGGCTTAGCTCGGAAAATATCATGAAAAAAATCCTTTCTTGTCCGTTACGGATAATGAAATTTTAGCATAAGGACACGCAAAAGTCAAGAAACTAAGTATTAAGGAGAAATATGGAAATCACATCTAAACAAAACACATATATAAAGGAATACCGCAAGCTGACGGAGCAGAGGAAGTACCGCAGGCAGACGGGGTATTTCGTGTGCGAGGGGGCGAAGCTGGCGGTCGAAGCGGTCAAAAGCGGATGTGCGTTAGGTGAAAACGCATATTATACTGCCGCCGCCGCCGAGAAATATCCCGAATGTATAAGCCTGCTGAGGGAAAGCTGTAAGATGATACAAATAAGCGAGGAGGTGGCGGACAGCATTTCCGACACAAAATCGCCGCAGGGAATATTTATTACGGTAAGACATCTTGACAAAATTCTGAATTTAAGTACAATAGATAGTAGCAGGCAGTTTATAATATTGGAAAATTTACAAGATATGGGTAATATTGGCACGATAATACGTTCCTGTGACGCATTTTCGATTGACGGGGTGATACTTGCAGGAGATTGTGCGGATGTGTTTGCTCCCAAAACGGTAAGAAGTGCGATGGGCTCGCTGTTCAGACTGCCGATATACTGCTGTGACACCGAAGAAGCGATAACGCTTTTGCAAAAGGGCGGATTTACCGTGTATTCGGCGGAGCTTTCGGACAGGTCGGTAAAGCTGGGAGAGGAAAAGCTGCCACAAAAGACCGCTGTTGTTATCGGCAACGAGGGCAACGGGGTCAGCAATACCGTGAAAAAGCTGTGCGACAAGTCGCTGTTTATACCGATAAGCAGTGCGGAGAGCCTTAACGCATCGGTTGCGGCATCGGTTATTGCGTGGGAAATGTCAAAGGTCAGAGATTAAGCTTAACGTTAAATACGGTTAATAATTGCGGTTTATAATTCAGCGTTGAGATTGCAAGCCGTAATTTAATTGTTGAGAATTGCTTGTATAACGCAGAAGCGACAATAAGGTTTGTAGCAACGATCCCTCAGTCTTGCGACAGTCAAACGGGAATGATTTTAACGTTGAAATAATCGCTGAACATAGAGGTATGGATAACGGCTTCGCTTGTCGCAATCCAGCTCCCTTTGGCAAGGGAGCCAAGAAAGATAGTGCAACGGAAGATGATAGCACACCTTCATTATATAAGCAAAAAGCTAAGATAAAACGTTAAAAGGGTGCGGTGAGAGCCGCCCGCCGTCAGACGAGGTGCGAAAACGCACAAGCGGTTTGAAAGGCGAATTTGAACCGGCACATTGCCGGCACGGAAAGGAAGACGAAAAATTTGTCCCATCTGGTAATAGTTGAGTCGCCTGCGAAGGCGAAAACAATTGAGAAATATCTCGGAAAGGATTATTCCGTAGTAGCATCTGTAGGTCATATCCGTGACCTGCCGAAGTCGAAGCTCGGAGTTGATGTTGACAACAACTTTGAGCCTAAGTATGAGAACAAGAAAGATAAGGCGGCTCTTATAAAAGAGCTTAAGAAAGACGCAAAGGCAGCTGACATAGTATATCTTGCGACCGACCCTGATAGAGAGGGAGAGGCTATTTCGTGGCATTTAGCACACGTCCTTGGGATAAGCCCGGACGCACCTGTGCGTGTAACGTTCAGCGAGATCACAAAGAGCGGTATTGCGGCGGGCATGAGCCATCCGAGAACGCTTGATATGGACCTTATCAACGCACAGCAGGCAAGACGTATACTTGACCGAATAGTAGGCTACAAATTAAGCCCGTTCTTATGGAAGAAGGTCAGACGAGGCCTTTCGGCAGGCCGTGTACAGTCGGTTGCGGTAAGGCTTATCGTTGACAGAGAGCAGGAGATAGAGAGCTTTGAGGCACAGGAATACTGGAGCATAGACGCAAAGCTGTTGTACGCTTCGAGCAGACGTGCATTTCCTGCAAAGCTGACAGAGGTCAAGGGCGAGAAGTTCAAGGCGCTCAATAAAGAAGAAACCGACAAGGTGCTTGCTATGCTTGAAAACGGCGAGTTTATCATCACCAATATCAAGAACAGCACAAGGAAGAAAACACCCGCACCGCCGTTTACCACCTCTACCTTACAGCAGGAAGCGTCAAGAAAGCTGTCTTTCAATGCAAGACGTACAATGAAAGCGGCACAGGAGCTGTACGAGGGCGTTGAGATACCCGAGATGGGCGCAGTAGGTATCATAACCTATATGCGAACAGACAGCCTGCGTATTTCCGATGAGGCAAAAGCGGCTGCGGCACAGATGATAGAATCGACATACGGCAAGGAATATCTGCCCTCAAAGCCCAGAGTATTCAAGTCGAAGAACAATGCTCAGGACGCACACGAGGCTATCCGTCCGACAATAATTACGCTTACTCCCGAAAAGGTAAAGTCTGCGCTTTCGGGCGACCAGTACAAGCTGTATAAGCTGATATGGGAGCGTTTTATGGCGAGCCAGATGGAAAATCAGCTCCTTGATACAAAGGCGGTAGATATTACCTGCGGAGAGTGTCTGTTCAAGGCAAACGGATATACCGTGAAATTTGACGGCTTTACAAAGCTGTATGAAGAAAGCAAGGATAATGACGAAGAGGAGGGCGGCGCACTGCCGGCTCTTGAAGTAGGCGAAAAGCTGAAGGTAAAAGAGCTTACAGGCAACCAGCACTTTACTCAGCCGCCACCGAGATATACAGAGGCGAGCCTTATCAAAGCGCTTGAAGAAAACGGCATAGGCAGACCGTCTACCTATGCGCCGACAATCGCCACTATACTCGACAGGCACTATGTTGAGCGTGAGGCGAAGCAGTTAAAGCCGACCTCGCTCGGTATAGTTATAACCGACCTTATGAAAGGTCACTTTGAGCGTATAGTTGACGCAAAGTTTACCGCTCAGATGGAAAGCGACCTTGATAAGATAGAAGCAGGCAAGGCTGACTGGGTGGATGTACTCGGAAAGTTCTATACAGGCTTTGACAAGATGCTGACAAAGGCTGAAAAGGATATGGAGGGCAAGAGGGTGAAGATACCCGATGAGCCTACCGATATAGTCTGTGACAAGTGCGGAAAGCCTATGGTCATAAAGATAGGTCCTTACGGAAAGTTCCTCGGCTGTTCGGGATTCCCGGAGTGCAAGAATACAAAGAGAATAGTAAACGAAACAGGCGGACTTTGCCCGCACTGCGGCGGCAAGATGCTTGCAAAGAAATCAAAGAAGGGTAAGCCATTCTTCGGATGCGAGAACTACAAGGACTGCAACTTTATGACGTGGGATACGCCGCTTGAGGATAAATGTCCCAAGTGCGGTTCTACGCTTTTCAAGAAGGTCGGCAAGCAGGGTCAGGTATACTGCGCCAAGGACGGCTGCGGATATGTGCGTCCTGCCGATGAGGATAAGAAGAACGAAAACTGATAAGGATTGGATAAACTTGGATAAAAAGACTGTTACCGTGATAGGCGCAGGTCTTGCCGGAGTTGAGGCGGCGTGGGCGCTTGCAAACAGAGGCTTTCATGTAAGGCTGTGCGAGATGAAGCCGGAAAAGTATTCGCCTGCCCATAAGTACAAGGGCTTTGCGGAGCTTGTGTGCAGTAATTCGCTGAAAAGTGCGGATACTGCCAGTGCCTGCGGTATGCTTAAGGAAGAAATGCGTTATATGAACTCTGTGACGATGAAAGCCGCAGAGAAAACAAAGGTCGGTGCAGGCGGTGCTCTTGCGGTCAACCGCACGGAGTTTTCCGACACTGTGACCGAAATGATAACTAATCACCCGTATATTGAAATCGTAAACGGCGAGATAACGGAGTTTCCCAAAAGCGATACCGTAATTGCGACAGGTCCGCTGACAAGCGATATATTCGCAGAAAAGATACAGGAGCGCTGTGGAAGTCCGCTCAGCTTCTACGATGCGGCGGCACCTATAGTTACCGCAGAAAGCATTGATATGAGCCTTGCGTTTTTCGCTACACGTTATGACAAGGGCGAAGCGGATTATATCAACTGCCCGATGACAAAGGAAGAATACGAAGCCTTTTATAACGAGCTTGTAAACGCAGAGAGCGTACAGCTCAAAAGCTTTGAGAATCTTAAAGTGTATGAGGGCTGTATGCCTGTAGAGGTGCTTGCAAAGCGTGGAATAGAAAGCGTCCGCTACGGCTGTATGAAGCCTGTGGGGCTTATCGACCCAAGAACAGACAGACGGCCTTATGCGGTGGTACAGCTGAGAAAAGAAAACAACGAGGGTACGCTTTACAACCTTGTGGGATTCCAGACGAATCTTAAATTCGGAGAGCAGAAAAGAGTATTCTCGATGATAACGGGGCTTCAGAATGCGGAATTTGTAAGATACGGCGTTATGCACAGAAATACCTTCCTTAATTCTCCCGGTCTGCTTGATAAGAATTTCAGACTTATCGACAGCGACAACATATATTTCGCAGGTCAGATGACGGGTGTTGAGGGATATGTCGAAAGTGCGGCATCGGGCATTATCGCCGGAATAAATCTTGCAAGGGCGCTTGACGGCGAAAAGCCGCTCGAACTGCCCGAAACCTGCATGACAGCGGCACTGGCAAGGCATATAAGCACGGAGAACAAGGACTTTCAGCCGATGGGGGCGAATATGGGAATACTTCCGCCTCTCCCCGAAAGGATAAAGGACAAGAAGCTGAGATACAGGACGGTTGCGGACAGAGGACTTGAGGATCTGAAGAAAGCACTCTGCGAGCAGGGAATCGCTGCACAGCGGTAATGCGGTCTTTCTGTTTAGCAAAACAGCTTTTTGAACGGTCGGTGTTTTGATACGGGAGGGGTAGACCCTCTGTGAAAAACTAAAGGCAAAGCGATAAGTACCGGATTTTATACGAAAGGAAAACGGATTATGAAAATAGCTATAGACGCATTCGGCGGAGATAATGCGCCGGACGAGGTAGTAAAGGGTGCGGTTGACGCTGTAAAGGAGTACGGAGTTGACATTGTGCTGACAGGCGACACAAAGAAGCTCGACGAGTGCTTTGAAAGACTGGGGCTTTCAAAGGATCATATCACATTTGAGCAGGCTGACGGAGTTATCGAGATAGAGGATAACCCCAAGATGATATTAAAGGAAAAGAAGAACTGCTCTATGGGCGTGGCTATGCAGATGGTAGCTGACGGCAGAGCGGACGCTATGATAAGCGCAGGCAGTACGGCGGCTCTTGTTATGGGCGG
>OHIL01000415.1_pt1 | contig 17727 bp, 8 predicted proteins | sample 1568231 | NCBI WGS metagenome assembly OHIL01 (sample SAMEA3879565, study PRJEB24766) | human gut metagenome | biome: human-associated habitat; feature: feces | place: USA | collected 1985/1987 | reverse complement strand
AGTCCATCTTCCTCCCGTCCTGGTAGAGCAGCTTGGCGTCCGGGTGCTTGAACACGGCGACGCAGTCAGACAGCAGGAGGGCCTGGCCGCGCTTGTCCTCGATCGGCACCCACTCGTTGGTCCCGTAGAGGTACTGCTCCTGGCCTATCGACAGATTCAGAGGCGCGGAATTGTTGATGGCGTACCTCATCTGGTCGATGTACCAGTCTGTTCCCAGAAGGGAGGTGTTGCATATTCTCACATCGTTCCTGAAACCCTCGACCTCCTGGGCGTACCAGAGAGGGAAGGTGTCGTTGTCGCCGTGGGTAATGAGCAAACCATTCCGCTCCGGAGTTGAGATAGTTCTTGGCAACTTCGACGGCGGTGTAGCGGTTGCTTCTGTCGTGGTCGTCCCAGTTCTCCTCGGCCATCAGCGCCGGCACGAAAAGACACGCGACGGAGGCAACGGAGGCAACGGCGACGGCGTGCTTTCCCTTCAAGGCGGAAGTTATCCATGAATATAATGCCGCGACCGCGAATCCGATCCAGATGGCGAAGGCGTAGAACGAACCGGCGTAGGCATAGTCACGTTCGCGCGGTTGGCTCGGAGTCTGGTTCAGGTAGAGCACGATGGCAATACCGGTCATGAAGAAGAGGAAGAAGACCACCCAGAATTGCTGGATGCCTTTCTGCCCACGGTAGGCTTGCCATAGCAGGCCGATGATACCCAGCAGCAGGGGTAGGCAGTAGAATACGTTGTGTCCCTTGTTGTCTTTCAGTTCCTGAGGCAAGAGGCTCTGGTCGCCCACCAGCCAGTTGTCGATGAACGGGATACCGGTAATCCAGTTGCCGTGTTCAATTTCTCCGCTGCCTTGTATGTCGTTCTGGCGTCCGGCGAAGTTCCACATGAAGTAGCGCCAGTACATCCAGTTGAGCTGGTAGGAGAAGAAGAACTTGATGTTTTCCCACTGTGTGGGCATGTTTACCATAATCATGTTGCCGCATTTATCATAGGGCACATCGTAACCCTTGATGTCCTGCCAGGCATGGTATTGTTGTGTATGGGCACTGCTGTACATACGCGGGAACAGCATGTTCTGGGCGTATTCGTACTCAATGCGTCCGGGGATTTCGATGTACGAATCCTTTTCGTCGGGCGTAGCTTTCTCCTTGCGGATGAACTTCGTGCCGTTGTACTTGATGCGCGGTTCGCAGTAACCGTCTTTCACGTCCAGTGCCACTTGCGAGGAGAAGGCAGGGCCATAGAACAGCGGGCGTGTGCCATACTGCTCGCGTCCCAGGTATTCGCCCAGTGTGAAGATGTCTTCCGGAGAGTTCTGGTCCATCGGCGTGTTGGCGGTGGAGCGGATGACGATAAGTGCATACGAGGAATATCCGATGACAATCATCATGGTGCAGAGCAGCGAGGTGTTCAGCGTGCGTGCCGATACGCGGAATTTCTCTTTGACGGCTGCCTGCGTCTTCGGACGGAGGTAGAGCCACAATGCGGCAATGACAATGACACCGATAACTACCGAGCTGGTACCGTGTCCGTAGAACGGGATACCCAGCATGGCGATGGTGAGTATGAACGAGAGTGCCATACGTGCCTTGTTGCGTTCGGTATAGCTTTCGTAGATACCCCAGATGAGGCAGGCTGCCAACAGGATGATATATACGATGACACCCGTGTTGAAGGACATGCCCAGCGTGTTGACGAAGAGCAGTTCGAACCAGCCGCCCACTTTCACGATACCCGGCACGATGCCGTAGAGTACGGCTGCTACCAGTATGCCCGAAGCGAGCAATGCCAGCAGGGAGCCTCGGGCATTGGCGTTGGGTACTTTCTTGTAGTAGTATACCAGTACGATGGCGGGCAGGCAGAGCAGGTTCAGCAAGTGCACGCCGATACTCAGACCGGTCAGGTAGGCAATGAGAATCAGCCAGCGATCACTGTGAGGCTCGTTGGCAACGTCCTCCCATTTCAGTATGAGCCAGAATACGACGGCAGTGAACAGTGAGGAGAAGGCATACACCTCGCCTTCCACAGCGCTGAACCAGAAGGTATCGCTGAACGTGTAGGCAAGTGCGCCCACCAGACCGCTACCCATGATGGTAACCATCTGGCCGCGTGTGATATTGTTTTCGTCTGTCACCACAAGTTTGCGTACCAGGTGCGTGATGCTCCAGAAAAGGAACAGGATACATGCGCCGCTCATCAGCGCGCTCATGTAGTTCACCATCTTGGCAACGGTGGAGGCATCGGAAGCAAATTGTGAGAATAGGTTGGCTACCAGCATGAAGAACGGTGCGCCGGGCGGGTGTCCTACTTCCAGCTTATAGCCGGTGGTGATGAACTCCGGGCAGTCCCAAAAGCTTGCAGTAGGTTCGATGGTCATGCAGTAGACCGTCGCTGCAATGAGGAAGGTAATCCAGCCTACAAGGTTGTTTACGGTTTTGTACTGTTTCATTCAGATGAAATTCGTTATTATTCAGTTTTGTTTTTTACAAGCTGTTTTGCCATCGCTTAGTCAACGTATTGGCATATATGGGCGCAAATATAATGATTTCGCTTCTAAATAGGTGACAATAAGCAGCATTATTAGGATAGGTTAAGGGATTTGCTGCATCTATAGATGCAGCACGGTGGAAGTATAGATGCAACGCGGTGGATATATAGATGCAACAATGATGATTCTATAGAGGGAATATCCGGCCGATAAAGGGGGATGCGGAAAGGAAATATCCTCCTTGCTTGTCTAAATGAATCTTTCGTTTATAACCGAAAATCTAGCCTTTTTCGCAAACTTTTTAGGTTATGAACGAAAGAATGGATATACTTAGGAAGTACAATCTCTGGACAAGAGGAGATTTATATTTTCATCGACGAAGTGCAGCTCATCGAAGAATGGGAAAAGTCGGTCAATTCTTATTCGCAGGACTATACCGAGGAGTACGAGCTCTTTATCAGTGGCTCCAGCTCACGGATGCTGTCCGGTGAGCTTGCCACGCTGCTTTCCGGGCGATACGTCCAATTCCCGGTATATCCCTTCAGCTATCAGGAGTATGCAGAGATAAGGCATCTGGAACAGAACCGCGAGAGCTATATGAATACGGGCGGAATCCCGGAACTTTTTGTCTTGCCCGAAAAGCAGGAGGTACAGCGCAATTACTTGTCTGCCTTGAAGGACACCATCTTGCTGAAGGACATCAGCCAACGCTACAGCATACGTGCCCCCCGACTGCTTGAAGACCTTTTTGCGTTTCTTGTAGGCAATGCCTCTAATTTAGTGTCCATCGGCAACATCGTGAACTATTTCAAGAGCCAAGGCCGGAAGACGGGCTATGATGCCGTGGCTGCTTACATAGGCTATATCGAAGACTCGTTCTTGGCGTATCGTTGTGAACGCTTCGACTTGCGCGGAAAGGAAATACTGTCCGGTACGGCGAAATATTACATCAACGACCTTGTCTTTAAGAATTTTCTCTATCCCGGAACGGCCTATGGGGTGGGTTATAAACTGGAGAATCTTGTCTATCTGGAGTTGCTCAGGGCAGGCTATGATGTCTATACCGGATGTGCCAAAGAAAAAGAGGTGGACTTCATCGCCCGGAAAGGCGACCGTACGATATATCTGCAATCCACCTACATGCTGGTATATGAACAGGCGGTGCGCCGTGAGTATGCTTCGCTGGAGTCGATACAAGATAATTATGAGAAGCTGGTTGTCTCGCTTGACGACTTCTGCCTGCCGTCTCATGAAGGAATAAGGCATGTGCGGGCGTGGGAACTGCATGGGTTGTTGTAAAAGGTGCTGAAAGACGGAAATATCCCTATAACCTTGACAAAAAGTAATGTTTTTCCCGGTTTTCCTGCCGCACTTGGTTTTATAGAAGAACGGATTTAGGATATATTGTGGATATTCAGCTCATAAAGATGCGTTCTTTTTGCATATTCTTCCACTTTTGTGGGACTTTTATACAGAAATTGGCTACACTTTTAAGCTAAAAAGAGTATACCGTTTTACTAAAATGGGAGTTGCGTTTTAGTAAAACGGTTACTCTGTTTTAGTAAAACGTTCTTTTGCTTTTGCATTTTCGGTGTATCAGGGCTTTCGGAGGTGTGATTTCGATTTATTAGAAGGACGTTCGTTTTGGTATAATGCTTATAACCTGACACTTATGGATTTTCGCTCTCGTATTTCTTTCTGTGTGGATAATCGGTCCGAAATACGGGATTCTCGTGCGATAGAAAATACAAAGTGTCAGAATGACAAAATCATATTTATCTTCTGTAGGTATCAGCCTTAAAAATACTTTCCAATCTTTTTCTTGTTTTCATTCTTTATCGTTAAATTTGCCATCGAAGCAAGGAAGTGTCCTTAGCTTCAATGTTTTGTGAAATGATATTGTAAGAAGCGTTGTGCTTCATTCTTGTCTTTGAGAACCTGAGAAATTTTCGAAACTATACAAGAATGGCATGGACTGCTCCTGCGCTGGTTTCGGCGTGGGTCTGCTGTCTGTTCATTTGTATAGTGGGGTTTTCTCAGGGCCTTCAAAGACGATGGATAGCACGCAGTTCCACGTTCTTTTTTTATATTCAGCAATACTCCCTCCTGAGCCAAAGCTCGAATATCGGATCGGAGAAAACATACTTGTTCCCCTCTTTCTCAATGAAATCACGTTCTGTCAGCATACGCTTGTTGCGTGTGATGGTCTGTGCACTGCCCAATTCATATTTCCGCACTACGGGGATGGAGTTGAAGCGGTATTCACCGTCGGCTACAGCACGAAGCATGGCAGTTTGGGCAGCAGTCAGGTTCTCGGTGTCGTTCATGAACATAGGCATGTTGGTGTCTATCAGTTGGCGGGTACGGATTTCGATAATCTCATCTGTCACTTTTTCAGACGTACCGCTCCAGATGAAATAGCACAACTGTTGCAAATACCACGAATGGCATTTCACGATGTCGCACAGTTGTTCTGCTTGCTGTTCGCTGATTTCTTTGTTCGTCCGGTGGAAGGCATTGACGATGAAGGGCACCCATTCCTCTTTCTTTATCTTTTGCAGGAACAGTACTTGTCCGAAGCGGTAGAAGGGGTTAGAAGAATTGTTGAAGATGTCCATCATCATATGCCGCTTGCTTCCGTAAAAGCAATAGGAGACTTGTTGCTGCTTCTGCCAGGCAGAGCGCATTTTTCCCTCCATACTTTTGTAGCCGGGTAGTAGTGCCAGTTGTTGGAACTCGTCGATGCAGACAATCAGGTGTATGCCTTTGGCAGCTGCTATCTTTTCGGGTAGTTCCAGTATCTCCATGACACTTTTTTCTTCCAGTTCCAATTTCAGGTCAAAGGAGAGGGTATCGGTTGGGTCGCTCTTCAATGTGATACTGGGAGAAACGGCTTTAAGAAACTGTTTCACATCTTCAAGCCTCTTTTCAAGGGTGGAGGCGGCGCAAGAAATGACTTCTCGCGCAAAGATGCGGTAGAATTCAGCTTCCGTCTTGATGCTGAATGCATCAATGAAGCAGACACGGATATGCTTGTCTTCTTGTGTCAGTTCGTCCATAGCTACTTTTACAAGCGACGATTTTCCCCATCGGCGCGGTGAAATAAGCATTACGTTGATGCCCGATCCAAGTAATTCTTTCAGTTGCTTTCGTTCTTCTACCCGATTGACGAAACTTTCTTTATCAACCAGTGTGCCGTATTGAAAAGGTGATTTCATAAACTTTCTGTTCTTGATTTAATGACAAATATACAAATTATACATCAATGTATAATACATCAATGTATAATTTTGTTTGAGCACATGTGCAAAAACACCCACCTTTTGCACATGAAACGGAGAACGTGAGCAAAAAAGCCTTATTTTTGCTCGCGTTATTGATTCCGAATATAATGTTAAATACAAATATACTATGAAAAGTAAGGTTCTTGCATTGATTCTATTATGCGGTGCCGCCTCGTTGGGCGCCAAAGTAAAACTGCCTGCACTGGTGGGCGACAACATGATACTCCAGCAGCAGACTGAAGTGAAACTGTGGGGAACGGCTGCTCCGGAAGCCGAAGTACGCGTTACGCCTTCGTGGAACGGACAGACAATGACTTGCCGTGCCGATAAGGATGGCGGTTGGACGCTTGCCGTGGAGACTCCGGCAGCAGGATACACGCCTTATGAGATAACTTTTGATGACGGAGAAAAAACTACGTTGAAGAATATCCTAATCGGTGAAGTATGGCTTGCTTCCGGCCAGAGCAATATGGAAATGCCCCTGAAAGGTTTTGCTGGCTGTTGCATCATGAACGGAGCGGATGACATCATAGTTTCTGCCGAGAATAAGGGGGTGCGTATGTTCACCGTTCCCAAGCACCAGACTTATGAACTGCAAACCGACTGCAAAGGTAGCTGGAACATATCTTCCATAGAAACCGCACCCGATTTCAGTGCGACGGCCTACTATTTTGCCACTTCGTTGAGCCGTGCCCTCCGGATTCCGGTCGGCATCATCTGTAGCGCTTACGGTGGATCCACTGTAGAAGGTTGGATAAGCCGTGAACTGCTGGAAAACTATCCAGACATATCTCTCAACCCCGATTCCATCGAACGCCTGCATCCCATGCTCCGCCCCATGCTGATGTACAATGCCATGCTGAAGCCGCTTCAGAACTATACCATCAAAGGGTTCATCTGGTATCAGGGAGAGTCGAACGTAGGTCGCCATGAAACATATGCCGAACGCTTGGCCGACATGGTGCAGCTGTGGCGCAAGGAATGGGGGCTGGGCGAATTGCCTTTCTACTTTGCCGAAATAGCGCCGTACGCCTATGGAGGTACCCAGCAAGAGAAAGCTGCTTACCTACGTGAAGCGCAATTCCGTGCCCAAAGCCTGATTCCGAACAGTGGTATGATTTCGACAAACGACCTTGTAGAGCCTTATGAGATGTACAATATCCATCCCCGCAACAAGACAAAGGTAGGTCAACGCTTGAGCTATCTGGCATTGAACCTTACCTATGGATTGAAGCAGATACACTGTTTCGGCCCACAATATAAGTCATGGACTGCTAAAGGCAGTGAAGCATGGGTTTCCTTCGACCATTTGGAAATGGGTATCTGTCGCAACTATGACCTTCGCGGTTTCGAAGTGGCGGGTGAGGACCGTGTGTTCCATCCTGCCGACAAAGTATGGCTGCACTGGCAGACGAATGAAGTGGTAATCTCTTCAGAAAAGGTATCCCATCCCGTCAGCGTGCGCTATTGTTTCCATGATTTCCAGATTGGTACGATGATCGGTGGGAATGAACTGCCTACCATTCCGTTCCGTACGGATAATTGGTGAAAGAGTGAAAAGTATATAAACACTTTCATTATACTATAATATTGGGCGCGGGTTACGCGGAATCCACGGATGCAGTAAACTAAATCCGTGTAATCCGCGCCTAAAAGAAAATATCCAGAGGGTTTTGTTCCCCCTCTGTCTTTTATTGTTTCAGCAACTGTTCTGCTGCAAGTACCAGGAACATATAGTGGGACGAACCTCCTCCCAACACATACTCAGTCTGTTGCCAGAGGAACGGGAACGTCAGGAGTTCCGGGAAGTCGGGACGGATAAGCGCCGTACCGGAAATGACTCCACCGGGAATGTACGACCAGTCTGCGCGGTTCAGTCCGTAGCCTACAGTGGCTGATTGTGCGCCGACACCCGAGGCGAAGGAAGCCTGGTTGGAGCCCGGGTGGCATCCGAGAATGAAGTTGAGGGCATTGAATACCGGTGCTTTCGGGAATATTTCCGGATAGGCGGTTGTCAGGAAGTAGTGCTGGAAGCCGAAACGCTGTATATCCCAGCCTGCACCCCAGATGTTCGGACGGTAGGGAACGCCATAGGGAGTCTCCTGCACTTGTTTGTTCAGTTCTTGTTCATATCCGGTCAAAGCTTTGCGGAAAGCTGCTGAAAAGGCTTTGGCTTTCTTGTTCTTCATCTGTGCGAACAGTTTTTCCACACGTGCCGTGTACCAGCCGATGCGGCCTATCTGCTTGATGATGAGCTCCTGGTTGTCCAGAATGAAGTCCATATAGGGTTGTTCGCCGGTGGTGAGGTACAGCTCTACGGCTGCCTGCACTTTGGGGAACAAGGCTCTGTTGTTGCCGCTTCCGGTAGAAGCATATACTTTGCGAGCAATGTCGAGGCAATGCACACTCAATGTATCATTGAAACCTTTCAATACACGTGATACGGCAGCCAGCTGGGCAGCTGTCGACAGTTCCCGTCCGGGGTTATCCTCCGTAAATATCCAGCGGTCGTCTTCATTACCGATTTTCCCGTCGGTCATGGCGGCGGCATCACCCAGAAGTACGTACTGGCGCAGGTCGTTGCAGATGATTCCCCGGTAGAGACGTCCCAGTGCCAGGTAGCCGTTGACTACCGTAAGGGCGCCGTTCTCTACTTGTTGCAGCAAGTCATTCTTACCGTCGGGCTGGTGGATTTCCGTCACACGGTTTATCTGGTCGATGGAAGTCACGTCGAGATTCGGGTGGAAAGCTTCGTAGGCCAGTGCCAGGATATAGGATTCTCCGGCTTGGGATTCGATGCGGAGGTCAAAGTCTCCGGCATCGTGCCAGCCGCCTATGTTCACTCCGGGAACCACTTCACCCGGTTTGAACTTGGACAGGCCCTCTTTCTGGTCGTAGCCGTCGATATGATTGTGTGCCGGTGCCATCTGGGCATCGTCCATGTGGCAGCAGTCGTGCCATACGCGGTATTTTTCGTTGACGCGCATGTGGCACATCTGTACGGGAAGGAAGTATTCCAGTACGGGTTGCCATACGCCACGGGCATATACGTCATTGTCGATGCGGAAGATGGGAGACACGGAGGTATTGTATTTAATCTTATAAAGCCCCGGTTCCTTTACATCTGTGAAGTTTACTTTCAGATAGTTATACCTCAAGAATTTACCCCAGTTGGCAGGAGTGACGTTCTTGACAACCTTTTCGCCGTCGGCATCAATGCGGATGATTTGTGCCGTTTCCTTTCTGTTGTCACGTATATCCATTTCGATGACGGCTTCCTTGTCCTGAGTGGGATGATAACCTATCTGTGAAGTCTGGATAACCGGCTGATACATCCAGTCGGCCACTACGTTCGGAGTGATAATCCATTTGACGGCACCTTTGGTGACACCCGGTTTTATGTTGCTGCGCAGTACGAACCAGCCGTTGTTGTGGTTCATACGCCCGTCAAACAGTTGCAGGTCACCGCTCAATGATTCGATGGTAACTTTGTTGTAAGGGTCATCGGGCCGGGAGGTGAACTTGGTTCCTTTGGCATAAGGTTCGCTGATGATGTCGTCTGCCACAATCGGGCTGTAACCTTTTCCTATCAGTTTGTCCATGTCTGCCAGCGATTTTTTGCCGTCATGGTAGTTTCCTGTATGCAGATAGTTGGGCTGGGTTGTCATCAGGGGGGAGTTGGGCTGTTGCGGGAAGATGCCGCTCTGACCGTCCATAATCCAGGGCTTGCCGAAGAGGGAACCCGGGAAGAATTCAAGGTTGAAGCCCACTTTTCCGATGAATTCCTGGGGAATGGGGCGGTCAAGATCTACGGTCACCTCTATGTTTTTACCTTTGCTTTCCACGTTTACCGTATATATAAGGTGGAGGTCCGGGTAAATCATCGGGTTGAATCCGGTGAGATGGCGTGAGGAGTCGGGATAGCACAGCGTGGCGGTGATGCTGTTGTCACCGAGCTTCCGGTCGAGCTGTTTCGGTACGGGTTGCCATTGTCCGGGCGTGGCTTCCAGGCGGATGTCTCCGTTTGTTGCCACACGGTGTCCGTTCATGATGATGCATACCCCTCCCTGGTGTCCTTCGGGATAGATGTCATCAAAAGCCATGACGTCGACTCCCTGGTTCTTGAAATAACCGGAGGATGTCAGCTTGAAGTCTTGCGCATGCAGCGTACTGCTGCCGCAAAGCAGTGCCAAGACTGATGCAAATAGGAAATGTTTCTTTCTCATAGTATCTATTTTTGAGTTACGAAATTTTCTACTAATATACGGACTAAAAAGGAAACGGATGGCTTTTGTTTGTAGCCAATAACGTTATGAAATGTGTCTTTTTCCTCTATTTTTATGATATTCATTGTTATATTTGTCATACAATGGTGTTTGAACTGCCAGATACCAACGTTTGAGCTAATAAAAGCTGATGTCTGGTAAAACAAGGACTCAGTACCCAAAAACAGCCTTTATCGGAACCAATTGTATCCATTGAAAAAGGATGGTAGTGAGTAGTGGCAACTTGTTTTTTTGTACATTTGCAATGTAACTATGATTAATTCCTTAAATCGCTATATTATGAAACGTATGTTTTCCATTTTTTTGCTGATTACAGTATGGTTGCTGGTTACACCTTTCCTGCAAGCACAGTCACACGTAGACAAGGTTTTAAAAGATGAAATAACCTCGGACTTGAAAGAGAATATCCTCTCTTTTTGGGAAAGATACAGCGTAGATTCTTCCGGAGGCTTTTATGGTTCATTGGGACGTGACGGTGCCCCGATAGCGGATGCTCCCAAAGGTGGTGTACTGAATGCCCGCATCCTTTGGACTTTTTCAACCGCCTACCGGATGTATGGCGATACTGCCTACCGTAAATTGGCTGACAGGGTGCAACGGTATTTCATAGACCACTTCATTGATTCGCAGTATGGAGGCGTATATTGGCTGATAAAAGCGGACGGTACCCCATTGGATACGAACAAGCAGACTTACGGCTGCTCTTATGCTATCTACGGTTTGTCCGAACATTTTAGAGCAACGGGCAACAATGAAAGCCTGCAAAAAGCCATAGAACTTTACCGGACCATGGAGAGCAGAATCAAAGACCCCGTAAACGATGGTTATATAGAATCTTTCACCCGCGAATGGGGAGTTCCCCAAAAGCTGGGATATGATGGAGATGGCGTTGCCACCAAAACAATGAATACCCATATCCACGTATTGGAGGCATACACAGCTTTATATAAAGTATGGAAGGATAATGGCCTACGCGAACGTCTTACAAAAGTAATAGATTTGATAATAACCAAGCTCTACAATCCACAAACACATCACCTGATATTGTACTGTGATTCGAATTGGAACAATCTGGATGACATCGACTCTTACGGGCATGACATCGAAACTTCCTGGTTGCTGACGGAAGCTGCAGAGGCTCTGGGCGACCCGGAGGTTATCGGGAGGTGCAGGAAGGTAGCATTGGAACTTGCAGACGCCTCCTTGAAAGAGGGCATCAACCCGATGGGCGCCATGATGTACGAACGGCATAAGGACAAAATCAGGAAGGATGCTTCCTGGTGGTGCCAGGCGGAAACTGTGGTCGGTTGTATCAATGCCTGGCAACTGACTGGTGAACAATCTTATTTGGACAGTGCCGTCCGCACCTGGAACTTCATCAAATCACGGATGATAGACAAGGAGTATGGCGAATGGTTCAGAACCGTGCTGGAAGATGGGACTCCCCGCTACAAGGAACCTAAAGCAAGTATGTGGAATTGTCCCTATCATAACAGCCGTATGGGGTTTGAGATTGATACCAGACTGAAATGACAACCTTTTATAGATTTGATATTATGAAGAATTTACGAATTTTCCAGTTTGGAATAGTTGTGCTGTGTGGTATATTATCTCTGCCGCTTTCTGCCCAGACGGAAGTGATGGCATGGAGCAATATCACGGGTGTCCGTGTAGACGGTGAATTGATAGACTTTGAGTCATCCCTGCGTGTCGGAACCTTGAAAGGAGATATGGAGATTACTGGAAAGGAGAAGCAGGTCCGTCCCGTTTTCCATCGTGAGGGGGATATGCAGGAAGTGACGACTACTCTACGAGGTGTAAAGTTCCATCAGAAAGTGACTGATAAGGGAAAAGGCTTGGTGGAGATTTCTATTGATGCGCTGTCGGACACTACTTTGAACCAGACAGCCTATTACTGTATTGCTTTAAGTCCGGAAAACTACGTTGATGCCAAAGTAAGGACAAGTGGCAGGAAGCTGACCGTTACTTCGGCCAATAGGAAGTTGGAATTCAAGTTCAATAAGTCTGTAAAGGCCACGGTTGAAAAAGAGTCTACCGGTACTGTTGTGTATATCTCGCTGATGTCGATTCTGAAAAAGGCTGGGAGAACAGCATTGTCTATGGAACTGCATGCTTCCGGAGTGATAGATCACAGTGACGCGGAAATTACATTGGATATGCAGAATCCGGGAAGTTTGTTTGCAGGCTTTGGAGGGAATTTCCGCCTGCAGAATCCTGCTGCCGACCCTAAAGTGATAGATTACTGTCTGGAAAATTTGCGCGTAGCTTATGGCCGTGTGGAATTTCCGTGGAGATTGTGGCAACCCGAAGAAGAATCCGATCCTATTGCCGTGGCACAGAATGGGGGACTGAACAAGCGGGTGGAGGAAAGTCTCCTCATGGCAAAGCGCTTGAAGGCGATGGGAATGCCGGTAATACTAAGCTGTTGGTTTCCGCCTGCATGGGCCATTGACGGAGGTCCTGCAAGTTATGCCCGTCAAGGTGGTGTCATTGCTTATCGTCTGGATAGCCGGAAAAAGGAGAAGATTTATAAATCCATGGCAGATTATCTGTTGTATGCTAAACAGCATTATGGTATTGAGTTCTCCATGTTCTCGTTCAACGAATCGGATTTGGGTATTGATGTCCTTCACACGCCGCAGGAGCATGCAGATTTCATTCAGGAATTCGGTGCTTATCTGGCAGGGTTGAATCTTCCTACCCGTATGCTGCTTGGCGACAATTCGGATGCTACGACTTTTGATTTCATCCTTCCTGCTTTGAACAATCCTGAGACTCATAAGTATATTGGTGCAGTTTCTTTCCATTCATGGCGTGGTTGTGATGATGTTACGTTAAGGAAGTGGGCGGATGCTGCCAAAGCGATTAATGTACCACTCTTGGTTGGTGAGGGTAGTACGGATGCCGCTGCTCATGGTTATGCCGAGATATTCAATGAGTCGACGTTTGCACTTTATGAAATCAATCTGTATACGCGTATTTGTGCTATTTGCCAACCACTGTCCATCTTGCAGTGGCAGCTCACTTCAGACTATTCGTTGTTGTGGGGAGACGGCATTTATGGCTCCAAAGGTCCTTTGCGTCCTACACAACGTTTCTGGAACATTAAGCAGCTGGCCTCCACTCCGGCCGATGCCTTGGCTATTCCAGTCAGTAGCAGCAAGAAAAATGTAAACTGTGCGGCTTTCGGAAATATGGTGCGCGGAGAATATGCCGTCCATATGGTCAATAATGGGGCGGATTGCGAGGCTGTCATCTCCGGTATCCCTGCAGAAGTGAAGGAACTGAAAGTCTATGTGACCAATACAAAGGACTGCATGAAGGAAACTGCTGTGAAGGTAGAGAATGGACTGGTACGGGTACATTTGCCGGCCATCAGTTTCATTACTTTATTGTCAGGCGAATAACTCTAAAATTATATGTATCTTGCCCCGTCAGGGAAAAGTTGCCGTAATATAATGATGGCGAGGTACGTGAATTTACTGTTGTTGATACTGTTACGGGTGATTGTGTGTTTATAGGTAGCCGGAAGGAATGGAGGTATAAAATGTGTTCTGTAGGCTATATAAATGTGTTTGAATATTTATTCGGCAACAATTTTACCCTTTCAAAGAAATATTTGGGACACTGCAGAGAATTGTAAATCTCTATATTTGCATTAATTGGATTCTATTTATTTCATAGTATATCAAAATGAAAAAAGTTCTATTTGTATTATGTGCGATTTTATGGTCAACAGTAGTGCTTGCCCAAGTACAGGCAAGAAGTAATGGTTTTGTCGTGACAGTCAAAGGGGTGGTTGTTAAGGTGGAGTTTTATACTCCCAATATTGTTAGAGTTTCGAAGACATTGGAGTCGGGCAATGTCAATCTGAGGAAAAGTCTGGCTGTGGTGCTTGAACCTACTCAGGTTGAAGTCAATGTTTCTCGACAAAACGATATGGTAAAAGCTTCTTCTTCATTGTTGGAAGTTATTCTAGATTTAAATACGGGACGTGTCCAGTTCAGTAATCTGGATGGGAGTAAACTCTTGACCGAAAAAGACTACGGTGTCCAGTTGATGCCGTTGCAATATGTTCAGAGAATAAGGGAAAAGAAGGTGGAATCTCATGTTGCTGGTGAAGTTGTACCTACTCAAAGTGCTCCAGGACAAAATACTCCCGGTTTGGATAGAGGAAAGATGCGGACTATTGTTGAGAATACTTATGAAGTGTCGCAATCATTTATTTTGGACGAGGATGAGGTTATTTACGGACTGGGCCAACAGCAGACTGGCAAGATGAATCAGCGGAACCAGCGGTTGGTTCTTGAACAAAATAACATGCAGATTGCTGTACCTTATTTCGCGTCTGTCAAAGGTTATGGTCTTTATTGGGATAATTATTCGATTACGACATTTGATGATACGCCTATGGGGACATCATTTAGATCAGAAGCTGGTGAAGCGATAGACTATTATTTTCTTTATGGTGGAAATGGCGATGCTACTGTAGCACTTTTGCGACAGCTTTCGGGACAAGCTCCTATGGTACCTTTATGGACTTTGGGCTTTTGGCTTTTGGCAGTGTAAGGAAAGATATAAGTCGCAAGATGAGGTGGTAGAGGTTGCTGAAAAATATCGTAAATTGGGCGTACCGCTTGATGGGATAATTCAGGATTGGCGTTATTGGGGAGAGGATAATTCCTCTTGGAATGCGATTCAGTTTCTTAATCCAAATTTTTCCAGACCTCAAGAGATGTTTTCCAGTTTAAGGAAGATGAATGTGAAAATGATGATTTCTGTATGGCCGAGTTTTGGAAATGGAACGGAAATTTTCAAGGAACTTGATAAAAAGGGTGCATTATATCCTATGGTTTCTTCGCCCCGTGAGGCAAGAGTCTATGACGCTTTTAATCCGGAAGCTCGTGGGATAGTATGGGATTATATGAACAGGTATATGTTCCAGCTTGGTATGTCGGCATGGTGGATGGATGCTACAGAACCGGAATTTTATGGTGCCAAACAGTCTGATTTCAATTTTCAGACGAAAGAAGGGGCTTTAAGAAATGTCCGTAATATTTATCCTCTGTACACTAGTAAGGCTATTTGGGATAATCAGCGCGCTACCACCTTGGATAAACGTGTATATATATTGACTCGTTCGGCCTATATAGGTTCGCAACGTTATGGTGCCGGTTCATGGAGCGGTGATATCCGTGCAAGTTTTGATGTTTTCAAGAAACAGATTCCGGCAGGTTTGAATTTTTCGATATGTGGCATTCCTTATTGGAATACCGATATTGGTGCATGGCATCCCTATGGCAATGTTTATAATACGGCACATAAGGACCCTGCCTACCAGCAGCTTTATGTGCGTTGGTTTCAGTTTGCTACATTTAATCCGATGATGCGCTCGCATGGTACAGGTTCACCCCGTGAAATTTATCAGTTTGGTGAACGTGGGTATTGGGCTTTTGATGTGCAGGAACAATACATTAAGTTACGTTATTCACTGCTCCCTTATCTTTACTCTACGGCTTGGCAAGTTACTAAAAATGGTTATTCTTATTTGCGCCAACTTTCTATGGAAGCTCCTCATGATACATCAACCTATCAGATTTCTGATGAATTTATGTTTGGAAGTGCTTTCTTGGTTGCACCGGTTGTTGAAGAAGATGCTGTTTCGCGTAGTGTCTATTTACCCGATAATACTAAGTGGATTGACTTTTGGACAGGACAGATTCTGGATGGCGGGCAAGTAGTGGAACGTGCCACTCCTATAGAGATTATTCCGGTATATGTTAAGGCCGGCTCTATCGTACCTTTCACTACCACTGAGGTACAATATGCCACAGAACGGAAATGGGATAAACTTGAACTTCGTATTTATCCGGGCGATAATGGGGAGTTTGTACTGTATGAAGATGAGAATGATAATTACAATTATGAGTCGGGAGCCTACAGTGAAATTCCTATTACATGGGATAATGAAAAACGTATTTTGACTATAGGTGATCGGAAAGGCCGTTTTGTAGGTATGGTTAAGAATCGGAAATTCATTGTGAATATAGCAGGTAGTTCTTCTTCAAAAACAGTTTGTTATAATGGGCGAGAATTAAGGATTGAATTTTGAATCTATCGTTTTTGAGGGGTGTATATTTTGTGCAAATGTGTATTTGTTTTGTTGCTTTATTATGGAGAAATGAACTATGAAACAAAAGCAGGCATAAAAATACTATTTTTTCTCCCTTATGTTTAATTTATGCTAAATAGTTTTGTGAATGATATTTCATAGCTCTTTCTTGATGGAAAGAAGGACTTTTGTTAAACCAAATTATTTAGTATTTATGAAAAATGTAAGGAAGTATTTAGGGCTTGTGTCCATGTCGTTGGTATGTACCAGTCCTCTTGCGGCAATGGTTATACAACCGTTTGTAGGTGTTACCATTGTACAACAAAATGTCATTACAGTGAAAGGACAAGTGATGGATGAAAAAGGAGAGGCGATTATCGGTGCTAATGTCATTGTAGAGGGTACTGCCCAGGGAATGATTACTGATATGAATGGAAATTTTTCTTTTCAATGTCCTGTTGGGACTATTCTAAAGGTTAGTTATATAGGCTATTTGTCACAAACAATTAAAGTCTCGGGAAATGCTGGTACATTGAAGGTCATTTTGAAAGAAGATGCAGAAACCTTGGACGAAGTGGTGGTTGTAGGTTATGGCATGGTTAAGAAGAGTGACCTTACAGGTTCGGTGGCTTCAGTGAATGTTGATGAAATGGCTAAGCGTAATCCGGTGAATATAGGTCAGGCATTGCAAGGTGCTGCTGCTGGAGTACAAGTCATGAGAAATGGCGGTGATCCTTCCGGAGAAACCACAATCCGAATTCGTGGTATCGGTACAGTCTAAGGTTCTGCCGATCCCCTTTATGTCATTGATGGTATTATCAGTAGTGCTTCTATGGTTAATCCTGCTGATATTGCTTCTATTGAAGTCTTGAAAGATGCCTCGGCAACTGCAATTTATGGTTCGCGTGCGGCAAATGGAGTGGTAATGATTACTACTAAACAAGGTGACAAGAACAAGAGTCGTATCAACTTTACTGCTAATTTATCGGTTCAGTCTGTAAACAATACGATAGATGTTGCTGATGCTGACTTGTTTACTTGGGGTGTTCGTCAGAGTAAAGCGGCGGATGGTAAGTCCTTGACCAATTTAGCTTGGGGAGAACAATATGCAGGGCAACTTCAAACTATAGACTGGCAGAAAGAAATGACACGGACTGCTTTGTCGCGTAATTATCGGTTATCGGCCTCCGGAGGTAGTAGCACTTCCAACTATATGGCTTCCATAGGTTATACAAAAAATGATGGTACCATTATCAATTCTTGGTATGAACGGATTACAGCCCGTGCTAATGCAGTCAGCAAAATTCGTGACTTTCTGACTGTTAATACTAATCTTGCGTATGTTCGTACTGGTAGTCACGGAGGTGGGAACATGCGGTCATATGCTTTGACGGTTCCAACTATGGACCATCTTGATGAAAACGGTAATTTGATGAATGTACCTATCAAATATCCTGACGGAAGTTATGGGGTACCTTTGCAAGAGATGAATGGGGATGTACCGAGAGGTAGTGACAATTTAGTGGCGAGAGCAT
>OHIL01000412.1_pt1 | contig 17805 bp, 17 predicted proteins | sample 1568231 | NCBI WGS metagenome assembly OHIL01 (sample SAMEA3879565, study PRJEB24766) | human gut metagenome | biome: human-associated habitat; feature: feces | place: USA | collected 1985/1987 | reverse complement strand
CGACGAGGATCTTGAATATTGTTCAGTATAATGGAGATGTTCATATCGTTTTTTACTGGAAAGGTAATGCTTTTCTATGGAATATCACTGATTATGAAAGAGAAAAGTAATGCGTCGGCCCTGTTCCGGCCCTGGAGGCATTACCATCGGCTGCATCAGGACTTTGACGCTTGCCGCATGAAAGCAGGGGCCTTCAAACGCTGAGGGCAAGGGAGATTTCACGCGCGCCGTCGCCACCCGTCAATCAATGTCAGAGCAAGCGAAACGGCGGCAAAGGCCACACCAACAAGGCACACCGCAGGCCAGGCACCGCGCTCCCAAGCGATGCCGGCGCAAAAGGTACCGAGGGAACCGCCGATGAAGTAGGTGGTCATGAAAAGGGTGTTGGCACGGTTGGAGGCTTTAGGAAGTTCCTGAATGCACGCACTCTGGTTGCTGAGCTGCAGGCACTGCGTGCCGACGTCAACAATGACGACCGCAGAAATCAGTCCCACATAGGAGTCGCGGAAGACGTAGGCCACCATCCATGCCAGAATCTGAAGACAACCGCCGCAGAGACTGAAACGGTGGACGCCGAAACGGTGGACATATTTGCCGATGCGGCTGGCGGCAAGGGCGCCAGCAACGCCACAAAGGCCGAGCATGCCCACTTTGTCGCTGCCGGCAGAGAAGGGGGGCTGGGCGAGATGGAAGGCCATGCACGACCAGATGGCGAGCATGGAACCGAAAGCGAAACCGGCTCTGACGGCATTCAGGCGTATGCGGGGATGCCCACAGACGATTTGCCAAAGGCTCTTCATCAAAGCGGCATAGCGCCCCTCGAAATTGCGCTTCATGTCGGGAAGCACCATGAGGGTGACACCCATGCACGCCACCATCAACACGGCGGCGATGAAGAACATGGGGCGCCAGCCGAGCCAGTTGCCGACGTAGCCACTTACAACGCGCGAAGCCAAGATGCCAGTCAGGAGGCCGGAGAGCACAATGCCGATGTTGCGGCTCTTGTTGGCGGGTTCTGAAAACTGGCCTGCGATGGGGATAAAAATCTGCGGCACTACTGAGCAGGCACCAATGATCAGCGAGGCACCCCAGACGACGGCGATGTGGCCGGCTGTGGCAATGACAACGGCCATCAGAGCAGCCACGAGCATATTGACCATGACGATGCGACGGCGCGAATAGAGGTCGCCCATCGGAATGATAAAGAAGAGGCCGAGGGCGTAGCCAATTTGTGTGATAACGGTTATCAGGTTGGCCTGAGCCTCACTCACATGCAAGTCGGCGCGGATGAGTTCCAGGAGCGGTTGATTGTAATAACAGTTGGCCACCGTGAATCCGGCAATGACGGCCATAGCTGTTAATATGCCCACGGAGATTCCAGCGTTTTCTTTGAGTTGTATCATATCGGTTGGTTCTTTCTGTTTAGCTATGGTGAAGGAGACGCGATGCACGCACATTCGTCGGAGGACTGAGGCGAAGCATTGTAGCTCACTTTGCTCGCAAAGTGAGGGGGACGAATATTGGGGCGGCCAAGTACGGGCTGAAAATCCGACAAGGTCATGGTCTGGAGCGCTGGCAATGTTCGCTACGTGTTCGTGGCCCTCACTTTGCGAGCAAAGTGAGCTACAATGCTGGCGCCGCAACAGACGACCGTGCTGGTCTGCGCAAATCTCGGCCACCAGGACTTACCGTCAGCCTTTAATATTTCCATTTTGAACACCCACCCCGCTCCTGCCCTACCCCTACAAAAAATCCCAGCCAAGGAGACTCCTGACTGGGATTATGGGAATATATGACTGCGGGAGCGTCCCGCCATTCATGCTATTCTTGTGCTTGAAGCTTTGTCAAAGACTACACCTTGATTTCAACTTCAACACCGCAAGGCAATTCCAACTTCATCAAAGCGTCAACTGTCTTAGAAGTTGAGTTATAGATGTCGATGAGACGCTTGTAAGAAGACACTTCAAACTGCTCGCGGCTCTTCTTGTTAACGAAGGTTGAGCGGTTGACAGTGATGATACGCTTGCGTGTTGGAAGGGGAATCGGACCGCTAACGATGGCGCCGGTGGCCTTCACGTTCTTGACGATCTTCTCAGCAGACTTTTCTACGAGAGTGTGATCGTAGCTCTTCAGCTTGATACGAATTTTCTGACTCATTTCTTTTATTGATTTATAACCGCCGTCGAGGGTTGAACGGGCTAAGAGTCATTCGTTAGCCCGTCGCCCCGTCGGCATTGATTGTTTAGGATATTTCTATTCTAAAAGTTTTGGAGGCGCAGAGAGAAGCATCCTGGCCGAAGCCAGCCTTCCGCCCTGCACTATCCTTGATAAGCAATTCGCCAGTGGTTAATTACTTAACGAGGTCTACGCGACCGTTAACTTCCTCAAGCACCTGCTTAGCGATTGAGTTGGAAACAGGAGCGTGGTGGTCATACTGCATAGAAGAAGTTGCACGACCAGAAGTGATGGTACGCAAAGCTGTTACGTAACCAAACATTTCTGACAATGGAACCATAGCCTTCACGATGCGAGCACCAGAACGACCGCTTTCCATGCCTTCAACCTGTCCACGACGCTTGTTCAAGTCACCGATAACGTCACCCATGTTCTCCTCAGGAGTAACAACCTCGAGCTTCATGATAGGCTCCATCAAGACAGGACCTGCCTGTGAGCAAGCGTTCTTGTAAGCCTGGAGAGCTGCGATTTCGAATGACAACTGGTCAGAGTCAACTGGGTGGAACGAACCGTCGAGCAGTTCAACCTTCAAGCTGTCGAGAGGATAGCCACCGAGCACACCGCTCTTCATGGCGTTCTCGAAGCCCTTCTGTACTGATGGGATGAATTCCTTAGGAATGTTACCGCCAGTCACCTTATTAATGAACTGCAGACCGCCTTCCTTGAAGTCTTCGTCTACAGGACCAACGTTAACGATGATGTCGGCGAACTTACCACGACCACCCGACTGCTTCTTGTAAACCTCGCGGAGGTTGACAGTCTTGGTGATGGCTTCCTTATAGTTAACCTGAGGCTTACCCTGGTTACATTCAACCTTGAACTCACGCTTCAAACGGTCGATGATGATATCCAAGTGGAGCTCACCCATACCAGAGATGACCGTCTGACCTGTCTGCTCGTCGGTCTTAACGGTGAAGGTTGGGTCTTCTTCAGCCAACTTGGCCAAACCGTTAGAGAGCTTGTCGAGGTCTTTCTGAGTCTTAGGCTCAACGGCGATACCGATAACTGGATCAGGGAAGTCCATAGATTCCAATACGATTGGTGCGTCTTCGTCAGCCAAAGTGTCACCAGTGTGGATATCCTTGAAACCTACACCTGCACCGATATCACCAGCGCAGATTTCGTCAACTGGGTTCTGGTGGTTTGAGTGCATCTGGAACAAACGAGAAACGCGTTCCTTCTTGCCTGAACGTACGTTGTAGATGTAAGAACCTGCAACGACCTTACCAGAATATACGCGGAAGAATGTCAAACGACCAACGTATGGGTCAGTGGCAATCTTAAATGCGAGGGCAGAAGTCTTTTCGTCTTCGCTTGGCTTGCGGTCTTCCTCTTCACCGGTCTCAGGATTCGTACCAACGATGTTTGGCGTGTCGAGAGGTGAAGGCAAGAACATACAAACGTAGTCGAGCAAAGTCTGAACACCCTTGTTCTTGAATGAAGAACCCTGGGTCATCGGAACGATGTCCATGGCGAGCGTACCCTTACGGATAGCGGCGATGAGCTCTTCTTCAGTGATTGAAGAAGGATCTTCGAAGAACTTGTCCATCAAAGCCTCGTCGCACTCAGCAGCGGTTTCAACGAGCTTGTCGCGCCATTCCTGAGCCTCAGCCTGGAGTTCAGCAGGAATCTCGTCAACCTCGTATTCAGCGCCCATAGTTTCATCGTGCCACAGGATGGCCTTCATCTTGATCAAGTCAACTATACCCTTGAACTTCTCTTCAGCACCGATAGGAATTGAGAGAACACAAGGATGAGCACCGAGGACGTCCTTCATCTGGCGAACAACATCGAAGAAGTCGGCACCAGAGCGGTCCATCTTGTTGACATAAGCAATACGTGGAACGTTGTACTTGTCAGCCTGACGCCAAACGGTTTCAGACTGAGGTTCAACGCCACCAACGGCGCAATATGCAGCGACGGCACCATCAAGCACACGGAGTGAACGTTCAACCTCAGCGGTGAAGTCAACGTGTCCCGGGGTGTCAATTAAGTTAATCTTATACTGCTTATCCTGCCAGTTCCAGAAAGTAGTGGTAGCGGCAGACGTAATAGTAATACCGCGCTCCTGTTCCTGAGCCATCCAGTCCATGGTGGCGCCACCATCGTGAACTTCACCGATTTTGTGCGTCTTACCCGTGTAGAACAAGATACGTTCAGAAGTTGTCGTCTTACCGGCATCGATGTGAGCCATAATACCGATATTACGAGTCAAATGTAAATCGTGCTTTGCCATTGTTTTATTGAATAAGCGATATTACTATGTTTAGAATCTGAAGTGTGCGAATGCACGGTTAGCTTCAGCCATGCGGTGCATATCTTCCTTACGCTTGAAGGCACCACCTTGCTCGTTGAAAGCGTCCATGATTTCAGCAGCGAGCTTGTCGGCCATGGTCTTACCGCCACGCTTGCGGGCGAAGTTGATCATGTTCTTCATTGAAACAGACTCTTTGCGGTCGGGACGAATTTCAGTCGGCACCTGGAAAGTTGCACCACCAATACGACGGCTCTTAACTTCTACCTGAGGAGTGATCTTGTCGAGAGCGGCCTTCCAAATTTCGAGGGCTGACTTCTCCTGATCCTTCATCTTTTCGCCTACGATTTCGAGGGCCTTATAGAAGATTTCGTAAGAAATATTCTTCTTACCATCATACATCAAGTGGTTAACGAACTTGGAAACTTTCTGGTCTCCGTAAACGGGATCCGGGAGGATCACACGCTTCTTTGGCTTTGCTTTTCTCATTTTCTTTTGTGAGTTGATTTGTTTTTAAATAGGGCTGCAATGTCAGTTCTTCAACTTCCCATCGGAATGTTTACTCAACCTCTTCTGCAAACCAACATTTTTAGGCTTCTAAAAGAATCGCTTTGGGATTCGCCTTAATAATTATTTCTTGGCAGCTTTAGGACGCTTAGCACCATACTTAGAACGGCGCTGCGTGCGGCTTGCTACACCAGCGGTATCGAGTGTACCGCGAACGATGTGGTAACGTACACCAGGGAGGTCCTTAACACGACCGCCACGCACGAGAACGATTGAGTGCTCCTGCAAGTTGTGGCCCTCTCCAGGGATGTAAGAGTTGACTTCCTTTGAGTTTGTCAAACGAACACGAGCCACCTTACGCATTGCTGAGTTAGGCTTCTTAGGGGTTGTCGTGTAAACACGGACGCATACGCCACGGCGCTGAGGGCATGAATCCAAAGCAGGAGACTTACTCTTGTCTGCTGCCACGCTTCTACCCTTTCTTACCAATTGTTGAATAGTAGGCATTTCGTTGATTTTTAATTTGTTATATATTATATTTTCTTTTCTTCTGAGTATTGTCGTAGGTGTACACTACACCTTTCGGCCTGCAAAGGTAGCAATTTCCCTTGGAACTGACAAGATTTCAAGAATCTAATTATCAACCTTTTCAAAACATTTTTCCAAGTTTTTGGTATCGGGGGTTTTGCAACGGGGGCAGACGCGACATGGTTCTTCCCGCCGAAACAGCAAAGGAGGGAGAGAAGGGAAAAAGGCCGCGCTGTGTCTCACGACGGGCGCGGCCTTTAAAACGAGCAACAAGGTATGGTGTGGAAACTTGTGCTGAAAAACAATTGTATGCCTAACTATTGCGGGGGTTAAGCGGGTGGGTGAAGAACTTTTGCGATGGCGTTTGAAGCGGCATAATGCGTTCTTGCCCACACCACTTGCCTATTTAGTAATGTTGAAAAAATAACTTCCACAATTTTGCTGTTGCCAAGTAATATTTTATATACTCCCCTGCCTTTTCGGATTTTTTCGAACTTATTCTCAGTCACAATGCTCGCATTGCTCCTTCGAATAAGCTCAAAAATAGTTCAAAATTGCAGGTGCAAAATTGCGGAACTTATTCTTTCAACATTACTTAATAATCTGCATTCTCGGGGTCGAAATTGGTCCAACCTTGCAACCACTCGGCAGTGGTTGAGAAGGCGCCGATGTAGCTGACCTTATCAAAACAGTTGCTGGCGACGCCATCGAAAGAGGCGGCATTGAGCAGGGGACTTCCCGCTGCGGGGAGGAAGTCGGCACGCAAGCCTGCGAAGAGGGATTTACCCGTGAGGAGCATCTCGCTGAGGGTGGCTACGCGATTGCCTTTTTGTGCGAGGAAGAAGGTGGTGGAGTATGACTGCTGGGTCTCGTCGGCCACGGGTTTCTTGTTGACGAAATTGACCAAGACATCGCGATATTCTTTATTGGCATCGGAGCCAGTCACGCCCATATTGCCAAACCAGACGTTTTGCAGGCGGATGTTTCCAGCCTTAGCCTGTTCGCGAGTGTCGCCCTTTTCGCTGTCGATGATGAGTCCGATGGGCCAACCGAGGGCAACGGAGTTGATGCAATTGAGACGTGAACCGCGACGGATTTGCATGGCAGCCTGGTATTTGCCGAGACCAGAACCGTTGTTGGGATTGTAGCTGCCGGCGTTGATGTAGTCGGCGGTGTTGGCGAAGTCGCTGTCAATCTGCTTTGGTCCGATAAAAGTCATGTTGCTGAACACGGCCGATGTGGTCGGCGTGGCAGTTGAACCGCTGGCGTCGTTGTCGCTCTCGAAACCGTTGCTCTGGCTCTTGTCGGCAATGCGTGGGTCGCGCACGGAAAGGCCGTACTGCACGTGGCCGGAGAATCCATTGTCGGTGTCGAAATCGTCGTCCCAACCATTGAAGGCGATGAGGTGCTTGCAGTTGACTGTTCCGCCAAACCATTCATAGGAATCGTCGTTGGAATAGCTTACCTGCACGTGGTCGACTTTCGTGCCGTCGCCAACAGAGCCGAAGGTCACACCGTTGATTTCCTGGTCGGTGGCAAACGGATAACCGGCAAATTCCACTCTGACGTAGCTCAACACGCCGGAATTGTCGTGCGCATCGTTGCCGCCGTGTTTTGTGCGCGGACCGCCTTCAATCTGCGCCTGGCCAGCATTGTGCGGCGCTTTTCCGCAGAGAATCAGGCCGCCCCAATCGCCAGGCTTGCGCTGTCCCTTGGGAGCATTAGACGTGAAGACAATGGGGGTGTCTTTCGTGCCCTGCGCGATGAGTTTTCCACCGCGCTCCACGATGATGGACGCCATAGTCTGCTTGTCGCCTTTGATGATGGTTCCCGGCTCGATGGTCAGTTCGGCACCGTCAGCCACATACACCCATCCTTTCAACAGATAAGTTCCTTTCTTCAAGGTTTGCTTGCCCGTGAAGACGAACTCTTTGTCGCCGTTGCCGATTTGGTCGTCGTTGAAAAGCAGGTTGTCGGCCGCTTTCAGGCCGCCGTCGGTGGTCCAATGGCGCGTGTCGGTTGTCGTTACGGTGTTGTCGTCGCTACATGAAATCAATGTGAGCGAACTTGTCAGTCCCATGACTGCGATGAGGGCCATGACCTTGAATGAATTCTTTTGCATAATATAATATGAATTAAAAGAGTTGTCGGCTTTGGTTTTCCGACCGCAAAGTTCCGCATTGGTTATTACAGAATGGTTGCAACGGAATGAAGAAGAGGTAAAATAAAAAAACGGCCCCAGCGCAAGGGGAAAAAAGCCGTTGGCAGGGGCAGGAGCGGCCGTATTCCGGTGCTTCGCAAAATCTTAACACGGGCGTAATGGCCGCTTAATGTGATTGGGGGAACTTTGCAGCGGTAAACAATAGACTATAATATATGACCAATTTTAAACGATTCACCCTTTTCCTGCTTGCCTTTGCATGCAACTGCGGCCTCATGATGGCCGGCGTCAACGCCACCTTGCGTGGACGAGTCGTTGACGACAAGACTGGGGAGGCCCTCGTGGGGGCCACCATCCAATGTGTCCAAACGGGACGCACGTTCTTAACTGACAACGACGGCAAATTCACCATCGGTTCTCTGGCACCGAGGGTTTACACCATAACGGCCTCGTATCTTGGATACAAGAAATCGTCCGTCAGCGTCAATCCGGCAAAGGCCGACACGATGGTGGTGATTCGCATGGAAGAGAACGAGGCGGTTCTCGGCGTGGCAACGGTGACGGGAGAGGCGAAACGCAACACGGAAAACGCGCTTGTGTCGGTGCAACGGCAAAGCCTCGTGGTGCAAAATGGCGTATCGGCACAGCAAATCAGCAAGACGCAGGACAAGGATGCCTCAGAGGTGATCCGCCGCGTACCAGGCATTTCAATCATTGACCAGAAATTCGTGATGGTGCGCGGCCTCTCGCAACGCTATAACAACGTGTGGATCAACGGGGCAGCCGTGCCTTCGAGCGAGGCCGACTCGAGGGCGTTCTCGTTCGACATCATCCCCTCGTCGCAGGTTGACAACCTGCAAATCATCAAGTCGCCGGCACCGCAATATCCGGCGGACTTCTCTGGCGGTTTCATCATGATTGACACGAAGGACGTGCCAAACAAAAACGCGACGAGCTTTTCAATCGGCACATCGGTCAACGACGAGACGCACTTCCACCGCTTTCTCTCATCGAAGGGTAGCGCCACGGACTTCCTCGGTTTCGATAATGGCTTGCGCTCGCTCCACGGCGGCCTCAACGCTTCGATGCTCCCCACCGACGGCGGAAAGGGCATCGACCTGCTACGCAACGGCCTCAACAACGACTGGAAAATCCGGCAACGCCATCTCCGGCCCGACTTTAACCTCGCGGCCAACATCAGCCGCTCTCACGAGTTTGACAACGGGGCATTGCTGGCACTGCTGGCCGCGGCGAACTACAGCAACACGCACCGCACTTACGCACCGATGGAAAACGCTTTCTTCGGGGCTTACGATCTTACTCACGACGAGAGCGTGTATCTCCACCGATTCTCCGACCGCCAATTCAGCCAGAATGCGCGGCTCGGGGCGATGTTCAACCTGACGTTTGTGCCGGCCAACGGGATGGGCAAATATGAATGGAAGAATATTTTCAACCAACTCGGGAACAACCGTTTCACGGACAGAACGGGAACGGACGCACAGAGCAACGAAATCCGCGAAGCGGAATATTATTATGCCAGCCGAACGACTTACAACACGCAACTGACGGCTAAATATGTGTGGGCCTCCAGCCGCCTGGACTGGAACGCGGGATATGCCTACGCCAACCGCAATCTCCCCGACCGACGACACTACACGCTCGACGACCAACTGGAGAAGGGCAACGTTGGCCTGACAACGGGCAACGAGATTTCGCGCGAATTTACCCGATTGAATGAACACACGGGCTCGGCGGGAATGAACTACCGGAAGGATTTTGAAATGAAGTATTACACACCGCAACTCCTTGCCGGCGCTTATTCCGAATACCGCACACGCGCTTACAACACGCGCAGCTTCATTTACGCCTGGGACCCCTCCGACAACCATCTCCCCGCTGGCTTCCGATATCTTGACCTTCCGTCGGCCTTGCTGCAGGACGGCAACTACGGCGACCAGGGGCTCTACCTCCTCGACGACACGCGCCTCACGAATGATTATAGTGGCAACCACCTAATTGCCTCGGCTTATGCTGCAGCCAACCTGCCTTTCGGACGCTTCAACGTTTTCGCCGGCGTGCGCTTTGAACATTCACGCATGACGCTTGAAAGCAACCTCAGCGACTATGAGCGCCGCACAGCGAAGCGCCACTACGAGGGCAACGACTTCTTCCCCTCGCTCAACACGGTGTGGAAAGTCAACGAACGCCACCAGTTGCGCCTTTCTTACGGCCGCTCTATCAACCGCCCGGAGTTTCGGGAAATCAGCACCTCCGTGTTTTACGACTTCGACCTGGCGAGCAACGTGCAGGGCAACACCGAACTGAAAGCGTGCCACGTTGACAATTTCGACCTCCGCTATGAATGGTATCCTTCGCGCGGCGACCAAATCACGGTGGCTGGATTCTACAAGAGTTTCGACGCACCGATTGAATGGAGCTACACGGTGACGGGCGGCACCGACGTGGTCTATTCCTTCGTCAACGCCAAACGCGCGCACAGCCTTGGCATTGAAGTTGACATCCGGAAGAACCTGGCTTTTATGGGCATGAAGGATTTCACCCTGGTGTTCAACGGTTCGGCCATCAAGAGCCGCGTCAACTTCTCAGAGGGGTCACGACAAAAAGACCGCCCCATGCAGGGACAGTCGCCTTATCTGGTGAACCTGGGCCTCTTCTATGCACACGATATCTGGAACGCCTCTCTGCAATATAACCGCATCGGAAAACGCCTTATCGGGGTCGGACGCAACCTCGGCTCAACAGGCGACCAAACGGTGAACATCCCCGACTCTTATGAGATGCCACGCAACTCGCTCGACCTCTCGGCATCGGTGACCCTGGGACGTTTCGAACTGAAAGTGGGGGCCCGCGACATCCTCGCCGAGAAGGTTTTCTTCAAGCAATTTAACGACGTGACGCTCTCCGACGGCACTGAGAAGCACGTGGAAGAGGTGACTCGCGCCTACAAACCGGGACGGGAGTTCAACGCGATGCTGACTTACAAGTTCTGAGTAACCCCAAGGGGCCGAAGCGGTATTCTCCCCCACCTGGCTCTCGCCAGACCTCTTCTGCCTCATACAACTTCCCCATAACAACAAAGAGCAGGAACCTCCACTTGGAATGTTCCTGCTCTTTGCCGTTTCTGAACTCTACCCTGCCCCAGGCCAAGGCTATCGTCTGCCGCGCTTTGCAGTTATTGATAGACAATATCTATAAACATATAGACCCTTTCATTTGTTTGTCTATAAATAAATGCGCACCTTTGCACCGTAATCAATCACTCAAACAAAAATGGAAAGCAGAATACAAGAAGCTTCAGCGAAGAAAATATGTGGTACGCACAACTGCACGCAGGCCGTGGCCTGCACCTACGCCGACAAGACTGGCCTTGACGAGGAAACGGTCAAGAACATCGGCAACGGTTTCGGCGCAGGAATGGGAAATATGGAAGGAACGTGTGGCGCCATCGTCGGTGCCGGCATCGTCTACAGTTTGGCAACAAAAGACAAGGTCAAAGCCATGAAGGGGATGCGACAGATTATGGAGAAATTCCAGCAACGCAACGGGGCGACTCAATGCAAGCTCCTCAAAGGCATCGGGACAGGAAAGGTGTTGAGGGAATGCCCGCTCTGCGTGGCCGACGCCTCGGAGTTTCTTGAAGAACTTTTGGAAAAAGAATAACAATGGCAAAATACAAGGCTGAGAATGAACGCGACCGCTGCGTGGCATGCGGGGTTTGCGTGAAGGTTTGCCCGCGAGATGCCATCAGCATCCACAAGGGTTGCTACGCCGTGGTCGACGAGAACCTCTGCATCGGTTGCGGCATTTGCGAGAAGAATTGTCCGGCAGGGGTGATACACAAGGTGTTGAGGGAGACGGAGACGCGAAACTAAAAAACCGTTTCCTCCCCGCATATCAATTCAGACTACTTACTCTATGGCTAAAAAGAAAAAACGCTGGAGCGACTACATGTGGCTCGTCTCCGCCACCTACTTCACATTGGGATTCTTCAACATCGCGTTTGCCTGGCTTGGCGTGATATGCTTTCTCATACCGCTGCTGATGGCTATTTTCGGAGGCGGAAAGGGCTACTGCAACAACTATTGCGGACGCGGACAACTGATTCTGCAAATCGGCAATACGCTGAAATGGTCGAGCAAGAAGGTGGCGCCGAGATGGCTATCGTCGAAATGGTTTAGAAACGGATTTCTCGTGTTCTTCATGTTCTTCTTCATACAGATGATTTGGCTGACGGTGCAAGTGGCGCAGGAAATGGAATCGCTTCACGAAACGGTTCACCTGCTTTGGACTTTCGACGTTCCCTGGCATTGGGCTTACGTCACGAAATTGGAACCGTGGATGGCACAATTTGCCTTCGGCCTCTACGGCATCATGCTGACCTCGCTCATCGTGGGCATCGTGCTGACAATCGTTTACCGTCCACGCACTTGGTGTGTATTCTGTCCGATGGGCAACATGACCCAAATGATTTGCAAACTCAAAAAACACTGACATCATGGAAAATTTCAACGACATTATCAATGGCAACCAACTGACGCTGGTTGATTTCTTCGCCACATGGTGTGGCCCGTGCAAGCAAATGCACCCCGTGCTCGAACAACTGAAAGCGAGCGAAGGGGAGAATTTGAGAATCATCAAACTGGACGTTGATAAAAATGAGGCGCTCGCCAGCGCCTACCGTATCCAGTCGGTACCGACGCTCATGCTGTTCAGAAATGGCGAACTGCTGTGGCGCCAGAGCGGCGCGATGAGTCTGGCCGATCTGAAGGCGCTCTTATATGGCTTCCAGTAATTCTCTCCCAAGCATGAATCTGCAACAACTCAGATATATCATTGCCCTCGACCGCTTCCGCAATTTTGCAAAGGCGGCCGAGGCTTGCCGTGTTTCGCAGCCAACACTCAGCGCCATGCTCGTGAAATTGGAGGAGGAACTCGATGTGCGACTCTTTGAACGTTCCAACAAATCGGTCGTGCCAACCACGGTTGGCGCCAAAATCGTTAGGCAGGCGCAGAGGGCACTGATGGAAACGGAACGCATCGGCGAAATCGTGGCGGAAGACAAGGACAGCATCGGCGGTTCGTTCACACTTTCTGTCGGCCCCACCATCGCCCCTTACATCCTGCCCAAGTTCATCCGACACTACCGCGAAGACTACCCCGCCGTCGACCTGACCATCCGCGAAATGAAGGTGCAGTCGATGCAGGACGCCCTGCTCGACGGAGAGGTCGACGCGGCCATCGCGATTTCGGACAACGCACGACAAGGTCTGCTGGAGGTGGCGCTCTACACGGAGCGATTTTTCGTGTATCTGGCCGAAAGCTGCTGGCGCAAGCTCCCGGTGTTTAAACCAGAAAATCTGGAACACGAAAACATGTGGATTATGCGTGAGGCGCAATGCCTACGCGACAGTGCGTTCAGTTTCTGCAGAGCACGCAGCAAAGGACACCACATCTACGAGGCGGGGAGCATCGACACGCTCATACGCATCGTGGACGAAAACGAAGGTTTCACCATCATCCCGGAAATGCACCTGCCGTTTCTCTCTGACGCACAACGGAAGAACGTGCGGCAAATTGAGGGTAACTTCCATTCTGAACGTCGCATCTCGCTCTACATCAAAGATGACTACGTCAGGGAGCGCATGCTGAACACCATCACCGCCACGCTGCAACGATTTATGCCGCAGGGGATGCTGACGGAGGGGATTTTGAAACACGGCATCAAACTTTGAACGTTAGACAAAAATATGTATATTTGCAATATTGTAAGTAGTGTTCAAATAAAACCAGACGGATATGACTCCAAGACTTTACCCATTAGGTATACAGACATTTGAAGAAATACGGGAAAACGATATGCTGTATATCGACAAGACGGAATACATCTACCGCATGACGCATGTCAGCGGCAGATACGTATTTCTCAGCCGTCCGCGCCGCTTCGGCAAATCGCTGTTGGTGTCGACCTTGAAAAGCTATTTCGAAGGAAAGAAGAAGCTGTTTGAAGGGCTGGCGATTGAACGCCTTGAAAAGGATTGGGGAAAACATCCTGTGATTCATTTTAGTCTGGCTGGAGGCAAACACAAGAACAAAGAAGAACTGACAGCCTATCTTGACTTCATCCTTTCTCAACAAGAAAGGACTCTGGGAATTGAGAACGGGAAAGGAAGCCCCAATATGCGTCTGGCCCATCTGATTGAGATGGCGTATCGGCAAACGGGACAAAAGGCTGTCGTTCTGATTGACGAATACGATGCTCCCTTGCTTGATGTTGTTCACGAAGATGAACACCTGAACGAACTGCGCCACGTGATGCGTAACTTCTACAGTCCGCTAAAAGATGCCGATCCCTACCTGCGCTTTGTTTTTTTGACGGGTATCACAAAATTCTCTCAGGTCAGCATCTTCAGCGAATTAAACAACATCAACAATCTCAGCATGCTGCCGGAATATGCTGGCATTTGCGGTATCACAAAGGAGGAAATTGAAACGCAGATGAGAACGGACGTGGAAATGCTCGGCAAACGCATCGGAAAGAATTGGGAAGAAACGATGGAAGCGCTCGCAAACAACTACGATGGCTACCACTTCTCTTGGCCTTCGCCTGATGTTTTCAATCCGTTCAGCCTGCTGAGCGCACTGACCAATGGTGACTTGGACGCTTATTGGTTTTCAACAGGAACACCGACCTACCTGTTGAACATGATGCAAAAATTTGATGTACTGCCAAGCCAAATTGGAAGAATGACAGCCAAGCGATATGAATTTGACGCACCAACGGAAAACATGCAGTCGCTCACCCCACTGCTCTACCAAAGCGGCTATCTGACCATCAAGGCTTTCGACGAAGAAGTCGGGGTCTACACGCTCGACCTCCCGAACCAAGAAATCCGCACAGGGCTTTTTGAAAACCTCTTGCCCAATTATCTCGCCTTCGGACAATCGGGGGCCGTCACGGTGGCCTATCTCTCGCGATACATACGCAGCAACAACATTGACGGTGCTTTTCGTTTGCTGCAAGACTTCCTCGGAACGGTGCCTTACTGCAATGTGAAAAACCACGAGGGGCACTATCAGCAGATGCTCTACGTCATTTTCACACTGCTGACGCAATACCGCATTGACGTGGAAGTACACACGCCACACGGACGCATTGATATGGTGTTGATGACGCAGACACATGTCTACATCATTGAAATCAAACTCAACAGAAACGCGCAGACGGCCTTGCAACAAATCAATCTGAAAAACTACCGAGAACGCTTTGCCCTCAGCCGTCTGCCAATCACAAAAATCGGCGTAAATTTCGATAGCGAAAAAGGCAATATCACGGATTGGACGTTTGAACAAGACCACTGACGCATATTCTCTGAACTTTTGACAACCCTATACATAACAGCATGCAACCATCTTAGTCGTGTTAGACTAAGATGGTTGCATGCGTTTATGGATATCCGTATCTTCATACGCTGCGATATACTTACAGAAGAAATAGACTCCTACCTATATAAATATTGCCGCGACCTCGACAGCGCCTTTTCTCAAATGCTTTTCTGTGGCTGTCTCGCCGGACTGGTTATCGGCTGCATCCTCGACTTCTTCCATTTCATAAAATCGCAAAAGCGCCTCAACGACCTGCTAAGGGAAATCGAAGAGGTCAGAGGGGCAAAATGCTAAGAGGTGAGAGCACAGAAAGCATTGCCTGCAAACGAATAGACCACAAAGGTGTAAGAACACTATTCTGTTCTTACACCCTTGGTTTTACACTGACTATCAGCACATACGTGCCGTGCATAAGCAATAAACTCAAGTATTTTGGCCTTCATCAGATTTCTGACGTAACAATTTCTAAAACAGGGTTTCCAATACAGCCATCTAATATTTTTCAATAGGCAAAATCCCTCTATTTTCCTTACTTATAGCCCACTGCACTTGATATACCTTGCCGAGTTGTTTATCTAAAAGGAGAAAATTATAGGTATTGGTAGTTGGATACAATTCAAAGCGACCATTTACCTCTCGTCCCTCGAGAGCAAGATTTCTTAAACTCAAATCTACTTCCAAACGGTTTTCATCATCAAGAGCCCATTGCACTTGCCATATACGCCCATTACTCGTATCCAATTTCAAGAACGTCCACATATTGGATGTGGAATAGAGTTTATACCTTGCTATTGACTCAACTTTAGCATTCACTACTGGTTGACTTGGCTTCGTCTGTGCAGGTAATGGCAGAATCAGCAACGCCAATACCAGCATTATAACATATCTTTTCATATCACTAATGTTTTAACAATTATCATCTATCGTATTTCCCCCCTTCCATTCTTTCCCAAGCTTGAGGGTCATTTCCTTCTTGGCACCATCCTCCGAAAAGAACATGCTAATGCTTTCGTGGATGTAAAAGCCATCTTGACAAGCGACAGAAAGCAAAGACCAAGGCTTCACTGGGTTTTCTTCTGTGCTTTTACACATGACGAGAAAGGCATCGCCCGTAGGCAAATAAGCATAATCGGAAACGACAGAATCTCCATATTTGTTGCTGCAAAACTTCACGTCTGTTGCAAGTCTTGAATAATATGCCTCCAGCCCGTTTTCTCCACACGAATCAGGACAGAGAAGAAATTCTGTTGGGGTTTTCCAATTACGCTGCATAGCATTTGAAGTCAGCGAGGGTATCAGGCTGGCTTTCGGAGATGAAGGAGATGGAGAAATGTGGTCTGAATCATTTGCATTACACTTATAAAGCCATTCTCCCATTCCCTTAGAAGATGTTGCGCTACCATTGTGCTTACTAATCCTTGACAAACGTTCCAAATTTTTCAAAGCGTTTAAAGCTTCCTCACGACTTACAGTCCTCATCCACTCAAGATTCGGATGTTTGTCAACATATTTATTCAACACGCTAGGATCTCTGACAAAGACTTCTATGCTACCGCAATAATAAATTATTTTTTCCGTGTAATAGGGTTATTCAAGGCATTCTCAAATTTTGTGAGCCACCGTAGATTTTCTGGTCTATTGTTTCTCCGGTTTGTATCAATATGGTCAACAACATGTTGGGAGGACGGAGGATTGCCATGAAAGGCACAAGCGACTATACGATGCACCACCTCGACATCCAAATACATATAACCATTATGCTTGTTAGGTTTTCCGAATGTCCATACTTCGTCATTCTTCCTTTTTCTTTTTCCCTCCCGAGCATGCCTGAAAACCGCACCATTATCGCGAACGGAATAGCGTTCGCCTTTATAAGTACACGTTTTCGTCTCCTTGAAATCATTTAACAGGTCTACATTCATATCTTGGTCCTCCATTTTGACATAACCTCAAAAGCAAATTCAAGTGTTTCAGCCCATTGCTCTTCAGTTTTATAAGTTAATTGTATATTGACAGTCGGCAAACTTGTATATTTATTGAAACAAGTCTCCACCTCACAGCCTGCATTTTTCCGCACAACCTCGAATGAAAGAAATCTGTTAGCTCCCATCCTTTCTTCCAGAGTTTTCCCATACGTGAAAGATATAGAATAGTCTGGCAGACTAAAATCAGGAAGGCAATCTGAGTCTATATCCGATGGGCAAGGATTCCCCATGAATATGGCAGCGTTTTTCCCCATTTTTTCAAGCAGCTTTGGTACAACATCAAGAAACTGTGATACGGCTTTTTGTTCCTGCTGATTAACATTGTCAGCCTCCTCGCAAACCAAATCCAAATCATCTGCAATTTTCTGGAAAAAATTTGCACCTAAAACTTTTGATATCCGTTTGAGCAAGTCGATATCCATATTGCTACGATTGAATATGTCATAAACATTGTTACGCTGGCAGTTTATTTCTTTGGCGAATTTTGTCACGGGCATTCCTTTACGGCGCACTTCCTCATTGATGAGATCGCCAATGGTTTTACTTTTTGTACTTTTCATAATCACTATTTTTAAAAATTACATACCGCAAATTTAGCACTCATTCGCACAAGTACGAAATAATCAGTGTATCATATTATTGTACATTCTCATTATTCCAGTAACGAACTTGCGTAACCATCCGAAAGCCCCCATCTTGTTAAATAAAAAACTCGCAAGTTCATCACT